>Ga0070665_100003269_pt1 | contig 17385 bp, 15 predicted proteins | sample KBSS13metaG_FD_65862 | JGI IMG/M metagenome (GOLD analysis project Ga0070665, IMG submission 65862) | Switchgrass rhizosphere microbial communities from Kellogg Biological Station, Michigan, USA - KBS S1-3 metaG | ecosystem: Host-associated > Plants > Roots > Rhizosphere > Soil ...
GTCTCGCGATCGGTGTTCCTGCCGCGCGTCAGCATGCTGCTCTTGATGGCGTTCGCGGTCTCGGCGCTGCTGCTCGCGGTCGTCGGGATCTATGGCGTCGTCTCGTACTCGGTGACGCAGCGGACCCGCGAGCTCGGCGTCCGCATGGCGCTCGGCGCCGACGCAGGGAGCACATTGAGGCTGGTCCTCACCAGGAGCATGCTGCTGGTGGGCAGCGGAACGGTGTGCGGCCTTCTCGCGTCGATGGCCGTGACACGCGCGATGTCGGGCCTGCTGTACGGCGTGAGCCCGCTCGATCCTGTCGTGTTCCTCGGAGTGTCGCTGATCCTGGCGACGGCCGGCTTCGTGGCCAGCCTGATACCGGCCCGCCGCGCGACGCGCGTCGATCCAATCGTCGCCTTACGCGTCCAGTAGAAAGAGCACTGATCGAGATCCCTCCTGATCTCTAATGTCCTGTTCGCCCTCCTGATCTCCCGATCAGTATTCCGCGAACGCGTCGTCCGGATAGCAGTACAGCCAGCGCTCACCCGGCTCGGCTGATGCAATCACCGGATGATGGCTCTCGCGCGCGTGTTTCGATGCGTGCTTGTTCGGCGACGAGTCGCAGCACCGCGTGACGCCGCACGACTGGCAGGTGCGCAGGTGCAGCCATCGTGAATTGATCTTGACGCATTCGTCGCACACCCGCGCTTTCGGGTGCACGACGGTTTGAACGGCATCGATGTGAGCGCAGGCGCCGGCCATCAGGAAATCCCCCTTTCAAGATAGTGGCATACTGTGGCGGATTTGCCGATGGATCGCCCGACCCTTGAAGAAACCATCGCGCTGCTCGAGGCCACGCTCGAGGCTACGCACGACGGGATTCTCGTGCTCGATTTGAACCACCGGGTCATCCGCTACAACCGCGTGCTGGCCGAGATGCTGCGCCTTCCCAGCGAGGCCATCGACGCCGGCGACGCCGACGAGCTGCTTCGCGGCGTCATCGACCAGCTCGAGGATCCGGAAACCTTCCAGCGGCGATCGACCGAGCTGTGGAGCGACCCGGCCGCGAAATCCAGCGACGTCCTGCGCTTCAGGGACGGCCGCGTGTACGAGCGGTTCGTGGCGCCTCATCGAATAGGTTCGACGATCGTGGGCCGCGTCGTCAGCCTGCGCGACATCGGGCCGGCCGTCCGCACGGCCCAGGCGCTGGAACAGCATCGATCGTTCCTCGAGAAGGCGCAGGAAATCGGACACATTGGGAATTGGGTGGCCGAGCTCGACGGATCGGATCGCCTTGGCTGGTCCACCGAGTCGCATCGCATCTTTGGCGTCGCCCTCGGCCAGTTCGATGGCACGTCGGCCGCCTTCTTCAACTTCGTCCATCCCGACGACGTGGCTGCCGTGCGGGCGGCGAGCGAGAAGGCCGTCGCCGACAGCCAGCCATACGACATCGAGCATCGCATCGTCCGCGCCGACGGCAGCGTGCGGTGGGTCCACGAGCGGGCGGCGATCGTCCGCGACCCGCAGGGCCGGCCGCTTCGCATGGTTGGCACCGTGCAGGACATCACCGAACGCCGATTGCTCGAGGATCAGCTTCGCCAGTCGCAGAAGATGGAAGCGATCGGCCGGCTCGCGGGCGGCATCGCGCACGATCTGAACAATGCGTTGACGGCGATTGCCGGCTACGCCGAGCTTGCGCTTGGTGAAGTGGCGGCGGATCACGCGGCGAGAGCCGACGTGGAAGAGATCCGCCGGGCGGCCGAGCGCGCGGGATCGGTCACGCGACAGCTGCTGGCGTTCAGCCGGAAGCAGCTGCTCGAGCCGCGCGTTTTCGATCTCAACGACACGATCGGCGGCATCTGCCGCATGCTGTCGCGGCTGCTGGGCGCCAACGTCGAGGTGAAGGCGGAGCTCGCGCCAGGATCCCTCAAGGTACTCGGCGATCCCGGGCAGATCGAGCAGGCCGTGATCAACCTGGCGGTCAACGCCCGCGACGCGATGCCGTCCGGCGGCCGGCTCGTGCTCGCGACTACACGGGAGACGATTGACGAAGCGTTCGCCCGCAGCCATCCGCCGATGCCCCCGGCGCAATACATCGTGCTGCGCGTCTCCGATTCAGGCCATGGCATGGCACGCGAGACGCTGGCGCGAATCTTCGAGCCGTTCTTCACGACCAAGGACATCGGCAAAGGCACGGGTCTTGGTCTGTCGATGGTCTACGGGACGTTGAAGCAAATCGGCGGGTTCATCTTCGTGGACAGCGAGATCAATCACGGCACGACGTTCCGCCTCTACTTTCCCGCGGTGGCCTCGGCTGAGCGCGACGCGGCTGAGGGGCCGGCCGGCCGCCGGAGCGAACGCCATGGACACGAGACGCTGCTGATCGCCGAGGACGAGCCCGCGGTGCGCAGCCTGGTGGCCTCGTCGCTGCGCCGCGACGGCTATCGTCTGCTGATTGCGGGTTCCGCAGAGGAAGCGCTGGCCACGGCGCAATCGCACGATGGGCCGATCGATCTGCTCCTGACCGACGCGATGATGCCGGGCAAGAACGGCGTCGAGCTGGCGAACCTGATGAGGACACAGCGGCCGGGCATTCCGGTGATCCTCATGTCGGGCTACACGGAGGAAACGCTCAATGTGCCCGGACTGAAAGAGCCAATCGAGCTGCTGCAGAAGCCGTTCTCGCCGCGGGAGCTGCGGCGCCGTATCCGTGAAGTGCTGGACCGATAGGACACGGAGGGGACGGAGGGAACGGAATCACACAGAGCAACGGAGCAACGGAGACGAACGGAGAAGACATAAGCGGTTCGACGATCGGGCCGCGAAGCGGCCCGAGGCCGGCGGTTAAATCGGATCGAAAACGCGAGTGGTCAATCCGCCTGAGTCACTCGCGTTTTCGATCCGATTCAACCGCAGGCGTCGCTGCGCGACGCTCGTCGAACCGCCCAGAATTTTGCTCTGCTCGTCTCTGCTTCTCCGTTCCTCTGTGTGATCCCGTTCCCTCTGTAACCTCCGTTCTCTCTCATCGAGGAAACGGCGCGAGCGCCGGCCTGGCACCCTCCGGCAGCGGCGTGCGCGCGGTATTCAGCACCATGGCGAGCATCGTGTACTGACCGGCGATCGCGATAGCGTCGATCAAGCCCTGCTCGCCGACCGCCGCAACCGCCTGCGCGTACGTGGCATCGCTGACGCTCTGGTTGCGAAAGAGCTCGTCAATCACCGAGTACACGGCCTCTTCGTCGCTCGCCATCCGATCGGGACGGCGACCCGCCGCGATCGCGTCGACGACCTCGCTCTTCAAGCCGCCTTTGAGCGCGAGCGGCTGGTGGGCATTCCACTCATACTGCTGCGTCCACCGGCGCGCTGTGATCAGAATGGCGAACTCGCTCAATCGGGGCGGCAGCGAGCTCTTGAACCGCAAATAGTCGCCCATCGCGCGCGCGCGGTTCATCACCTCGGGACTGCGCAGCAGCGGCACGAAGGGACCCGAGATATCGGCCGAGCGCGCGGCCTTGAACTCCTCGATCGCCTTCTTCTGCGCGTCGGTCAGGCGATCGGCCGGAATCGGTGGCATGCGGTCCTGCGCGTAACCCGATACGGCCATGCCAATTGCCATCACGACGAGAGGAAAAATGAGCTTCATCTTTCGCGCCTCCACGGCTCTCACTGTACAGCGTCGGTTGACTGGCGATCACCGCCAGACTACTGTTTGAACCACGCTCGTGCCACCTGCCCGCCCCGCATCAGCCGCGCCTGTTCGCATCGCACTCATAGGACTCGGCTACTGGGGACCGAACTACGCGCGCGTGCTGAGCGAGCTGCCGAATGCCGAACTCACGGCCGTCTGCGATCAGCGCGCCGACCGCCTGTCGCTCGCCCGGCAACGCCATGGCTCGGTCGCGACCTGCTCCACGGTCGACGAGCTCATTGGGCGCGACGATGTGGACGCGATCGTCATTGCGACGCCGGCATCGACGCACGAAGCATTGGTCCGGGCAGCGCTGGCCAGCGGCCGTCACGTTCTGGTGGAGAAGCCGATGGCGCTCAACGCCGGAGCCTGCCAGTCGCTGTGCGACCTGGCCGAATCTTCCGGCCGCGTGCTGATGGTCGGCTATACGTTTCTGTACAACGCGGGCGTCCGCAAGATGAAAGAGGTGATGGCGCCAGAGCAATTCGGGCAGCCTTACTACCTGCACGCCACGCGGACCAACCTCGGTCCGATCCGCCAGGACGTCAACGCGGCATGGGATCTTGCGCCCCACGACATCGCCATTTTCAACTACCTGCTCGACGACCAGCCGCTGTGGGCGTCGGCCATCGGCACGAGAGTCCTGAAGACCAATCGTGAAGACATCGCTTTCGCGACGCTCGGCTTCAAGAATGATGTGATTGGCAACATTCACGTGAGCTGGGCCGACCCCAACAAGGTACGCGAAGTCGTCGCCGTTGGCAGCCGCCGACGCGTCGTCTTCGACGACCTCAACAACGTCGAGCGGGTCCGGGTGTTCGAGCGGGGCGTGTCGGTGGGCGAGGCGGCTTCCGATTCGTTCGGAGAGTTCAAACTTCTCGTTCGAGATGGCGATATCATCAGCCCGAAAGTCGATACAAGCGAGCCGCTCAAAAACCAGTGCGCAGATTTCGTCAACGCGATACTCACGGGCACGCCTGCCGTGGCGGGAGCGCGCTTCGGAGCCGGCGTGGTTCGAACGCTGGTTGCCATCGATGCCTCGATGAGATCGCGCGGAGCCGCCGTTGAAGTGTGACGTACCCGGGGCCGTGCAGGTCCACCTGGGCGTGAACGCGGTCATCGATCCCGGGGTGCTGCTCGGTTACCCATCCGGCCGGCCGGACGTCAAGGGCGACACGCGGATTGGCGCCGCCGCGCGCATCCGGGCCGGTTCGATCGTCTATGCGGCCGTCGAGATCGGCGAGGATTTCGAGACCGGACATCATGCGATCGTCCGCGAGGAAAACCGGATCGGCGACCACTGCACGCTCTGGAACAATTCAACGATCGATTACGGCTGCGCCATTGGCCACCGGGTGAAGATCCATTGCAACGTCTACGTCGCCCAGTTCACGACGATCGAAGACGATGTGTTCCTCGCCCCGGGGGTGACGATCGCGAACGATCCCCACCCCATTTGTTCGAAATGCATGCAGGGTCCGACGATCCGGCGGGGGGCCCGCATCGGTGTCAACGTGACACTCCTGCCGCTCATCACAATCGGGGAAAACGCGCTGGTAGGCGCCGGCAGCGTGGTGACCGCCGACGTGCCGGCAGGAATGCTGGTCGCCGGCAACCCGGCGCGTGTGATCGGCCCGGTCGACTCCCTCGAATGCCCGTTCGGAATCGTCATCCCCTACGAGAATGGCATCGACGTACGGCGGCGGCCAGAGTTTGAGACCGTCGCCGCGCTGCCCAGGCCGATTGCCAGGCCGGCGAAAAAGCCTCGATAGATGCGGGTGCTCGCTGCCACGTTCGCCTTCAACGAGGGGGACAAGATCCGCCGGACGCTCGCCCGGCACCCCGCCGACCGCACGTACGATCTCCTGGTGCATGACGACGGGTCGACCGACGGGTCGCTGGACGACGTCGGAGCAAACATCATCCTGCTGCGCAATCCGACCAATCAGGGCATCGGCGCGGCGATGAAGCGCGTGTTCACGTACTCGCTCGACAACGGTTACGACGTGCTCGTCATTCAGGCGGGCAACGACAAGGATGATCCGCTCGAGATCGCCTCGTTGCTGGCACCGCTGCGCGACAACGTCGCCGACTTCGTCCAGGGATCTCGCTATTTGAAGGGCGGCCGGTTCGGCAACATGCCGGCCTATCGTGTGTTCGGCACGCGCGTGATCCACCCTCTGATCTTTTCGATGGCGGCGCGCAAGCGCGTGACCGAGAGCACGAACGGATTTCGGGCCTTTCGCACATCGATCCTGCGCGATGCGCGCATCGACTGGCGCCAGCCGTGGCTCGACCGCTACGAGCTGGAGCCCTACCTGATGTTGAAGGCCATTCGGCTGGGTTATCGTCATGTCGAGGTCGCCGTCACCAAAATTTATCCGCCGCACCAGCTTGGATACACGAAGATGCGGCCGGTCACTGGTTGGTGGAGCATCGTGCGACCCGTCGTGTACCTGGGTCTGGGGTTGAAGAAATAGTGACGTCGACAATGCATGTGCCGTTCGTCGATCTCCGCGCGCAGCATGTGCCGCTGACGGCGGCGATCGAGGGAACTCTTCGCGAAACGATCGGGCGCGGCGATTTCATCATGGGCGCAGCCGTCGAGCGCTTCGAGACCGAGTTCGCCGCGTACATCGGAACGCGTCACGCACTTGGCGTGGGCACGGGGCTTTCGGCGATCGAACTCGCCCTTCGGGCCTTCGACATCGGCCCGGGAGACGAAGTGATCGCGCCCGCCAACACGTTCATCGCGACGGTCCTCGCAATCATGGCGGTCGGCGCACGGCCGGTGTTCGTCGACATGGACGCGTCGAGCTATGGCATCGATGCGAGTGCCATCGATGCGGCGGTCACGAGTCGCACGAGGGCCGTTGTTCCCGTGCACCTGTACGGCCAGCCTGTCGATCTGGACGCCGTCGCCGCCGTGGCGCGGCGTCATAGCCTGGTCGTCGTGGAGGACGCCGCGCAGGCACACGGCGCGCGCTACAAGGGAAAGCGGGCCGGGAGCTTCGGCCACGCTGCCGCCTTCAGCTTCTATCCTTCGAAGAACCTCGGCGCCCTCGGCGACGGCGGCATGATTACGACAAACGACGATCGCGCGGCCGAGAAACTCCGGCTGCTGCGCAATTACGGTCAGCGCGTGAAGTACTACCATGCGATGCCCGGCACCAATTCGCGGCTCGATACACTGCAGGCTGCGGTCCTGAGCGTCAAGCTGCCGCACCTGGACGGCTGGAACGCGGCGAGACGCGCTCACGCTGACGTGTACTCCTCTCGCCTGGCCGCGCACGTGCTGACGCCAGTTGTCGCTGCGAACGTCGAGCATATTTTTCATCTCTACGTCGTCCAGACCGACGAGCGCGCTGCCCTGGAGCGTCGGCTAAGCGAGCGGCAGATTCATACCGGCATTCACTATCCTGTCCCGGCGCATTTGCAGGAGGCCTGTGCCCCACTTGGCTATAAGGCGGGCGACTTCCCGGTGACCGAGGCTGCAGCTTCGCGCATTCTGTCGCTCCCGATGTACGCCGAGCTCACTGACGAGCAGATCCACTATGTCGCCGACGCGGTCTGCGCCCGCATGTAGAGCAGTCCCGTGCCCGCCTCTTCGATCATCGTCGGCATCGCCCTCCTGCTGCTGACGCTCGCGCTGCGGAGCGTGAGCGTGAATCGCCTGGTCCGCAGCCGGCTGCTGACGTCGTGCGTCTTGTTCGGCGTCTATGCGTTCGCCGCGGCGCTCGCCGCTTACGGGCGGCTCCCGGCAGACGTCGCGCAGGAGATTCGCGGCTTCAATCCGCTGCTGCTCGTCTTCGGCCTGGCAACGCTCGTGGTAGTCCTGGCGATCAATCCGTGGCGGGAAGATCGCCTTCCCGATCGCTTCCCGACGATCGTCCAGGACGCGATCGTGATCGCGCTGTTCGCGATCGTCGCGACGCTGTTCATGCAGGAGAAGGTGCTGGCCACCACCGCGGTGGGAGCGGTGGTCATCGGCTTCGCGCTGCAGGACACGCTGGGCAACCTGTTCTCGGGCCTGGCGATTCAAATCGAAAAGCCGTTTCGCGTGGGGCACTGGGTGACGATCGCCGGAACCGACGGCCTTGTCTCCGAGGTCACGTGGCGGGCGACGAAGATTCGGACCAAGGCCGGAAACTTCGTCGTGGTGCCCAACAGCGTCGTGGCGAAGGAGACGATCACGAACTACTCGGAGCCGACGCAGGATACGCGGCTCGAACTGGAAGTCGGGGCCAGCTACGACACGCCGCCAAACGAGGTGAAAGCCGTGATCGCTCGCGCCCTGCACGGCGAGCCGCTGCTCGTCGCCACCCGCGATCCGGAGATCCTGATCGCCGACTTCGCGGCCTCATCCATCACCTATCGCGTCCGCGTCTGGACGGCCGACTTCGCCGCCGACATGCGCGTCCGCGATCGCGTGCGATCGCACATCTATTACGCCTTCCGCCGGCACGGCATCGAGATTCCGTACCCGACCCAGGTGCAAATCGATCACATCCCGTCGGTCGACGATGACGGCGCGCGGGCGATGCTGCTGGACGGCGTGGAGATCTTCACATCCCTGACCGCCGACCAGCGCGTGCAGCTGGCCATGGCGTCGCGGCCGCTGCTGTTCGCGGCGGGACAGGCGATCGTGCGGGAAGGCGAGAACGGCGCCACCATGTTCGTGCTCAAGAGCGGCGAAGCATCGGTGACGCTCGCGAAGACCGAGGGAGAGCTCGCGCGCCTTGGTGCGGGCGCCTTCTTCGGCGAGATGTCGCTGCTCACCGGCGACCCGAGAAGCGCCACGGTGACCGCGATCACCGACTGCGAGCTGATCGAGATCGGCGCGGAGGCGTTCCGCAACCTGGTGCTGGCCGATGCCGCGATCGTCGATCACGTGACGGCGGCGGTAGCGAAACGGCGCGCGGAGCTCGAACAGCACCGGACCAATCGGAGCATCGACCAATTGCCGAGCGAGGCGCCGCAAACCCTCGTCGCGCGCGTGCGTCGTTTCCTGCGACTGTAGGAGGTCGAATCCTCTTTACCTGACCGTGCGGAAGAACGCGCGCACGTCGTCGACGAACAGGTCGGGCTGTTCGAAGGCGGCGAAGTGCCCGCCTTTCGGCATCACGGTCCAGCGCGTGATGTTGAATCGCCGTTCCATCCAGCGCCTCGGCACCCAGATGATCTCTTTTGGAAAATCAGCGCACGCCGTGGGGACCTCGATACGCCGCGCGCCGCCAGGCTCCGGCGGTGCGTGACGGTTCTCGTAGTAGATCCGCGCCGACGAAGCCGCGGTCTCGGTCACCCAGTACAGCGTGATGTTGGTAAGCAGTTCATCCTTCGTGAAGATGGTGTCCGGGTTGCCTTTGCAGTCGCACCACGTTCGGAACTTCTCGACGATCCACGCCGCGAGCCCCACAGGCGAATCGTTCAGGGCGATGCCGATCGTCTGCGGCTTGGTCCCCTGAATCTGCTGATAGCCGGTCTCCTCGGCCTGGAACGTCTGGCGCACCTTGAGCCGCGCCTTCTCGGACTCGGACAAGCCCTCTTCGGGATCGCCAGGCGGCGGCGCGGCCAGGCACATGTTGAGGTGAAGGCCGGCGACGTGAGGTGCATCGTTGAGCGCCACCTGCGTCCCGATGATCGATCCCCAATCGCCTCCCTGCACCGCGTAGCGTTGGTATCCGAGCCTCGCCATCAGCTTCGATTCGATCGCGGCAATGCGGGCCGGTGAGTAACCCGGGTCGCGCGGTTTCTCCGAGAACGCGAATCCCGGAATCGACGGGATGACGACGTCGAAGGCGTCTTCGGCGCGCCCGCCGTGTGCCGCCGGATCGACAAGTGGATCGATTACTTTCGTGAACTCCACGAAGGATCCCGGCCAGCCGTGCGTGATGAGCAGCGGCAGCGCATTCGGCTGCTTCGACCGGCGGTGAATGAAGTGAATCGTCAGCCCGTCGATGTTCGTCGTGAACTGCTCGAACCGGTTCAACGATCGCTCCTGCGCCCGCCAGTCGAACCGGTCGCGCCAGTAGGCGACGAGCTGCTTCAGATACGTGGTGTCCGTCCCGTACGTCCACCCGTCGCCGTTGAGACTCTCCGGCACACGCGGGCTCTTGAGACGCGCTTTCAGATCGGCGAGCACGGCATCAGGAACACGAATGGTGAACGGCTTGATGGCCGCGTCCGCTCCGGCCGGCGACTGCGCACGGCATACCGCGGGAAGTCCGGCAAAGATCAGCGTGATGAGAATCCGTCCGGTGCATCTGGACATGCGCGCATCTTAGTCCGGCCCGCGTGCCGTTGACCGGCGGCCTGCGCGATGAGAGCATGTCGGTCTTTCCGGCGGAACGCCGTTCCGGCCATCAGCGTTGAGGATCATGCACACACGAATCACCGAGCTGCTGGGGATCCAGCATCCGATCATCCAGGGCGGCATGCACTACGTGGGTTTCGCCGAACTGGCCGCCGCCGTGTCGAACGCCGGCGGCCTGGGCATCATCACCGGCCTGACCCAGCGAACGCCTGACGCGCTGGCTCGCGAGATCCGCCGCTGCCGGGAGATGACCGACAAACCGTTCGGCGTCAACCTCACCTTCCTCCCGGCGGTGACCCAGCCTGACTATCCGGGCTACATCCGCGCCATCATCGACGGCGGCGTCACCATCGTCGAGACCGCCGGGAACAATCCGCAGAAGTGGCTGCCGGCGCTGAAGGACGCGGGGATTCGCGTCATCCACAAGTGCACGTCGGTCCGCCATTCGCTGAAAGCGCAATCGATCGGGTGCGATGCCGTCAGCGTCGACGGCTTCGAGTGTGGCGGCCACCCGGGTGAAGACGATGTGCCGAATTTCATCCTGCTGCCGCGAGCGGCCGAGGAGCTGACGATCCCCATCGTCGCGTCGGGCGGCATGGCCGACGGCCGGTCGCTCGTCGCCGCCCTCGCGCTCGGCGCTGACGGCATCAACATGGGCACGCGCTTCATTGCGACCAAAGAGGCGCCCGTTCACGACAACGTCAAGCAGGCGCTGGTCGATGCAAGCGAGCTCGATACACGGCTGGTGATGAGGCCGCTTCGCAACACCGAGCGCGTGTTGAAGAATGCAGCGACCTATCGTCTGCTCGAAAAAGAGAAGGCGCTCGGGTCGGCGCTCACGTTCGCGGACATCGTCCACGATGTATCCGGCGTCTACCCGCGCATCATGCAGCAGGGTGAAATAGACGCCGGCGTGTGGTCCTGCGGCATGGTCGCCGGGCTCATCCACGACGTTCCGACCGTGAAGGAGTTGATCGATCGCATCATGACCGAAGCAGACGCCATCATCGGGCGTCTCTCTCAGATGTAGTGCATACCTTCAGTCTCTCGGATGCAGCGGAGTACTCAAATGACCGACTACGTGCGCAGCGGCATCTCGAATGGCGTGCTGACCTTGACGCTCAATCGGCCGGAGAAGAAGAACGCGTTGACGCGAGACATGTACCAGGCGCTTGCCGATGGCATCGAAGCCGCGGGGCCGAACCCGGATGTCCGGTGCGTCCTGATCCAGGCGGAAGGCGATACGTTCACAGCGGGCAACGACCTTGGCGATTTCGCCGCGGCCAATCGCGGTGAGCCCGACGCCGTGCGCAGCGGCGGCAATCCGCTGCTGATCGCACTCGCTCGCGCGACCACACCGATTGTGGCAGCCGTCAACGGGCGAGCCGTGGGCGTGGGCACGACGATGTTATTGCACTGCGATCTGGTGTTCGTGTCCGACGATGCCCTGCTGACGACGCCGTTCGTGAACCTCGCACTCGTGCCGGAAGCGGCATCCAGCCTGACGCTGCCCGCGCGAATCGGCCACGCGCGAGCGTTCTCGATGTTCGTGCTGGGCGAAGCCGTGGATGCGAAGAAGGCCGTCGAGTGGGGCATCGCGAACGCCGCCTGTCCGGCCGGCGAGTTGCGCGAGCGTGCGCGTGCCGCCGCGGAAGCCGTCGCCGCCCGGCCGGCTTCGGCCGTCACGATCACCAAAGCCCTGATGCGCGATCCGGCTGCCCTGGCGGCTCGGATGAAAGTCGAGGGCGTGCATTTCGCCGCGCAGCTGAAGTCAGCCGATGCTCGGGAGGCCTTCGCGGCGTTTGCGGGGAAGCGCGGTCCTAAGCAATCCCTTTCTTGAAAACGGCGAGCTCCGCGTCGGTCACCGACGCTTTCACGACCGTCGGATTCCCGCCGCCTTTCGCGGCGCGATCGGCGCCGAGTCCGCGCGATCCACCCGATGCCGACACCTGCGCGGTCTCGCGCTCGGAGGAGGAAGAGGGCTTCAGCGAGCCGAGACCGAATCCCTTCTTGGGTGGATCCTCTTTCTTGTCCTTGTTCTTGTCGGCCGCTTTGTCGTCCTTCGGCTTCGTCGATCCGGTGAGACCGGATGCGCCGTCCTCGACGGTGGCAATCGCCGTGACCGGCGTCGGCTCGTACTTGATGTTGGCTTTGTAGCGGGTCTCCACGGTCGGACCCGTTTTCGCGCCGGCGAGCTTCCTGATGGCGGCGATGCGCTCTTTCGTCTCGGGATGCGAGGCGAACAGACCGTTCTGCGCCGGCTGATCCTTGTTGCGGTCGTCGAGGCGCTCGAGGAACGCGGCGAGGGTGCCAGGGGCATAGCCACCCTTTTCGGTCAGCGTGACCGAGACCTTGTCCGCATCCATCTCGTCGCCGCGATCGAACTTGTTCTCGAGCACCATCTCGTACGCCTTGTTCGCGAGCTTGTCGACGAACGGCGCGCGATTCGAGAGCGTCTCGCTGGTGCCGAGCGTGACGGTCTTGTTCTTCTTGATCGCGTTCACCGTGTGCTTGTGCGCCACGTGGCCGATTTCGTGCGCGAGCACGCCGGCCAGCTCCGCCTCGCTCTTGATCAACCCGAGCGCGCCGCGGGTGATGTGCACGATGCCGCCGGGCGACGCGAACGCGTTCACGCCGTCGGTGTCGAGCACGATGAAGGTCCACGGCAGGCCGGGCCGCTCGGACTGGCGGGCGAGCGTCAGGCCCACCAGCGTGACGTACTTGTGGACAGGAACGTTCTGGACGACGCCAAAGCGCTGGCGGATTTTCGCGCTCACGTCCTGGCCGATCTTCAATTCCTCTTCTTCGGAGACGTTGAGATCGTCGTACTTCTGTTTCGCTTGCTGAATCTTCTTGAGATCGATGCCGCCGAACTGCGCGTGCGCCGGGACCGCGAACGCGACCAGCGCGGCTGCGAGAATGACGTGCTTCATAGGTGTGCTTCTTGTTGAACGCTGCGGCCGGCCACTTCGAAGATCGCGACCGGTTCAGTCTTGCCCTTGACCACGACATCGCCGAGCGATCGGATCGCGCACGCGCAGCTCAGCTGTTTTCGTGTGGCCTCGCTGATGATAATCCGAGTGCCGTACTGCTTGTTGAGCGATTCGAGGCGCGATCCCAGGTTCACTGCGTCGCCGATCACCGTGTAGCTCATGATCGCGTTCGACCCGATGTTGCCCGCGATCATGGGGCCCGTGTTGATGCCGATGCCGATGTCGAGCGCAGGGCGTCCCTCGGCCTGCCAGCGCGCATTGAGCACCTTGAGCGCATCCACCATGTCCAGCGCAGCCTCGACCGCATGATCCGCGTGCCGTGCATCGTCGAGCGGCGCACCGAACAGCGCCATCACCATGTCGCCGACGAATTTGTCGAGCGTCCCGTGGTGCGCGAAGACGATCTCGACCATGCGCGTGAAGTACTCGTTCAGCATGCCGACGATGGCTTCGGGCTGTGCGTGTTCGGAGACGGCGGTGAAACCACGGATGTCGGAGAAGAGCACCGTCATCTCGCGGCGGTTGCCGCCCAGGCGCGCGAGCGACGGGTTCGCCACGAGCTGATCGTAGACGTCCTTCGAGACGTACTGCCCGAACAGCTTCTTCATCTTCCGCTTCTCGCGCCCTTCGAAGAAGTACTGGTACGCCACGCCGCCGAACAGCGCGAACGAGGAGGCGAGCACCGGCTGCGACAGGTTCAGCCAGTATCCGTCCCTGAACATCGAGGTGCCCGTCCAGGACAGGATCGCGACGAACAGCGCGGCACCCGCGGTCGCCCACCAGGCCGGCATCAGCGTTGCGATCAGCCCGACGACGAGAGCGCAGGCGGTCACCGTGGCGATTCGGATACCGGTACTGGCCTGGCGGATGAACCGGCCGGAGAGAATTTCGTCGGCCGCCGCAGCATGGATCTGGACGCCGGGCATCTTGCCGTTCGAGAACGGCGTCTCGAACACATCGAACAGTCCCGTCGCGGTCACGCCGACGAACACGATCTTGTCGCGGAACGCCGACGGATCGATTTTCGGCGGCTGCTTCGCCAGAATCTGCTCTTCCGAATACAGCAGATCGAAGAAGGAGTACGTCGCGTACGTCCGGCTCTTGAGATCGTCGAGAAGCGCGGGACCGCGAAAGTCGATTGGATTCCAGAGAAAGCTGACGAGGCCATCCTCGGCTTTGACATGACGCCAGGACAGCGGCATCACGCGATCCCCGAGCCGCAGCTGCGTTCCGTCGAGGCGCACGTCCTGCGGACGAATGCCGGCCACGCGCAGCGCGGCGCTGACGCCGAGTGACGGCACGACTCGATGGTGCGTGCGCACGAAGGGCATCAGGTGACGCAGCGGGCCGTCGGGATCCAGCACGAAGCGGTTGTGTCCAAGGCCCGAGGCCGCGTCGGCGAGCAGCTTGACCGGCGGCAGCACGCCGCGCAGCTCGTAGATGCCCGGCACGTCGAGCGGGAAGCCGGCGTCGGGCAGCGCCATGTTCTCGACTTCCGTGTCGTACGACGCGTCGGCGACGAGGATCACGTTGCCGGCGGCCTTCACGGAGTCCGCCAGCAGCCGATCGGACTCGGCGCCGCTCATCGTCGATCCGCCGAAGTCGAAGCCGACGCGGGTGTCGGCTTCCGAGAACACGACGTCGTACGCGATCACTTTTGCCGGCGCCCGCGCCAGGTAGTCCAGCAGCATCGAGTGCACCGCCCGCGGCCAGGGCCAGCGGCCGGCATTCGGCTGCAGGCTGCGCAGCGACGGCTCGTCGATCTCGACGATCGCGATGTCCTTGCGGGCGGTCTCGGGCCGGGCCGTGTGCGTGAGCCGCCAGTCGTAAGTGCGATTTTCCGCTAGGTCGAACGGGCTGAGGCCGTCGGGCGACATCGCCGAAAACAACCGTTCGCCGCCCAGCACGAGCACTGCCGACGCCAGGCCCACGACCAGGGCCGCAACCCGCTTCACGCGCCGAGTATAATCGCTGCTCTGGTGATGTTTTACTGCGGAGCACGCAAAGACCGCTGAGAATATCGGGTGTTCGTGTCTTGAGGGAGCGACAGTGAGCCAGTTGAAGAGAGTCGCCGCGATCGTGCTCGTGCTCGGTTGCGTGACTGCGATTGCCGCCGCGGCGGACCGGATCTTCACGCTGCAGAACCCGGCCGCTGAGCTCAAGCGGCTGTTCCCTGGAGCGGCGGCGTTTTCGGCGCTCACCGGCGACCCGCTGCACTTCACGGCCTACACCGCCGATCCCAAAACGAACCCGTCGGCGCCACCGCTCGGCGTCGCGTTCTGGACCACGGACCTCGTGCCGCAGGAGCACGGCTACCACGGGCCGATTCACATCCTCGTCGGCATGGACATGACCGGTGTCCTCACCGGTGTGATCGTCACGTACAACTCCGAGCCGTACGGCTACTTCTCGGTCGAGCCGCCGAAGTTCGCGATGCAGTTCAAAGGTAAGAAGATCAGCGATCCGTTCCGAGTAGGGGGCGACGTCGACGCCGTCTCCCGCGCGTCGATCAGCATCGCCAGCGCGACTCGTGCGATCCGCGACAGCGCGCGCATGGTCGCCAAGCAGCTGCTGCCCGAGGCCACCAAGTAGTGGACGCAGCGGCGGAAGGCTGGCGCGAGATTCTCCAGCCGCAGGCGCTCGACCTGGTTCTGCTCGTCGCATTCCTTGCGCTCGCCCTCATCAGTTTCTTTCGCAAGAGCGTTCCGCTCAAGTACGTCACGTTCGTGGCCGCGGTCGGCTACCTGGGGTTCACGAAGAGCAGCCTCGTGTCGGTCAGCGACGTGTTTCGGCTGACCGACCTGAGCGTACCCGAGTTCAAGTTCAGCCTCGCCTGGTACGCCTTCATGCTCTTTGTCGTCGGATCGACGGTGCTGTGGGGACGGGTCTACTGCGGACGCGTGTGCGCGTTCGGCGCGCTCACGCAGCTGATGGATCCGATTCTGCCCCGCAAGATGCGCGTCGAGATCCCGGTCCGGATCGAGAAGCACGCAAACCTGATCAAGTACGGCGTGCTCGCCGGCGTCCTGGTGTACTACCTGGTGACAAAGGACGTCGCGGGCCCGATCCGGTACGCCGAGCCGTTCTGGATGTTCAGCCTGTTCGGCACGACGGCGATGTGGATCGGATTGGCCGTGCTGCTCGTCGCCACCGTGTTCGTGCGCAATCTCTACTGCCGTTTTCTCTGCCCGGTCGGCGCCGCGCTCGGCATCATCTCGAACCTGACCGTGTTCCGGATCAAACGCTGGTCCGAGTGCAAGACGTGCAAGATTTGCGAGAGGACGTGCGAGTGGGGCGCCATCCGCGGTCCGAAGATCGTCGCCAGCGAGTGCGTGCGCTGCGACGACTGCGAGCGCCTCTACATGGATCAGCAGAAGTGCCCGCATTGGCTGATCCTGTACAAGCGCAAAGGCAATACCGCGGTTCCAGCGTCCACGCTCAACTAGCAGGAGAGGCAGGCCTGAAGGCCTGCACTACACCTGTGTCAAGACGGAGGAGACGGAGGCAACGGAATCACACAGAGGAACGGAGCAGCAGAGACGAACGGAGAAGAACGGGTTCAGCTGTTCAGCGGTTCGACGGCCGGGCCGCGAAACGGCCCGGTCACGCAGTCGAGATCGGATCGGAAACACGAGCCGTGCAGAATATCGAGGAGGCTCGTGTTGTCCGATCCGATCCCGACTGCGCGTCGCCATGCGACGCCGTCGAACCGCTCGTCTCTGCTCGCCTCCGTTGCTCCGTTTCTCTGTGTGATCCCGTTTTCTCCGTGACCTCCGTTCCTACGGCGCGTCGGTCGGCGCTCTCAACAGCGTGAAGCGATCCTTCAATCCTGACGACACCACCACTTCGTTCTTCGCCGTCACGATGACGGCCCCCAGCTTCGGGATCCGCTCGACCAGCGCCATGCCTTTCTCCGGCCCGAGGATGAACACACCCTTGGCGATGGCATCGGCGAGCATCGGGCTGTCGGAGACGATCGTCACGCTGCGGCACAACCGCGCCGGCTGACCCGTCGAGAGGTCGAGGATGTGGTGATAGCGGACGCCGTCCTTCATGAAGAACCGCGCGTAGTCGCCCGAGGTGCTGAAAGTACTGTCGGTTAAATCGACGGTGGCAAAGCTGTCGCCTTCCCTGCCGCGCGGATCGTTGATGCCGAGCCGCCATAAACGTCCGTCTTTGCGGCCGCCGACGTAGAGATCGCCACCCGCCTGGATCATGAAATCGCGAAGGCCGGCGCGGCGGAGGATCGGCAGCGATCGTTCGACGGCATAGCCCTTCCCGATCCCGCCAAGGTTGATTCGCATCCCCTTGCGCCTCAGAAACACCGTGCCGGCGCGATCGTCGATCTCAATCTGCCGGTAGTCGATGAGCGGAAGCCGTGCGCGAATCGCTTCTGCCGACGGGATCGA
>Ga0070665_100003272_pt1 | contig 17378 bp, 17 predicted proteins | sample KBSS13metaG_FD_65862 | JGI IMG/M metagenome (GOLD analysis project Ga0070665, IMG submission 65862) | Switchgrass rhizosphere microbial communities from Kellogg Biological Station, Michigan, USA - KBS S1-3 metaG | ecosystem: Host-associated > Plants > Roots > Rhizosphere > Soil ...
TGGAGGTAACGAAGCGATCAGAGCCTTCGGTGTAGAGGGCCACCTTGGGTGGCTTGGCGAGCACGCGGGCTGCAACGAGCAGTGAACGTTGAGCAGACTCCGAAAACAGCAATGCGGAGGCCGACCCCGTCGGTAATCGTGGGGAAGGCTGGCACGTCAGGGGAAGCGAGTGGCAAGGCAACCTGACGCTCCGCCGGGGTATTGACGGCGGCACGTGTGCATAGAGAGAACAGCGCGACACGGGAAGTCCTCGGCGGTGGGTGGGTGAACACCCAACTGGAGACCCGCGAGGGTCGGACTAGGCCGTTGGGGATGGCGGACGGGCCTGTAAGACCGTTGAAGCCGGTGTAATGCCGGTGGAGGAAAGGGGCCCGAGTTCAAGGTGAACGCAAGACGTGGTGAAGGACGGCAGGAGATTGGATCATGATCCTCGAACCTCCGGATAAAGTTCAGAAACTACAGGCGGCGTTGCAGGCCAAAGCGAAGGGATCGCCTGGCTATCGTTTCTATTTGCTGTACGACAAAGTATATCGCAAGGATGTGTTGGAGTATGCCTACCGGTGTTGCAAAGCCAATCGTGGCTCACCGGGAGTGGACAGCCAAGACTTTGCGGATATTGAGAAGTACGGTGAGGAACGCTGGCTCGGTGAACTGGCGGACAAACTCCACAGGAAGACGTATCGGGCGGAGGCAGTGCGGCGTGTGTGGATACCGAAGTCAGACGGACGCAAGCGCCCGCTCGGTATTCCTTGTATCGCCGATCGGACGGTGATGACGGCAGCGGTGGTGGTGCTCACGCCCATCTTCGAAGTCGACATGCCGACCGAGCAGCATGCCTACCGTGCCAATTTCAGTGCCCACACGGCGGTGCGCTCTGTGCACAGCCTGATGAACACCGGTCACACGAAGATAATCGAGGGAGACCTTGCCGGGTATTTTGATTCGTTACCGCATGCCGAGCTTCTCAAATCGGTAGCACGCCGGGTCTCTGACCGGCACCTGCTGCATCTACTCAAGATGTGGCTCGATGCGCCGGTGGAAGAGGACGACGGGAAGGGTGGAACGAAGCGGACGACGCCGAGCAAGGATAGTGGGCGCGGGGTCCCGCAAGGGTCTCCGATTTCCCCGCTCCTCGGCAATCTGTATATGCGCCGGTTTGTGTTGGGCTGGAAGCAGCGCGGGACGGAGAGCAGGCTGCAAGCGAAGATCGTTTCTTACGCCGATGACTATGTCATTTGTTGCAAAGGCGATGTCGATGAGGCATTGGCCGAAATGCGGTGGATGATGCAGCGGTTGAAGCTGACGATCAACGAGGCGAAGACACGGGTGTGTCAATTGCCAAACGAACGGTTCGACTTTCTAGGTTACACCTTCGGACGGTGTTACTCGGGCAAGACGGGGCGGGCCTACCTGGGTACGCGGCCGTCGAAGAAAAGCCTCACACGGATCATCGAGGCGATTCACGAGTGCACTGACCGGCGGACAACGTGGCAGGAGGCCGAGGATGTGGTATTGCAGATCAATGGCAAGCTCGTCGGCTGGGCCAACTACTTTTCATTAGGTCCGGTCAGTAAGGCGTACCATGCGGTTGAGCAATACACGCTCTCTCGGCTGCGCCGGTGGTTATGCGATAAGCACAAAGTGGAGGGCTCGGGTTGGACCCGATACCCGGACGAGTACCTGCACGAGAAGTTGGGGCTTGTTCGGCTCTGCAAGCGGACGCAAAGCCTTCCGTGGGCGAAAGCTTGATACCTTGTCCGAGAGCCGGATGCGCGAAAGGTGCCAGTCCGGTTCGATGAGCGGCGACTGAAAACGGAGTCAGGGTGCGTCAATTGCGACACCGCCAGACGAAAGGGGCGGACAACAGTTGCGACTCACCTACCACCACCGCGTCAGTCGTCGACTCTACAAATGCAAACTCCTGAGTCGGTTGAATGACTAGTGGATCAGATTGAGCCGCAGTGCAAAACACAATGAGCCCGATCGTTATTGCAGTTGCTAAAAGGCGAGTCATTGTTATCTCCCTGACGTCCATGATGCCGTTGCTCTGCGATGCGTGGCCATGTTGAGCCAAACCGCGCCTGCGCGTCCACTACGGCGGTGGTTTCTACAGACATATCGGGTGTCTGCTTCTGCAAAGGTTTAGCTCCAACACAGGAGCGCTCGAGAAAACACTATCTGCCGGTAGAGGGTACGAGCGCTCCGCAAGGGCGCGGCCCGGCGCCTCCTACCTTCCTGCGCGGCAGATGCGCATGAGCGCACCATGCCTTCGCCCTGATATCGATCCCTGGCATGCGCCGGGCCATCAACTATCATGGCGCAAATGCCGGAGGTCGTGAGTTGTCGTGGTGCACCTTCGGAGTGCGTCCGTGACGGTCTCGAGACGAACCTTTCAACAGGCTTACATCCAGCGAGACGCAAAATCCGCGCGACTGTTGATACATCGTGAGGAAATGTAACAGGCAGGTCGCCGGGCGGGACAAAGGGGGCGGCAGCATGGCGCAATTGGCTGCAGAGCTTCAGCCATCCTCTCAACTAGCTCTTCGATAGTGTTTGATAGGTGTTGAACGCCGTCCGCAGCACCCTCGGGTGCACAGGCTCCTCGAGGGCGCTCCGCCTGGACCAGTCAGCGCACCCCGGCAAAACGGCGCAAACAACGTAACATCAGCATTCGAGTAACATGTCAGCGTTGCTCCGGTCGCCCGGTGACCGTCTTGTATTCACGCCGCCGCTGTGGTTGACTTGGTTTTCGCTCAAGGGCGGGAACATTTATCTTTGTCTTTAGTCTTGATCGTAGTTGCTGTTGTTTACAGAACTAGACAAGCTGCTGGAGAGAGGGGCTCATGAAAGCAGAGGGATCTGGTCAGGTGATCGTCTCCTTGAATCCCTTTCGCTGTCGGATGTGGGCGTTACACGACCGAGCCCAGGAGTACATCACCGAGGAGAGTTGTCGCGAAGAGATAATAAGTGTCAAGAAGAATGGGCAACTTGTACCTGTTTTGGGCCGGACGCTTCACAACGATTCCACGCACGATGTCGAACTGATCTTCGGTGCCCGCCGACTGTTCGTAGCGCGTCACCTGAATATTCCGATTCGGGCGGAGATCCGCGCGATGTCGGATCGCGAAGCGATCGTCGCCATGGATGTAGAAAACCGGCACCGCCAGGATATCAGTCCTTACGAGCGGGGGCGCAGTTACATGCAATGGGTTCGCGAGGGCTTCTTCGCCTCGCAGGAAGACATTGCGAGCGCGTTGAAGATTTCCTCATCCCAGGTTTCGCGTTTGATCAAAATCGCCAGGTTACCGGCGGTTATCCTGAGCGCATTCGAAAGCCCCACTCAAATCTGCGAGGGCTGGGCTCATGAGCTGGCCGCAGCACTGGACGATGAGGAGCGTAGAAAACACATGATCCGGAAAGCCCGCGAGCTCGTCTCCCAGAGTCCCAAACCATGCGCGCGGGAGGTCTGCCGCCGGCTTCTGGCGGCATCCGGGGTTGGACGCAAGCCGCTTCGCAGAGTTCGTGATCAGGTAATTCCTGGAAAGGCCGGGCGTGCGTTGTTTCGCATCAGACAGACTCGTACGTGCGTAATGCTCGTGCTGCCGGCATCGCAGGTGTCGACCCGCTTGATGAAAGAGATTCGCGAGTTCCTCCAATCTGCCATGCAATGTAACTCGCCGGTCTCCGCGGACGCGCGGTTGGCACGCATCGGCGCCCTGGACGCATCGAATAGGAGCGCCGAGCGGGAATGAGCTGCAAGCTCATCGGATGATGTCATCGGCCGAGCGCCCGAAGAGCAACCGCCAGCTCGGTTCATAGCCCGGCAACCGGATGGTACTGGCGTGATAGGGATTGTTCGCGCGGCTGTATCCGGGGTTCTCCCCAAGGTCCAAGTCGAAGACGAGGATGTGCGAGGCCGGAATCTGCAAAGCCCCATACGCCCGGGCCAGCAGCCCCGCCGTTTTCTCCAATCTGTGGTACTCCGCAAACCAACGTTCGGTCGGCGTTGCGCTCGGCTTGGCGAGCCAGGGCGCGAGTGTCCCCGAGATGCCGGAGTAGTCCCAGGGGCCGGAAAACAGCACCACTCGGGCGACCGGCTCGTGCTTGGCGATGTAGGCCGCCATACCCGCTCCCTGAGAAAGACCGGACACGACAATCCGACTCCAGTTCGGGGCGCCGTCGCGGAGATATTCCCGCCACTCATCTCCCGGATGTTGCCGGTCGAGATACTCGAGCAACTTGGCGAGCCTGTTGGTGATGGACTCTGCGTCACTGTTGTAAACCGCGTTGGAGACGTTACCCCCAAAAATTCGCTCGCGCCGGAAGTCGGTGGCACACTGGGGTGCCGGACTGGGCGGACAGATCTCAGCCACTGCCGGAGTATCATTGTATTCCAGGCCGATTGCGCGATAGCCCTGGTCGGCGACCACGCTCAGCAATCGCACCGCCGCCGCGGGCCTACCGCCTGTGCCGGGCATGAATATTACGAGTTGCCCCCGCGGCGGGGTTTCCTGAGTGAAAACGACGTAGTGCGCTTCGTCGAAGCGGTGGATGGCGGGGTCGGTTTCAGAGGGCTTTACGCGATAGACGACCTGTCCCGCACGCGTGGCCGTATTCATGTTCTCAGCATGCGCCGTTCGAGGTCGAAACTGCGCAAACAGCAACACGACGGCAAGCAAACCGACAGTGATCCTTGCGAGCCACACATCCATTGCGTTCATGACCGCTCAATCGTGAGCCGCACCCACGGACGATCACAGTCGGTCCGCCCCGTGTCAATGTGGTCCCCGGTGTGAGCGAGTCCAACCGCGCCGCGCGTGCGCACAGCGCGACCAAGCCCGGCCTGCTTCGCCAGACTTCTCAAGGACTTGTGCGTTTGCATCCTGCAAGGAGCGGCGTACACACGCAGACAATGTTTAGTGCATGGACATGTCGGTGTTGCCGCCGTTAGGATTGTTTGCAACAACCCATGTATTGCCAGGGAGTACCGGGACATGAGTGTCAACCTGAACAGGCGCACGTTTAACTTTCTGTTACTTTCGACTGCGGCTGTGGGCGGCGCAGCCAGCGGCGCGGGCACTGATGCCGGGCCTACGCAGGCAATACGTGAGTATGCGAAAAACTCGCCCTACTGGACCAAGCTGCGCTACTTCAGGCGGGAGAACGTGCTCATGGTCTGGATGCGCGTCAGAAAGCGCCTCGATGGCAACGCTGATGTGCCGGTCACGCTGAATCTCATCACCAGTCGCGATTCGAAGGATGTGTTACAGAGTGCCCAATACACCTCCTTGGCCTCCAAGTCGCACATCACCAGGGCGCAAATCATCCTGGCCCCGCAGGTGCTCACGACGAAAGGCCCTCTGTATGTCCGCTTGCTTCTCGGGGATGAACAAATGCGGGGCAGGGCGTTTCTGGTGCGCCAGGCGTAGGCTGGTCCAACGCCGGTGTAGCCGCTCGCTCACGTGGTGAGGCCAGGACCTCGGGAAAGGCTGTGCAACGATTTCCTGGAGTGAAAGCAATGAATCAGACGGCAATATTGTTGATTCTCGATCCTCGTTCCTTTGCGCTCGCGAATTCGGCAGCGAAAGCGCTGGCCGCTGCGTTGAAAGCGAAGACTGAAGTCGACCTGGCGGACTCGCAGCGACAACCCATGGGAACTCTGCTGGGTACGTTGCCGATCCTGCAGCCGATTCCGGTCGCCACGACCGAGGGGCACGGATTTCTGATGGCGCTGCGCGCGATCTTCGACACGTCGGAGGACTTCAACTGGCTCAGCAGTCCCAGCTATTGGCTCGCTGCGCTTCATGGGACGACGTTTGGCGTGCTACAGCCTTGCGTGTCGGTCGGGGTGAACACCGAGCCGGGAGTTGGACCGCAATTCGCAATGCCACTGTTGCTGCTGCCGCCCCAGTTCACCTCCCTGCCGCAGGTCGAAGTCGACGCTCTGAAATCCTTCGCCAGTGATATGTCCGACACCCTGTGGGGCACGGAGCCGATCAACTTTACCACCGGGCAGCTGCGGCTCGCCTCCGATGGACGTTATCTCACCGCAGCGGAAATTTCGCAGGCGGATCTCGCGACCGGTAAGCTGGTGCTGGATTCAACGGGGCTCGCGGTCTCCTCCGGAGTAGCGATTTCCCGGTTCGCGATCAGCAAAGCGACGGGCGCTGGAAAGTACTCCGCGTTTGCTGCCGCCGATTCCGGGTCGGAGTCCTATTGCACTGACGATCTCACCTTCGCCGGCAGCTCTGGAGGTGACTGGAGCGGTGCTACCGGCGGTACGGGTAGCTGGGGGACCGGGGGAACTGGGGGAGGTGGCAGCGGAGGAGGCCCTTGCTGAGCTCCATGTCCGGCGCGCCCGCGCCGCCGTCTGCGGCGTTCATCGACTTTGTGGCGCATTGGCTCGACGGTCAGGGTTACGGAGAGCAGGAATGGAGCGATCAGCTTGCGGAAACCCTGTCGCATTCATCCCGAACGATGCAAGTGGCGGCCGAATGCCGTCTGGAGAGGATCATCACGGATGCGCTCGGGGTTGCAGCGTTCGAGCGTGTCCACGACTGGTTCCACCGACTCGCCAGCGAAGGCGCGGCTGCTCTGGGGCCCTTACACAGACGTTTTGAATTCCTGGTCATTGTAGGGGCACCTCGCAGCGGCGGCACATATCTTACTGCGGAAGCGTTCAATGCATTGGGGTATGACCCCCAGGAGGTGCCGGCGGCCATCGCGCATGATGGCTTTCCAGACGTCGCGCCGCGTGCGTTGTGGAAGCACGGTAATGGCTGGATCGACAGTCTGATGCGCGCGAGCGAGTATCTCGTCATGTTGGAGTTGTACTTCGAAAACCCTTTGCGGACCACCCCTACCCTGATTCCGAAGAAAATCGCCAAGGGAATCTGTGGCGGCGGCCTTTTCAAGACGATTCTCGGCCCGCGGACGCGCTATCTGCTGACCATCCGTCACCCCATCGGGTGTTGTATATCGACCTATGAGAAGTCCGGCGGCCTGAGTGCGGATGGGGGTTTCCAGGTGCGCTCGGCTATTGAACGGTGGATCTGGCGCGACCTGGTGCTGACAGGGGTTCCGGCGAGTGAGTTGCGGCAGATGGACTACTTCTGTGCGTTTGTGCGCTATTGGGAGCAGTTCTATATTGGCCTGGCGCTATCTGGACTGGTGGCCAACTGCGAGTGCCGTGTGGTGCCCTACGGTGCTGAATCGATGCAGGGCATCGCGCAGTCACTGCACGAGCAATGCGGTAGTCGGCGCACTCCGACGCGGTTTGTCGCGTCAGCGCGTCTTGACGGGCGGCACCCTGAATGGGTCGAGCGCAGCCGTCAGGCACTCGAGCGGGTAGCGTCGGTCTGGCAACTCGTCGGTCTGCGGTTTCCCCATGCAGAGCTGCTGGAGTGTGCCTGAGGGCTGGCCGAGTAACACAGGAGCGTCGCTCGTTTGGCGTTACGTGCAATACCGGTAGCGAATCTTGTAACTCGCCTGGAAACGGCATGCGCGGCGTTTGTAAAAAAGTCGAGTGTCTCGGTCTGTCTCGTGTCGGATGGACAACGTCAGTACGCGCGCTGGCCAAATAGTGACAGCGCAGAGCTCCGCGCGCGGGACAACGCTTTCCATGTTGGTTGCCTGGCCAAGGTATTTACTGCCGCGTTGGTTACACAGGCGGCTGCTGACGGCCATTTGCGCTTGGATAGCGCAATCGACCGATCACTGGGCGAGGAGCCCGGAATGTGCACGAGTTTTGCAGCGATCACGTTGCGCCAACTCATGACTCACACGCACGGGTTGGATGGTTCGGCACTAACCGTCGTCCCGAGGACGCTCACCGGAAGGGTTGATCTCGCCGCCCTTTGCGCCGGCCTGCGCAGCGCGCCACCTCTCTTTGCGCCCGGTAGACTGTGCAGCTACGGAAATGCAGGCGCGTGGTTGAGCGCAGCGGTGCTCGAGCGGCATTACAACAGGTGTTACAGTCACTTATTGCGGCGGGAGCTCTTCGCACCTCTCGGCATGTCCCCCGCTGAGCCCGCGCCGACCGAGCTGCCCTGGTGTCCCGCCAAGGGTGGAACACTGCGCCTCTCGCTCGAGGATCTGGCTCGATTCCTGCTGGCGCAGTTGAGCGTTGAGCCCCAGAAACACGGGGCGGCGCGCTTCAGTAACGTGATGCCGGGGGCACCGCACCCGCTCCCGGGATGGAGCGCCGTAAAGGGCTATGCGATCGGGTGGAAATACTTCGGCGACGGATGGTACGGACACAACTCGACGCTGCCGGGTGAGTCGCTTTGCGTCAGGTTCCATCGAGCGCGACGCGTCGCGATCATCGTGGCGGCCTGCGGAATCCCCGCCATGTCAGTTCTCGCCAAGCTGTTTCGCAATGGTCGCACGGAATTTGAGCCCACGTTGCGGCCTCGTCCTGCAGAGGAAGTCATTGCGGGGCAACCCGCGGACGCAGTAGTCGGCGTCTATGGAAATGCCGCCCTCACGGTGCACGTGACCAAGCGGGCGCCAGGAGTGCTTGCGTGCAGACTCATGCGCAATGTAAGCAGACGCGAGCCTCCTGTGCTCGTACAGAGCGGCACATTGCGGCCTCGCCCCAACAGCGTGTTTGCTATCGACGCCATTGATCGACCGTACTGTCAGTTTATGCAATTTGTCTTGCCCGACGCGCGGGGGGCTTTCACGTACGCGTGGAGTGGGCGCGAACTGTGGCGTCGCCTGGACGAGGTTGAGCGCGCAGCGGGGCAGGGGTCGAAGACCGTCGAGAGTCGCGAGCAGCATGTGGATTGGGATGCTATTGACGGTCTCCTCGACGCCCGCTGCTGAGGCGGCGTAGAGGCAAGGCGTGTGCCAGGGTTCGCTATGTATACCCATCTATCTATTGTATCCAGAGTACGTTCTATTGTATAAGTACAACAGGCTATCCCGGTACCCGATTGTCCATGGTCTTCAACAGGATCGCATTGCTGCGCGTCGAGCGTGCGCTCACGCGTAAACAGCTGGCTGCCGCAGTCGGCGTCAACTTCCAGACCATCGGATATCTGGAGCGCGGCGATTTCAACCCCAGCGTCGAGCTCGCTTTGAAGCTGAGTCGGCACTTCGGACTGCCCCTGGAGAGGGTGTTCTCGCTCGAGCCTTTTCCTGCGATCGGCACCGAACCCTCGCTCAACACCACGGATCGGACGACATAGGCGCAATCGCAATGTATTACCCTTTCCCCGGTAAACGGCTGCCAACCAACCGCGAGCGGCGTGTCGCGAGTATCGAATGCATGCTGGGTTTCGCGTTCTTTGGTTGGATCATGCTGGTGATTCCCGGCACCCCGGTGCTCTTTGCGTTGGAGTTGGCACCTCTTCTGATCCTGACGGGGCACGGCCTGGCAACGATGTTGCGGGCCACGCCCGATCAGGCCGCGCTCTGGCAGGCGCCTCGCTGGCTGCACAGACTGCGGTGGCGGATGGGCTGGACACGCAACTCCGTGGAGGTCACCCTCGACGAACGCGATCTCCAGATTCGCTACCAGACGTTCCTCATCTCGTATCAGATTTTGGCTGGAGTGATCATCGCGACGTTGGTGGCGGCATTGCTCGCCAATGTACTCACTGGAAGTCCGGCTGCCGCCGTCGCTGCCGCGTTTCGTGCCGACGGCGCCGGCGGTCTGCGCTTTCTCGTCATTCGGACCCTCATCGTGCTCGTGCTGCTGTTCAGCCTGTTGCCATACTTCGTGCTGCCCTGGCTCGAATCCGCTGTGCCTTTCGACCAGGACCTGGCGAACCCGACTGCGCCCGCCGTTGACGATTCCCCGCCGCCCCGTGCTCGCCTGGACTGGGTGCGCATCCTGGGTAACACCGCTTGGTGGCTGATCGCAGTGGTTGCGATCCTGACATTCGTCTGGGCTCTCGGCGCACGCGCCCACTAGAGCGGCACGATGTTGGGTTGACACTAACCTGGCCGGCACCGCAGACAGGACAGTTTCCGCTTAGCCGACAGGCACTTGGGCACTTGCAGCCTGCAAGAGCTGCCCGCATGACTGCCGCACGCTTGCGCTCACGCAACGTCCCGGATTAGAAAGAACCGGACACGCCTTCATGACCCGCGATAGAGCGGAAGGTGGAGGCAGCCATCTTGTTCCGGTCGACATTGGCGGCGTTTCCGACACTCCAACCAGGAAGGGATATCATCCAATGATTTCTCAGGCAGCCGAACCTTCAACGCCCGTGGCGTGCGCTGGCGTCGCGCCGGCATACAAATCACTCGCAAAAATACTGCGCGCCGCGTTGCTGACAGCGGCAATGTTTGCACCGTACAGCCTGTTTGCACAAACGCCGGTGCCGCTGAAAACTCAGCCGGTCGGCACACTGTACAGCGATAGCGCCGATTGGCAGCGCGGCCAGCAGGTGGAGCAAGGCTATCTCGTCTCCTTCAGTCGGCAGGAGGGAGCGGTTACTCTGACCTCGCTCGCAGAGCGCAAAGACATCCAGGTCGCTGTTACGATCCACGGCGTCGCCCCGGATTTGATCACCGGCGCCGCGTTGCTCGGGCCAAACAGACTCGCCATTACAGGCGTCTACAACGTGCACTCCGGCGGCGCCGCCGGGTTTCTTGCCTATACGGATCTCAAGGGGCAGGTCCTCACCCTGACAGACCTCGGCGTCGTGGTCCCCCAGAGAGTGTGCGCGACGGAAGACGGCACGACGTGGATTCTGGGGCAGGATATGGTCAAGGAAGGCATTCTATGGAGTCACGGAAACGACGCCGGGAAGGCCGGACCGACTTCCGACTATGACATGCTGAGGGCCTACGGACCTGACGGGAAGTTGTCACAGTCGCAATTGAAGAGAAGCAGCCTGGCCTTCGATTCGAAGCTCTTTGTCAACCTGGCCGGCGGGACGTCCGCGCTGGCCTGCGGCAACGAGTCGATCGGCGTCTACATTACTGACACGGAGCGGCCGGTCTGGTATGAGCTCAGGCGGTCGAACAACACCTCGCAGCAGTGGACCGTAAAGGAAAATCCCGATGCGGGCCGGCTCTCGGGACTGGCGTTACCTTTCTCGGCAACAGCCTACGCGAGCTTCACGTTTGCACGGACCGACCGCGCCAACTCGGGCATGCTCTCAGGAATGTACCGTCTCCAATTGGGGAGCAACTCGGTGGCGCAATGGGTTGCGGTCGTGACCCGCCCCGAAAATTCGAACGCACCGATTCCGGGTTTCAAGCTCCTCGGAAACCGCGGCGACAGGCTCATTTTCGTGGATGGCCGAACGCTGACGACGCCTGTCGCGGCAGTCGTGTCGTCGAGCGAAGTGGCGCGCACCTCGATACTGTCATCCGCCATCGCTCTGCCGCCGAAAGCCCCCAGCCGGCAGGTGGATGACCCTGACTCCGGTGCCGGGGTGGCCACGATGGTCTCTGTTGCTCGGGTGCTGCTCGAGAAGATCGCGGGGGCTCCGCCGCAGGCCTGCCCGGCAGGTGCCTGCAGCGAGGCGGTGGCCTCACTCCAGCAGGCCGTGAACCACTGGACTCAGGCCGTCGTGCAGGGATCCCGATCGAACGCGGTGGACGTTCACACCAAGAAGCAGATCAGAGCGGCGCTGCAGGCGATCAACGCGGCGCTCGCCGACCAGGTCGGCCGCCTCAACTCCTCGCAATTGCCCCAGACACAAAGCAGCCGTTCCGGCTCTCTGGTGCCTATTTCGTATGAAACCTGCGTGGGCTCGTGCTTTCGAGCGGAAACGACCGTTGCTTCAGACTTTACAACCGTAGACGCGGCTTACTATTCCGACATTGACTCTCAGTTGCCGCCGCCTGACATATTCAATCCTCAGGCGCCTTACGGGGGCACTTTCCTGAATGTGGCGTGCACGGATAACTGCAACGCGATGATGACCCATATGCTTGCCATCTGTGCGATTGGCGGTGGGGTGGCCGTTGCGAGAGGCAGTATCGGCGGCGCCCTGCTGGCCTTGGCCTGTGTTGCAGCCAGCGCGTATGTGACCTACGACTGTTTCCAGGATTGCGATAAGCTCAAGGGTTGCACGTCGAACAACTTCTCCTTCCCGGATCGGAAGGTGTTCGTTGTCAATCAGCCGCCTCGACCGGATTCAGGCGCACTAGCCCGGCGCACAGCCATGTTCCGGGCGATGCAGACGAAGCGCATCCTCCAGGAATTCGCACTATCCGGGACGTAGGTAATGCGGGCAGACGAAATATGCTACACGACAATTCGGGCGACGCTGTTGCAGCGTATGGGAATGTTCCCGGCGTGACCGGCCACGCGAAGCGATATCTGATATACGTTGTTGCGCTCACTTGGTTGGTGTTGGTGCTCAGAAGTGTAGATCTGTTGGTGATCTCCGTTCTGATGCCGTCCATCAAGACGCAGTTCACGGTCTCGAATACGCAGCTTGGACTGCTCTCGGGCTTTGCCTTCTCCCTGTTCTATGGACTCCTAGCTGTTCCGATAGCCTGGTTGGCAGACCGGACGAGCCGGGCGAGGATCATCTCGATATCGGTTTTTGTCTGGAGCTCGATGACGGCGTTGAGCGGCATGGCAAATACCTTCGGCCATCTGTTGCTTGCCAGAGTGGGTGTTGGCCTCGGTGAGGCCGGTGGAACGGCTCCGGTCTATGCGCTGGTTGCGGACTATGCGCCGGCAAACAAGCGCGCCTCTGTTTTTGCGATTTTGAACAGTTCGGTTCCGATTGGCGTACTGCTGGGTTTCCTGCTCGGTGGCTACGTCAGCAGCGCATTCGGCTGGCGCTATGCATTCCTGTTTGCCGGAATACCGGGCCTCGCTGTTGCCCTGCTCGCGCAGGTTACCTTGCGGGAGCCCGTCAGGGCAGATAGCACAACGGCGTGCACCCCTGGCGCGCCTCTCATCGAGACGCTCAGATACCTTTTCAGTCGGCACTCTTACTGTCACTTTGTTCTGGGAAGCGCCGTCTTCACACTCGGGTCAGTCGGGTCCGGGATATGGATATCGACCTACTTTATTCAGTTCCACCACATGCAGCCCTCCGAGTTGGGAGTCTGGCTCGCGCTCCTGTATGGAGGAGGAGGGCTCGTAGGAGCCCTGGGCGGCGGTTATCTCACAGATCACGTCGTGAACAAAGGTGGCGATCAGCGCTGGTATGCGTGGATGCCGGGCATCAGCTCGGTCGCCATTTTGCCGTTCACCATTTTTGTCTACTCCTGGCCATCGCCTCGGCAGGCATTACTCGTTCATCTGGTGACCACCATTCTCGCGCACGTGTGGGCCGGGCCGGTGTATGGAACGGTGCAGGGACTGGCCGGAAAGAATCGGCGCGCCGTCGCCGCCGCCGTCAATTCTCTGTTAGTGAGTTTCTTAGCCTATGGCTTAGGGCCCTTACTCGTCGGGGTGGCTAGTGATCATTTTCGGGCGAGCCTCGGCCAAGACGCGTTGCGGTATTCTATTATGTTGCTGGCCGCGGTGGCATACACGTGGGCGGGCATCCACTTTCTATTGGCTGGCAGAACTCTGCGCGCGGATTTAGCCCTAGCCCTGACTGCAGAACCGGGCTCACGGCATCAAAGTACGGCCGCTGCGGTCGTTGATGGCGCGTTCGTGTCGAGCTCAGCGGGCTCTATGTAGCGGCTGCCTAGACCAGATAGCGGAGCAGAATGCCGACGAGCTCTCCTAACGAGGTCGCTTTCAGGACGCTCAATGTATCTTCATCCGAAATGCGCCGACCGCTATCCGCCTCTACATTCGCAATCATGATGATCATCTCAATCGAGGTGATAGCGAGCTCGCGTAGCGGCGTATCGTCAGAAAGGAGAGTGCCGTCGAAACCAGCAGCAGCTCCTACGATCGTCACCGCACGGCTTCGAGCGCTGCGCGCAAGCGCGTCATGTCCCATGTGATGGGCCTGCCCCGGCGGTTCGTGACCGGAAGTCGGTTGAAACCATGGCCTTAATCAATCTCTCGAGCCGCGGTGACGAGGATGTCTTTCACGAAAAGCTCAGCGCCATAGTGGACGATCCTGGCGACCTGGTGGCAGTCGTAGGCGTTTCAACCCAGTATACAACAAGTCGTATAGCGGTCATCGGCCCGCCGCCGACGCACTCCGTCGAGCAGCTGACCACGCCGACCGTAGGTTGTTTCGCAAAGGTCCTGACGACATCACTCGTAGTTAGTACGGCGCTCGGTAGAAGCTGGAGTCTCGACCGCCAGGTGCGCTCATGTAAGGGAATGCACCCCAAGCTCAGAGCCGCGCTTCCTCCGGGGCTCTCTGTGCGCCATTTGCTGAATCATACGCACGGGCTGGCGGACATATCCGACGCCTATGTCAGTTACCGCCAAGATGGAATGTTGGACTGTGAAAAACTCGCCGCGGGTATCACGCGCGCTGTTCCAGTGTCGGGCGCTGGGGCGATTTACAGTTATAGCGGAACAGGAACTCTGGTCGCGGCGGCTCTACTGGAAGGCATTTATGAGCGGCCTTATCCGGCGTTGCTTTGCGCTCTGTTATTGTCGCGCTATGGCGTGCAGAGCACTCCCCAAGGGGTATGTCCGTCGAAGGGTGGCAATCTGCGTTTACCGATAGATGCTCTGCTGCGATATTGTCGTGCTCACTTTGATCCGACAACCTCGGCCAGCACAGGACGCACGTCGCACCTGTGCTACGCAGTGACCCAGCCACCTGTATCTTTGCCAGGCGTAGCGCCGGAGAGCGGCGCTGGGCTCGGATGGAAGTATTACGAGGACGGGTGGATCGGGCACAATGGGATTCAGAGTGGCCAGATGTTGGTGGTCAGGCTGAATCTGCAGCAAGGCGCCGCCATCATCATATCCGGGGGTGCCTCTTGCGTCGCTGCTCTTCAGGGGCGCTTGACGTACGGGCAATTATGGCATCCGTTTCGGTTGAAGGACTTTTCGACGGCATCCACCAGCAGTTGCGGCGAGAACTGCAGCATGGACTGGAATGGAGAGTATGTAAACGGCGGCACCCGGCTACGCTGGGCTGCGCACGCAGACATCAGGGTTGACGTCACTTTCTTGCACGAATCCGGTCGTCCGCAAACCATCCAACTTCGTCGGTATCGACACGACCTTTACATTTCGCAGCCGCCGACTATTGCCGAGTTTGCGTTCATTCAAGTGCTCAAAGACCGCGACGGAACTCGCTGCCTGTGGAACGGCGCCAAGGTTTTCGTGTCCGCAGAGCGCCTTCCGCAGGTGCTGCAGCCTGCGGGCGCAGCATGAGAAGTCCAACCCGAGTAGCCACAAATGACGCATCAGTCCACGAGTAACTTTTGGGAGCGCGCCAGAGACGATCCGGAGGCGGTGAGCCTGGTGGATGAAAATCAGGAAATATGGACGGCAGGGCAGCTGCATCGGGAAGCGAACCGCGTGGCGAACGGACTGAGAGCGTTCGGCGTGCCGGATGGGTCTGTGGTTGCACTACTCATGCGCAGCACTCCACAGTTGATTGCGTGTGTGCTGGGAACGAGCCAGGTGGGCATGTATGTGGTGACTTTGAACCCAGCGCTTGCCGCTACGGAGTTGCTTTATATTCTGAATGACAGTGGCGCGAACGTCCTGATAGTGGACGAGACGTTGATCGCCGCCGGAACACTGAATGAGATGACTCACCGCAGATCCTGGCGCTGCATTTCGGTAGGGCCACTGTTTGCAGAAACCTGTTACGCGTCGATTTTCGGGGACGCATCGTCGGAGGTTCCGTTGCAGCGCAGTGGGGGAGCGATATTGTCCTATACCTCGGGTACCACCGGTCGTCCCAAGGGCGTGCTGCGGCCCGTCGGGAAGGTTGCGCCCGAGTCGGTGTTGGAGCCGCGTGTGCGCTGGTATGTCAATGCCTATTCGATCGACCCGGCTGCCAGAGGTGTCTACCTAAGCTGCTGTCCCGCATTTTTTGCCGGACCGATGCATTCGATCCTGTATTCGCTGCACCTTGGCCATGTCGTTGTGCTCATGGCGCGATGGCATCCCAGGTCCGCGCTCTACCTCATTCAGAAGTACAGGGTGACGCACACTTTCATGGTGCCGTTTCACTTCCATACTCTGCTACGGCTGCCTGACAGCGTAAGGCAGGAATATGATGTGACATCCATTCAATGCCTCGTTCACGGCGGGGCCCCGTGTCCTTTGGAGATCAAGCGGGCGATGCTCGACTGGTTGGGTGAATGCCTGTTCGAATCCTATGGGTCTACTGAGGTCGGTAACACTGTTGCGAGCTCAAGTGATTGGAGGCGCTATCCGGGCACCGTCGGCCGGCCAACCCGGTGGCACGAAGTCAAGATCCTGGATGACAGGGGGTCGGAAGTGCCGCCGGGCAGGGAAGGCAGAGTGTTCCTGAGGGTCTCGGAGCTGAACGATTTCGTCTACAAGGATGACCCACAGAAGACGGCCGCGTGCCGGGTTGGAGACTTCGTTACCGTGGGGGACGTGGGCTATCTGAACGCGGCGGGCTATCTGTTTCTTTGCGATCGCCGTGAGGACCTCATTCTGTGCCGGGGTGAAAATATCTATCCCGCCGAAGTCGAGGGAGCGCTCGCATCACACCCGAACGTCGTCGATTGTGGTTGTTTCGGGATTCCGCACGAGGAGTGGGGGCAGGCGGTTGGCATCGCGGTGCAGTGGGACAACGGCTCCTTGATCGAAGAGGAGGTGCGTGAGTCTATTCGGGACTACCTGCGAGCTCGCTTGTCCCTGGGAAAAATGCCTACGTTGATCCAGTTGGTAGCGCGAATTCCTCGGGATCTGAACGGGAAGCTGCGCCGGTTTGAGCTGCGGAGTGTTGCTGCAACGACTAACGCGTAGCCTTGGCCCGATTCGCCAGCGAGGTCGTTGCGACGCGAGTCATAGGTGTGCACGTCACCCAGGGCAGACAAGCGCCGTCTTTGCACATTGAGCCAGAGGCCGGAGTAGCGCTCGATGCCTGGGGGCAACTGAGTAACGATCCTCGGTCGTTCCATATCGATTCGAATCCCGCTGAGCACGAGTCTCGATTTGTGGCGCTTGTCACATCGCGGGAGACAACACCCAACTTATGGGCCGATGCGTGGCTTGCGGCATTGGCCGTGTCGTTAGACTACGAGGTCACCACGTTTGATCGCGGGTTCAAGTCGTTTCGCGGGCTAAAGCTGCGACTGCTGGAAGTTCGCTGACCGATAGCGCGCTCAATAATCCGGTACGGTTAATCCGGCAGTCCATTCTCATCGTAGCCCACAATCTCGTGGGCGCTACGCTCGTCGAGCACCGGCAACGCCGCGCAATGCAGAGCGATCTGATCAAGCTCGTCAGCCGCCACTCGACCTTTTGCGGGCACGGTGTACTTGCTCCGGAGCACGGTCGGTCAAGCTTCTGAAGCGAGGGACGCTCAAATCCTACCCGG
>Ga0070665_100003276_pt1 | contig 17374 bp, 18 predicted proteins | sample KBSS13metaG_FD_65862 | JGI IMG/M metagenome (GOLD analysis project Ga0070665, IMG submission 65862) | Switchgrass rhizosphere microbial communities from Kellogg Biological Station, Michigan, USA - KBS S1-3 metaG | ecosystem: Host-associated > Plants > Roots > Rhizosphere > Soil ...
GATGGTCTCGCACTACGCCGAATCGCAGGGCAGCTTCGACGGCGTCGTGCGCGACCTGCTCACCAGCCCGCGCGCACAATCCGGCATGGCGGTGACGTTCCTGCACACGCGCCTTCTGTGGTGTCAGGTCGACGACGGCGATCTCGTGCCGTTGCGCGACCACGTGCTGGTTCCGGCCGCGACCGCGGTCCTCGGCAACGCGAAGGCGGATCCGCTGGTGCGCGAGGCGCTGCTCAGCCTCGTCGCGCTCGTGCCCGAGCCGGCGGCCGGCGATCCGGGCACGGCGGGCTGGCAGGCGCTGAACGCGGCGGCCGACAAGGCCGGTGGCGCCGTCGCGCGCACGCTGCGCGATCGGCGCACGACCGCCGAGCAGCAACGCCAGAACCCGCCACCGAAGTTCAAGAAGCGCGACTTCTGCACGGCGGCGGCGACCGACGCCGGCAGCGATGCGCTCGGAGTGACGTCGCTCGAGCCGCGTCACAACACGCACTGAGCTCTACCGCGGCAGCAGGTCGGTGAACACGAAGCCGTCGCGCTCCACCGTCTCGCCGCGACGGACCGCGATCGGCCGGCGGAACATCGGCCCGGCGGTGACGAACGTGTGGAACTCGCCGCGCTCGCCGCACGGATCGACACCGGCTGGCAGCGCCGCGAGCAAGCTCGCATCGAAGTCGGCTCCCGCAAACGACCGATCGAGCTGCTTCGGATCGAGGCAGGTGATGATCGCCGCGAGGCCGGCGTCGATCATCGCGTGCGCGAGCTCGCGCGTGTCGCGCAGCCACAGCGGGAACACCGGCGTGAGGCCGAGCGGCGCGAGCACGTGCTCGCGGTACGCGCGAATATCGGCGAGGAACAGGTCGCCGAACACGATGTGCGTCACGCCGTCGGCTCGCGCGGCGACGAGCGCGGCGGCGAGCTCGCGCTCGTAGACGTCATTGGGGCATGGCGACGGGATCGCGACCTTGCGGCAGGGCAGGCCGAGCTCGGCGAGCTGGCGATCGAGCAGCTCGTCGCGCACGCCGTGCATCGCCACGCGGTCGAACGTGCTCGTGATCGTCGTGATCGCTCCGACGAGCTCGAGCTCGCCCGCGCGCTGGACCTCGGCGACGGCGAACGCGCTGTCCTTGCCGGAGCTCCACGAGATGATCGCCTTCGGTCGCGTCATTGCGCTTGCCGCGACGTGAGCTGTGGGAACACGTGCAGGCGGCGCAAGCCGTCGGGGTCGGTGGCGAGCACGAGCAGATCGTCGATGGCGTCGCCGGTCACGTCGGCGGCGTCGATCGCGTCGATGTCGGCGGGCAAGCCCGGCACGTCGAGGGCTCGTGACTCGAGCTGTCCGTCGAAGAACACGCGATACACGGTCCCGCCACACAACATCACGAGATCGTCGGAGACGCTCGGCGGTCCAAGCCGCCCGCGCACCGCGGCCGTGCACGTGCCCGAGATGCCGACCGCCGCTGCGAGGTCGTGGCACGACAGCACGCCGGCGCTGACCGAGCACGCGAGCACGCCTTCGGTCGACGCGATCACGAGCTCGTTCGTGCCGTCGCCGTCGAGATCGGCCGCGAACGCGCCGGTGATCGTCGACGTCTTCGACAGCGCGATCGGTTGTGTCGCGAGCGTTTGCGGCGACGTGCTCGGCGGGAACGGAAACATCACCGCGGCGGGATCGATCACCATCGCGAGCCCGCTCTCGGGCGAGATCGCGATCGCGATGTCGGTCGCGACCGACGGCCAGGTGACGAGTACCGCCGTGTCGAGGCAGAACCCGGCCGAGCCCTGCTCGCAGTCGCCGATCGGGCCGACGTCGCTGGTGATGTCGGTCGCGCCGGTTTGCGACGTGAGCGGCGGCACCGGGAAGTTGATGCCGCCGGGATCCTGGCCCTGGAACCGCCACAGCTGGGCGTTCGGATCGGGGTTCGCCGGATCCGGGACGGCGATCGCGAGCATGTCGAGCGTGGTCTCGCCGGGCACGAAGTGGCCGCTGGCGGCGGCGCGATACGCCGACTGTGCGCCGGTGCCGAGCGGATCGAAGAACGGGATCAGCTCGCGGTCGACGCTGCCGTGAAACCCGGAGGCGACCTCGGTGGGACCGACCGGGAAGTTGCGGATCTCGAGCACGGCGAGACCGTCGATGAGATCGTTCGGATCGGCCGAGTCGCCGATGTTGACGCGCGCCAGATCGAGGACCTCGGCGAAGCTCGCCGTCTCGATCGGCGCGAGGAGCTCGGTCGGCGTGCCGTACGAGATCTGGAGCGAGTTGCCGTTCGGCTCGCGCTCGATGTACGCGACGTCCGCCACGCCGTTGCCGTCGAAGTCGCCGACCGTGACCTGCGTCGGCGGGCTGTGCGTCTCGATGCGGCCGCGCAGGAATCCGTCCGGGTTGACGGTGCGATGGAGCACATCGATCGACTCGTCGATGCCGGGCGCGACGGTGTCGGCGCGACCATCGCCGTCGACGTCGCCGGTGGCCGCACCGGTGAGCGGGCGATCCGCGACGTAATACGTCTTCTCCGCGTTGCTGCCGACCGCGTAGACGCCGCTCGACATCACGAGCGCGTCGCCGACGAACGGCGCGGCCGTGGGCGCCGGGTCCAAGCGCGCGCGCCCGACCATGACGTCGGTCGTGGCGCCGGGGACCGGCGGGAGGCTCTGCGGCGTGTCGAGCAGGATGCACGTACCGTCGCCGTTGCCGTTGCGCTGGCCGGGATATTGGACGAGCCCCTTCGGGCCGCCCGACGAGTCGATCAGCGCCGGGCAGGTGCTGGCGGGCTCGAGCTCGGCGAACATCGCCCGCGGCACCGGCGCGACCTCGCTGACGGTGTGATCGGTCGCGAACGTGACCGGCGAGATCGCGGGATCTTCGATGATCGACACGACGCAAAACTCGCGCGCGCCGGTCGTGTTGGTGTCGGTGAACGAGAACTCGACGCTCGGCTTGCCGCCGGTCGTCGTGTCGTAGAAGTCGACCGAGTCGCGTTCGAGGCCGGCGACGGTGGAGTTGACGTCGCACAGCGGGAACGTCGTGAACGTCGGCGGCAGCACCGAGATGTCGACGATCGAGCCGATCAGATGCGCGGGCATGAGCGGATCGGTGGTCAGCACCGCGAATCGCTTGCGGTCGATCGGCACGAGCACTTGCGGGAGGACGCGGAGGCTGCTCTCGAACGCGAACGAGAACGGCGAGATCGTGCCGGCCGGCGACGCGTACGCGACGATGCCGTCGCGCGTCGGCAGCAACACGTCGAGCGGGCCGTCTCCGTTGATATCGGCGATCACCGGGGCTCCGGCCGCGGCCGCTGTCGGGGTCGTGCGCGACGCGGTGAGCGCGCCCGCAGGATCGCCCGAGAGCGTCGTGATCGACGCCGTCGACACGCCGACGGCATCGCCGTAGCCGTCGCCGTCGAGGTCGGTGACGTAGAACTGCTGCGCGGCGAACAGCGGCTGACCGCTTTGCGCGGCGAGCTCGCCGCCGGCCGCGTGGCAGAACCCGTCGGCGCCGCACGCGTAATCGCTGCCGTCGCGCGGCGCCGGGATCGCGGCGCAGTCGGCCGTCGTCGCGCACGTCCAGCCGCACGCCTGGCAGCGCGAATCGTCGGGCGTGTCGCAGTCCTCGCCGGGGTCGAGCACGCCGTTGCCGCACGACGGCGAGATGTCGGGCAGGCTCGCGCATGCGGAGGCGATCACCGCTATCGCGAGCAACCGCAGCGAAGTCACCGATTCATCATCGCACGACTGCAGTTGCGATAGAGTCGATCATGGTGATGCGGGTGCGCGCGTGAGCTGGGGCCCCCACAGCGAGGCGATCGTGTCCGCGATCGACACGCTCGGGGCACTCGAGTGGTTCTCGCATGTCGGCGAGCCGCTCCGCGATCCGCGCATCCAGGTCGTGACCTCGTGGCAGCAGGCACTCGACATCTTCGATCGGCCCGACGAATACGACGTCAATGGCTATCCACACGGCGTCGCCGACGAGCTCGAGCTCGTGTCGAGCGATCCCGAGCTCGGGCGGTGGTATCGCGGCGCGCGCGAGACCGCCGAGGACTACTGCGACTTCACCCCGTTCATCCCGCGCTCGCTCGCCACCATCGAGCGCGGCCAGCTCTCGGGCTACGTCACCACGTTCGTGTCGCTGCTGATCGCGGAGATCATCGGCAGCGACCGGATGTCGTCGACGTACGCGCGCGACCAGCTCGGCTGGTACGTGCTCGGCAGGCTGCCGTGCGGCCACACCACCGACGGGCGCGGCCGGATCTTCTAAGATATGGCTATGCGTTATCTCGTCGCAGCCGCCGCGATCATGGCCGTGCCGCGCACCGTTCGCGCCGACACCACGTGCTACGCCGGCACCGAGCGGATCGAGCTGCCCGACGGACCGCCGCGCACGACGGTCGTCGTGCTCGAGCACGAACGCGATCGCGGCGCGCGCGTGATCCGGCGCCACCGCTGGACCGAGACCCACCTCGACGACGACACGCTCAGCGAAGATCGCGTCGCCGCCGACGGCAAGACGTTCACGTTCGCCGGGGGCCACGGCACGTTCTGGGGCTCGCCGTGGCAGTGGACCGGCTATCACGCCGAGGGCGAGCGCAACGGCGTGACGTTCGTATCCGACGCGACGTTCGATCAAGGGCTCTCGATCGTCACGCGCGTGACCCGCGGCGGCAAGCCGGCGGGCCTGGTGCGCGTCAGCGCGAGCGAGCTCGATTGCAAGGAGCTCGACCGCCGGCGCGCCGCGTTCGACGACTCGGCGCCCGATGCGGTGCGCACGTGCTACGCGGGCTCCGAGACCAGCAGCATCGGCGCGAGCGAGCAGGTCATCGTCGAGCAGATCACGGAGGCCGCGCGGATCCGCCTCGTGCACTCGGCGAAGACGCGCGATACCACCGTGACCACGTTCGCGATCGCCGGCGATGCGATCACCGTGACCGATGCCGATCACGGCTGGCAGGGGCACGGCACGATCACCGGCCCGCGCGGCGCGTGGACCGGCTACGCGTTCACCGCGCATCTCGATCACGGCGGCGATGCCGACGTGCACGGCACGCTCGGCGGCGATCACCTCACACGCGCGACCGAGCTATCGATCCAGCACGCGAAGCTCACGCTCGCGCTCGACGCGACACGGTTCGATTGCAAAGCGCTCGCAGCCAAGCGCGCGGCGCTTCGCACGCAACCGTGACGATCACTTCACGTGGCCGTTGACCCACTCGGCGGCGGCGTCGAGCTCGCTCTTGGCCTTCTCGATCGCTTCCTTGGCCTTCTGGCCATGGCCGCCCTCGTCGGCCCACACCTTCTCGTTCGCCTTCTGCGACGCTTCGATGTAGCGCTGCGCGTCGTTGAGCGAGGTGCGCGCCTTCTGGAGGTTCGGGTGACCCTTCAGCATCGCGTCCTTCGCGAACGCACCGAGCGGGAGACACACAGCAGCGGTAAGAACGATCGTCGTGAATTTGGACATGCGCTTTGGTAACGCAGTTCATCTCGGCGAGCGCGGCAGCGCGGGCGGCAAATGACCTCAACGCGCGGGAGCGAGCGCGACGATCACGTGACGGCTCGAGCCGGCAGCGACGTGCGCGACGCGCGACACGTGACCGGCGAGCGTGACGAGCACGTCGTAGGCGCGCGCGGGATCCACGGTCGTGTCGATCGGCGTCGTGCCGACGAGCGTGGTCGAGCCGTCGGCGACGAACAACACGGTCGCGCCGGCTGGCTCCGATTCGATGCGGAGGTCGGTGGTGGCAGCGGCCGGCTGCGCGGGCACGATGATCGGTCCGGGCGGCGCGGCCACGGCCGGCGCGGTGATGACCGGTGGCGCGGTGACGGCCGGCGCAACGGCGGCGACGGCCACCGGCGTGACGGACGATCCGATGCCGCCGAACAGACCGCCGATCCCGGCGCCGGCGGCGATGCACAGCGCGGCGAGCGCGAGCGTGACCGGCGTGACGAGCGGCTTGTCGGCACGGCGGCGGCGGATCGGCATGGCGACGAGCGACGGGATCTCGAGCGGGTCGGTCCTCGGCGCCGGCGACGTCGCCAGCGGCAGGCGCATCGGTGCAGATGGCGTGGAGTCGGGGCCGAAATACACGTGGGTCTCCACGTCTTCCGGGTCGAGCCAGGCCTTGTGCATCACGAGCGAGAGAAGTGCAGGTCGTGCACCAAGTCGCAGTGCAGCAATGTCGCGAGGTTCGCCGGTGACGGCCACCCGAGTTGCCGGCGTCTGCAACAGCACTTGACCGACCAACTGGTTGGTCGGTACAAGCAGGCATGAGCTTCGAAACGATCCTCTACGCGGTGTCGGGGCCGATCGCGACGATCACGCTGAACCGGCCCGAGCGGCTCAACACGATCGTGCCGCCGATGCCGGACGAGATCGAGCAGGCGGTCACCGCGGCGGTGCTCGACCCGCGCGTCAAGGTCATCGTCGTCCGCGGCGCGGGTCGCTCGTTCTGCGGCGGGTTCGACTTCGCCGGCGGGTTCAAGCACTGGGACGCGTACATGACGAGCGACGGCACGTGGGATCCCGGCAAGGACTTCGTGTTCACGACCGCGCCGGCGACCGCGCCCACACAAAAGTTCATGAGCTTCTGGCGCTCGCCGAAGCCGGTGATCGCGCAGATCCACGGCTACTGCGTCGGCGGTGGCAGCGACTACGCGCTGTGTGCCGATCTCGTGATCGCGAGCGACGATGCGTGCATCGGCACGCCGTACTCGCGGATGTGGGGCGCGTACCTGAGCGGCATGTGGATCTACCGGCTCGGGCTCGCGAAGGCCAAGGAGCACGCGCTCACCGGCAAGCCGCTCACCGGCAAGCAAGCGGCGCAGGTGGGCCTCATCAATGCGTCCGTGCCGTTCGCCGAGCTCGAGGCGACGGTGACGCGCCAGGCGCTCCAGCTCGCGTCGATCCCGGCGTCGCAGCTCGCGGCGCAAAAGCTCGTCGTCAACCAGGCGTACGAGCACATGGGGCTGGCGTCGACGCAGACGCTCGGGTCGATCCTCGACGGGCTCATGCGCAACACGCCCGATGCGCAGCGCTTCATCGAGCTCGCGCAGACCGGCGGCGTGCGCGCCGCGATCACCGAGCGCGACGCCGCGTTCGCCGATTACAGCCAGGCGCCCGAGCACGAGCGGCCCGATCCCAACCACGTCATCGTGCCGTGACCAAGCGCGACGACATCCTCGATCGCGCGGAGGCGCTGTTCACCGAGCACGGCTTTCACGGCGTGTCGCTGTCGGCGATCGCGACCGCGTGCGGCCTCGGCAACGCCGGCCTCATCCATCACTTCCCGACGAAGCAGAAGCTGTATCGCGAGGTGCTGAAGCGATTCGCCGACGAGCTCGACGGCAACGTGACCGAAGCGCTGACCGGCGCCACCGGCACGCGCGCCAAGCTCGAGACGCTGATCCGCGCGGTCGCCGCGTGGTCGCTCCAGCGGTCGGGCAGGGCGCGCCTCATGATCCGCGAGCTGCTCGACAACGTCGATCGCGTGGAGCGCGCGCGCACCCTGCCGCTCGCGCGCTTTCTCGAGACGTGCGCCGAGCTGGTCGCGGCGGCGCAGCGCGAAGGCCTCATACGCACGGCCGAGCCGATGGTCGTGCTGTCGCAGCTGTTCGGCGCGATCGCGTACGCGCAGCTCGCGCGGCCGACGTTCGCCAAGATCGCGGGCGGCAAGCTGCTTTCCGACGAGCGGCGCTGGATGGGCGCGGTCGTCGAGGACTTGCAACACGTCCTCTTCGCGTGAGGTAGCCTGTGCCCATGGCGCAGACAGCACCCGCGGCCGACGACCGCATCCACCAGATCTTCCGCGCCCAGCAGGCCAATCGCGCGATCATCCGCCACACGACGGCGGCGCAACGCGCGGCCAAGCTCGTACGCCTCCAGACCGCGATCAAGACGCGCGAGGCCGCGATCCGAGCCGCGATGTTCCAGGACTTCCGCAAATCACCGACGGAAGTCGACATCACCGAGATCTACGCAGCGCTCGTGGAGATCAAGGACGCGATCCACAACGTCGAGAGCTGGATGCGGCCCAAGCGCGTGCCGACGCCGATGTCGCTCGCCGGCACCAAGAGCGCGATCCACTACGAGCCCAAGGGCGTCGTGCTGATCATCGGGCCGTGGAACTACCCGTTCCAGCTGTGCATCGCGCCGCTGGTCGCCGCGATCGCCGCGGGCAACTGCGCCATCGTGAAGCCGTCCGAGCTCACGCCGCACACGTCGCGCGTGCTCGCCGATCTCATCGGCGACGTGTTCGACGCGGCCGAGATCGCGGTCGTCGAGGGCGGTGTGGCGGAATCGACCGAGCTGCTCTCGCTGCCGTTCGACCACTTCTTCTTCACCGGCAGCACGCGCGTCGGTCGGATCGTCGCCGAGGCCGCGGCCAAGCACCTCGCCTCGTCGACGCTCGAGCTCGGCGGAAAATCGCCGTGCGTCGTCGACGATTCCGCGGAGCTGCACACGACGGCGCGCCGGATCGCGTGGGGCAAGTTCGTCAACGCGGGCCAGACCTGCATCGCGCCCGATTACGTGATGGTGTCGGAGCGTCGCCGCGACGCGCTCGTCGACGAGCTCGACGACGCCATCGCCGAGCTGTACGGCGCGAGCGACGACGCTCGCAAGCAGTCGCCCGATCTGTGCCGCGTGATCGACGATCGCAACTTCGCGCGCCTCATCAAGTTGCTCGACGAGACGATCGCGCGCGGCGCCAAGCTCGCGATCGGCGGGCAGCGCGATGCCGGCCAGCGCTACATCGCGCCGACGGTGCTCACCAACGTCTCGCCCGACTCGGCGGCGATGGCCGAGGAGATCTTCGGGCCGATCCTGCCGGTCCTGACCTACAAGTCACTCGAAGAGGTCGCGCCGTTCATCACCGCACGCGACAAGCCGCTCGCGCTCTACGTGTTCGGCGAGGACCGCGCGCGCGTCGATTCGGTCATCGACGCGACCACGGCCGGCGGAACCTGCGTCAACACCACCGTCATCCACTTCGCGAATCCCAACCTGCCATTCGGCGGGGTCGGGGCGAGCGGCAGTGGCAACTACCACGGGATCTACGGGTTCAAGGCGTTCTCCCACGAGCGGGCGGTGCTGCGCCAAGGCCGCATCGACGTCCTCCAGACGGTCTACCCGCCGTACGGGCCTAAGGTCGCGCGGATGCTCAAGTGGATGTTCAAGCTGTTCACTTGATTAAGGGATCGCGTGCTGAGCGCGAGTCGCGACGCTGCCAACCCGAGTCAGTGACGACTGCGCAACGTCGAAAGAAGACTGCTGACAGGCCGCTTCGGGTGGGCTAGCGTTCGCGCCGATGTTGCGATCGCTCGCATTCTGCCTCGCTGTTGTTGGCTCGGCGTGCGCGATGGCTGGCCAGTCCAACGAAACCTCGCCCGATGGCTCCGAGCCACCGGCGCCCGATGCGCCCGGCCGCGGCAGCAACATGGGGAGCAACCAAGGCTCCAACATGGGCTCCGCGGGCAGCAACATGGGCAGCAACATGTCGGGCGCGTGCGCGCAGGCCGCGTCCGGCGTGATCGGCACGTGGGACATGTCGAGCGCGAGCGGCTCGCAGACGTCGACGTCGGGCACCTCGAAGCCGGGCGCGACCGCAGGCTCGCTGACGCGATCGAGCGATCTCGGATCGGTCACCGGCTCTGGATCGATCAACGCCGATGGCTGGCCGTCGAGCGGGACGCTCGACACGACCAAGGGCTACTACACGTTCACGATCACGCCGCCGTCGGGCTGCACCGTGTCGATCACGAGCGCGTCGATCACCACGTCGGCGAGCGGCACCGGCCCGGTGAAGATCGCGATCGCGACGAGCGCCGATCAGTTCGGCCACACCTCGTCGCTGACCGCATCGACCACCCCGTCGCTGACGGTCTCGGCGGCGACCGGCACCGTCGAGCTGCGCGTGTTCGGCTACGACGCGAGCAGCCTCAACGGCACGATGCGGATCTCCGGTCAGCTCACGCTCACCGGCTCGTTCCAGTAATCGCCGCGGCCATCTTCGCGCGCATCGCCTCGTCGGGTAGCGGCCCGACGCCGGCGAGCACGTTGTCGGCGACGTGCGCCGGGTTCGACGTCGCCGGGATCGGGCAGGTCACGGCGGGATGGCCGAGGATGAACTTGAGGAACACCTGCGCCCAGCTCGTGCAGCCGAGCTCGCCGGCCCACGCCGGCAGCGCCTTGCCCTTGACCTGAGCGAACAGCGCGCCCGACTCGAACGGCGTCATCACGAGCACCGCCGTCCCGGTGTCGCGCGCCGCCGGCAGGATGCGCGCTTCGGCCTCGCGATCGACGATGCTGTACGGAATCTGGATGAAGTCGAGCTGCTCGCGCTTCATCAGCTGCTCGATCGTGGCGAACTGCGAGTGCTGGTAGTGCGTGACGCCGAGGTAGCGAATCGTGCCGGCGGCTTTCCACTCGCGCAGCACGGGCAGGTGCGCCTGCCAGTCGAGCAGGTTGTGGATCTGCACGAGGTCCATGCGCTGCGTGCGCATGCGCTGCATCGATCGCTTCATCTGATCGATGCCGGCCTGCTTGCCCGACGTCCACACCTTGGTCGCCAGGAACGGCGTCCCGATCGCACCGATCGCGGCGAGCTCGTCGCCGGTCACTTCCTCGGCGCGGCCATACATCGGCGAGCTGTCGATCACGTGCGCGCCCGCGGCGAGCAGCGCGCGCAAGACGTCGTCGAGCGGCGCGCGAGCCTTGCGATCGGTGCCGACGTCGAACGTCTGCCAGGTGCCGAGGCCGATCACGGGGAGCTGCTCGCCGGTGCGTGGGATCGGGCGCGTGTGCATCGCAGATGCATCTTTGCCGAATCCCGGCGAGCACGCCGCGCAAGACGACGCCTATCGCTCGGCGCTGTCGATGTTGATGTTCTACATCACACGCGACCCTGCGACGACGGCTGATCGCTACCAGCGCTCGCCGAACGGACGCACGAACTGCTCGAACGTCCACGTCGAGCGCGGCTGCGTTGCGAGCGCGACCGCTGCCGCCGCGACGTCGTCGGGCTTGACGAAGAAGTCATCCGGCTTGTCGGCCAGTCGCGCGCGCGTGCGCGGCAGATCGACGACGCCGTCGATCGCGAGCAGCGCGACGTGCACGCCCGCGGGCCAGAACTCGCGAGCGAGCGCCTCCGCGAACGTGCGCTGCGCGGCCTTCGCCGACGCGAACGCGCTCGTCATCGGCCCGCCGCGCGTCGACGCGGTCGCGCCGATGAACACGAGCGAGCCCCGGCCGGCGCGCTTCATCGCGGGCACGACCTGCTTGGCGACCGCGAACGCGCCGAGCGCGTTGACGCGCCACGATGCCTCGTAGTCGGCGACGCTCGTGTTCTCGAACCCGGTGAACACGCCCGAGCCTGCGTTGTAGATCACGACCTCGGGCTCGCCGACGTCGCGAAACGCGCGCTCGACTGCAGCCGGATCGCCGACGTCGCAGGCATACGCGCGCGCTTCGGAAAGCGAGCCTGCGAGCTGGCTCCCGAAGTCGGTGCTGCGAGCGAGCAAGGCGAGCCTGTAGCCGTGGCGATCGAACGCGCGCGCGAACGCGGCGCCATTTCCCGGTCCGACGCCGACGACGGCGCACAATGGCTTGGTCATGCGCGCAGCATAGCTTCGAGCTCGCGCACGATCTCGTCGATGGGCGCGCGCTGTGCCGGATCCGGGAGCAGCATGCGGCCGAGTAGCTCGCCGAGCGCCGGTGGGCCGGTGAACGGATCACGCGGACCCTCCTGCATGCCGCAGAGCCAATCGCCTTGCTCACGCCGCGTTGCGGTCGCGTATGGGTGCTTGCGCTCGTACATCCACGAGAGCAGCAGACCGAGCACGTAGACATCGGCTGCCGGCACGCGCGTCATCAGGAGCGTGGGATCGATAAAGGCAGCGTCGATCGTGAACGACTGCGAGCCCCCGGAGCCGACGTACTTGTGTTTTTTCGATCGCATGCCGAGAAACGGCCACGACCTCGGCATGATCGTGACGTGCAGCGATGGGGCCGTCTGCACGTACACGAGGTCTGGGAGGAGACCGAGCATACCGACGCCGTGTCTCGCAGCATGCTGCACGGTTCGAGCGAGCTCCACCGCGACGTGTGCTCGCGTCGCGTCGTCGAGCTCGACCTTCGACAGTGGCTCCCCGCCAGGAAGCACTTCGACGAGCACCACGTCCTCCGCGATCTGCGCTGAAGCTTGGTAGAACCCAGCGGCCGTCAAGTACGGCGAGGCCCCGGGGAACGAGTAGCCGAAGATCGACTCGAGCTCGGCGGGCGTGTGCTCGCAGGCGCTGAGGTGCGCGAGATGGACCGCTCGCTCGGTCGCGATCTCGATACCGCGAAACCGAGCGCCGGAGATCCGCTCGAGAACTCTGAACTCCTTGCGGCCGACGTAGTAGTCGATCGGGAACTGCGCAGTCGCTGCGGCGACCGACGGCAGGCCGTGCGCGAACAGCGCGTGTTCCGCTTGCTGCTCGGCGGCGACGTCTTGTTGACGTCCCCCATCCGCCGCGCGCGCCTGCTGTCCTGATTTTACCCCCACCGTGCTCGCCTCGTGCTGTGTCTAGTACGCGAATCTCGCACGAACTCTTCCCGTGCGCCTCCGGACACTGTGCTCGACGCGCACGATCGCGGACGGGCCATCGCTCGCTTGCGTACGCGATGACCTGCGCGCGTTCTTGCACTGCCGCACACCGTGCCCGTCGCCGTCACTCATGTCGATCGCAAGACGCGAACGGCGACGGTGGCGCTCCGCGGCGATCTCGTGATCCCGACGGCACAAGCGACGTACGGGCAATTGCGCGGGTTGGCACGACGGCGCGACGTGCGCGGCGTGATCGTCGACTTCGCGGGAGCCGGGCGCGTCGATTCGAGCGGCGTCGCGGTCGTCGCGCTCGTGCAGCGCATGATGGCGCGCACGGGCAAGCGGCTCGAGCTCGTCGGGCTCGACGAGCACCACCGAGCCGCGCTCGAGCTGGTCGCGCTCGCGGGTCCGACGACGAGCGAGCCCGACGACGTGGTCGTGCCGGGCTTCGTCGAAGGCATCGGCGCGAGCGTGATCGCGTACGTCCATGCGGGCCGCGAGCTGGTCGCGCTCGTGGTCGATATCAGCCGCCAGGCCTGGCAGGTCGCGACGCGCCGGAAGGCGCTGCCGAAGGGCGCACTCGTCGAGCAGATGGCGCGCATGGGCAGCGATGCCGTGCCGATCGTCGCGCTGCTCGGCGCGCTGCTCGGCACCACGCTCGCGTTTCAAGGCGTCGTGCTCTTGCACCGGTTCGGCGCGGGGCAGTTCGTGGCCGACATGATCGGCCTGTCGATGGTGCGCGAGTTCGGCCCGATGATGACCGCGATCATCCTGACCGGCCGCACCGGCGCGGCGATCGCGGCCGAGCTCGGCACGATGCGGGTCGGCTCCGAGATCGACGCGCTCGCGACGATGGGCGTGTCGCCGACGCGGTTCTTGCTGCTGCCGCGGCTCGGCGCGCTCACGGTCGCGCTGCCGGTGCTGTCGCTGTTCGCGATGTTCGTCGGAATCGCGGGCGGCATGGTGATCGCCGCCGTCGTGATCCACGTGCCGGCGAGCGTGTTCTGGGATCGCATCGTCGCGCGCGTGACGCTGATGGACTTCTTCCACGGCGTCGGCAAGAGCGTCGTGTTCGCGTGGATCATCGGCCTCACGGCGAGCCATCTCGGCATGCGCACGACCGCAGACGCGACGAGCGTCGGCAGCGCGACCACGCGTACGGTCGTGGTCAGCGTGTTCTTCATCATCCTCGTCGACGCCGTCATCGCGACGCTCGCGTCGCTCGGAGGCACGTGACCGACGTCGTCGTGACATGCGCCGGCGTGGCCGTCGGCTACGGCGAGCGACCGGTGCTCGCCGACATCGATCTCGAGATCCATCGCGGCGAGATCGTCACGCTGCTCGGCGGCTCGGGCTGCGGCAAGACCACGCTCTTGCGCGCGATCACGGGCCTCCTGCGGCCGCTCGCCGGCACCGTGACGCTGCTCGGCGAGGACATCTACGCGCTGTCCGATGACGATCGCCGCGCGCTGCTGCACCGCACCGGCATGGCGTTCCAGCAGGACGCGCTGTTCAGCGCGATGTCGATCGTCGACAACGTCGCGCTGCCGCTGCGCGAGGTGACGCGTCTGCCCGAGAGCGTGATCGCGGAGATGGCGCGGATCAAGCTCGCGCTCGTCGGGCTCAGCGGGCTCGAGCACCGGCTGCCGGCGAGCCTGTCGGGCGGTCAGCGCAAGCGCGCCGCGCTCGCGCGCGCGTCGATCCTCGATCCGGAGATCATCTTCTGCGACGAGCCGTCGGCGGGGCTCGATCCGGTCGTCGCGGCCGAGCTCGACGACACGCTGCGGCGGTTTCGCGACGTGCTCGGCGTGACGGTCGTCGTGGTCACGCACGAGCTCGCGAGCATTCGCGCGATCGCCGACCGCGCGATCATGTTCGGCGATGGTCGCGTGCTCGCCGTCGGCACGGTCGCCGAGCTCGAGCGCTCGAGCGACGAAGGCGTGTACGGCTTCTTTCACGCGAGGGCGTCGTGACGTCGCAGCGCACGCACGTCCGCGTCGGCGTGTTCGTGCTCGCGGCTGTGGTCGTGATCGTCGGTGTGATCGTCACGTTCGGCGGCATGCACTGGTTCGAGGCGCGCGATCACTACGCCGTCGAGCTGCGCGAGAGCGTGACCGGGCTCGAGACCGGCGCGACCGTCTCGTTCGACGGCATCGCGGTCGGCCGCGTCGACAGCATCAACGTCTCGCCGACGGATCTCGGCGCGGTGCGCGTCGAGCTGTCGGTGAAGGCGGGGACGCCCGTGCACACCGACACGGTCGCGTACGTCACGATGGCCGGGCTCACCGGGCTCAAGACGATCGACCTGCGCGGCGGCTCGCTCGCGACACCGCGCATGCCGCAAGGCGGGACGCTGGCGGCGGGCGAGGGCACGCTCGACAAGCTCGAGCGCCATGCCGACCAGCTCGCCGATCAATCGATCGAGCTGATGAAGCGCGCGCAGGTGCTGGCGGCGGCGGCCGAGCGCGTGACCGCGAACCTCGAGCAGATCACCGATCCGAAGCCGATCCAGGCGATCGTCGGCCAGGCCGAGCAGGCCACGCGCACGCTCGCGGCGGCATCGCGCAGCGTGGCCGCGATGGTCGACGAAGATCGCGCGGCCCTCGGCGGCGCGCTCGGCTCGCTCGACGCGGCGGCGCGCAGCGCCCGCGACGTGATGGCCAACCAGGTCGCCGACCTCGCCACGAACGCGAACCGGCTCGTCGGCGACATGCGCGGCCTGGTGCAGAACAACGCGGGCGAGGTCCACGCGGCGATGGCCGATCTGCGCCAGGCATCGCAGTCATTCGAGGCGCTGGCGCGCGAGGTCCGCGAGCGACCGTCGCGCCTGTTGTTCTCGTCGGCGCCACGCGACAGGAAGCTGCCGTGAAGCCGCTCGCGCTGACGCTCGCGATCGCGGCGTGCGGCGGCAGCGTGCCCGCGACGCGCTATTACCAGCTCGCGTCGCCGCCGGTCTCGGCGCATCGCAGCGGCGATGGTGCCGCGATCGCGGTCGAGCCGCTCGTGGCCGACGGCGCGTATGGCGATCAGCGCATCGTCTATCGCGTCGATCCGGTGCGGCTCGACTACTACGACTACCATCGCTGGAGCACCGCGCCCGGCGCGATGATCGGCGGCTACCTCGCACAGGCGCTCGCGAGCACGGGCGAGTTCTCGGCGGTCACGCGCGATGCGACGTCGGCCACGGCGGTCGTGCTCGGCGGCCGCGTGCTCGCGCTCGAGGAGATCGACGTCGACTCGCATCACTGGGTCGGTCACGTCGCGATCGAATTGACGCTGCGCGACGCGTCGACCGGCGCGATCGTGTGGGCGCGCAGCTTCGACGAGCGCGAGCCCGAGGCCGCGCAATCGCCGGAAGGGCTCGCGCGCGCGGCCGGCGTCGCGATGCGGCGCATCGTGGAAGCTTCCGTGTCAGACCTCGCACAATTTGCGAACCGCGAAGCACAAGCGCGCGTCACGCGGCAACTCGAGTAGCCGCTAGATTTCGGTCGCGCGCTTCTCGTAGCATGCGTGCATCGTGCGGCTCCTCTTGCTCGCGATTGTCGGTCTGAGCGGATGTGTCACTCTCGTCGACGGCAACGTCGGCGACGACCCGTCGTCGTCGGGATCACCGGGCTCGACGGGAGGCTCGACGGGAGGCTCGACCGGCGGTTCGACGGGAGGCTCGACCGGCGGCTCCTCGGGCTCGTCGACCGATCCCGGCGGCGGCATGCCGCTGGATACGGCGGTCGCACGCGGCATGGAATGGGTCACCGCCAAAGTTCCGTACTGCCAGGCGGCGAATCACCAGCCCGATAACGACTCGGCGTGCTCGTCGACGTGCGAGCGCCCCGATGTTGCGGCGTGGGATCCGTATCGCTCCGACTGCTCGGGCTTCCTGTCGTGGGCATGGGGCCTGCCGGCGCCCGGCAACACGACCGCAACGCTCGCGCCGTTCGACACGTCGGTGTCGATGTCGATCGAAGGCGCCGATCTCCAGCCCGGCGACGCGCTCAACAACGACGAGCACACGATGCTGTTCGTCGCGTGGACCACCGACGACATGTCCGAGGCCCAGTTCATGGACGAGCCCGGGTGCAGCTCGTCGCAGCCGTACGCGCGCGCGATCACGCTCGGCGTCACGATGTCGGGCGAGAGCGTGACCGTCGAGGGTTACGGCACGTTCACGGCGATTCGCCAGAAGTAACGTCGCCGGTCGCGAGGTCGGCCGTGTAGTCGTGCGTGCCGTCGAGCACGATCGCCGCCGAGCTGGACGCGAGCGTGATGTCGGCGCTGAACGTGAACGCACTATCGCCGGTCGTCGCCGAGCGCATCGCCGAGATGTCGAGCGTGATCATGCCGCTCGCCACGAGCTGCGTCGCGATGTCGATCTCGACGCCGATATAGGTCGCCGTCGAGTCGAAGTGATAGGTCGCGTTGTCGATGGTCGCGTCGTCGACGTACTCGGCATCGCCGTCGACCTGCGCGGTCGAGCTCTGCAGGCCGGTCACGGTCCACTGGCCTTCGCGCGTGATCATCGCCGGCAGATCGCTGGTCCCGGCCCAGTTGTAGGTGACGTTCGCGGTCGCGGTCTGCGGGCCGCACCCGGCCTGCGTGCTGCCGCTCGCGTCCTTGCAGGCGATCAGATAACTGTAGTCGAGCGAGCCATGCGAGCCGTCGAACGCGCCGGTGTCGTCGACCGTGAACCCAGCGGGCGTCGTGCCGTGCGCGATCGCGATGACGTCGAGCATCGCGGTGGCGTCGCCGGCCATCGAGCTCGCGACCGAGCGCGCGACGTCGTCGTAGTACGCGGG
>Ga0070665_100003277_pt1 | contig 17372 bp, 8 predicted proteins | sample KBSS13metaG_FD_65862 | JGI IMG/M metagenome (GOLD analysis project Ga0070665, IMG submission 65862) | Switchgrass rhizosphere microbial communities from Kellogg Biological Station, Michigan, USA - KBS S1-3 metaG | ecosystem: Host-associated > Plants > Roots > Rhizosphere > Soil ...
CGCGGGCTGTAGACGAAAATCTCGAACTTGGGGCGCGGCAGCGGCAGGTCCGGGATCTTGCCCGGATCGAACTTGAACGAGACGTAGCCCTTGGGTCGGCCGCTGGCGTCGAGTTGGTAGAAGTTGGTTCTCAACGTGGCTTGAACGAGGTTCAAGTAGGCACGCAGAATGCGGTCCTCGTCGAGACTACTGACGCTGTCCAACGCCGCGCGGATTTGCGCAACCAACTTTGCGGGGGTGGCATTGCGGTCAGTCGTTTTCCCGGCGGTGGCCGGATCGAAGCGAGTCTCGAACAGGCGGACCAGGTGGCGCGCGATGCCGCTGTTGGCCGCCAGCGTGCGCTCCATGTAGACCTGGCTGAAGGGCACGCCGGTTTGCAGCAGGTAGCGGCAGTAGGCGCGCAACACCATGACTTCGCGGGCGTTGAGGTTCGCGGCGAACAGCAGCCGGTTGAAGCCGTCGTTCTCGATCTCACCGGTCCAGGCGGCCGCGAAGGCTTCCTTGAAGTTGGTCTCGAGGCCCGCGTGCTCCAGGTTGAGCCGCTCGCGATGCTCGAGCTCGAAGTCCTGGATCCAGGCGGCGCCGCCTTGCGGCCAGGCGAGCTCGTACGGGCGCTCGGAAATGACCCTGAGGCCGAAGTTCTCCAGCATGGGCAGGAGATCCGAGATCGGTACGGGATCGCCGAGCTTCACGATCTTCAGATGCACGCGGTCGGCGGCGGCTTTGGCGTCGCTCGGTGCCGCCTTGTTGGGCAACGCGCTGGCCGGGGCGGTCACCTGGGGTACGGGCTGCGCCGCGCGATGGAGCTTGAGGCGCATGGCGTGCGGCTGCTCACGCAGCGCTTCCAGGTCAGCGAGGTCCTGAAGCGCGTCCGTCGGCGATACGTCTTCCTCGTATGCCATCGGAAATGCGCGGCGGTAGCGGGTCGCCAGTAACAGCCCTTCAGCCTCGCCGTTACGCTCGGCCAGCACTTCCCTCAGTCGGTCGGTCCAGGTGAGCGCGGCGTCCGCGATGCGGCTTTCGATGGCGGTGTAATCGACCTTGCGCCGTTGCTCAGGATCGGTTCGAACGACGACGTGCACACGGGCATGGTTGGACCCGGAGATCTGGACGTGGCTCTCGACTTTGTGGCCGTCGAAGCCTTCGAGAATGATCTGCTCGATACGTTGGCGAACTTCGGTGTTATAGCGGTCGCGCGGTACGTACACCAGGCAGGAGTAGAAACGGTGGTACGGGTCGCGACGTACGAGGAGGCGTACCGTGCGGCGCTCGTACAAGTTGACGACGCTGCGCGCGATACGAATGAGGTCGTTGACGTTAGCCTGGAAGAGCTCGTCGCGAGGATAGGTCTCGAGGACGTTCACGACAGCTTTGCCGTCGTGGCTCTGGGGGTCGAGGCCGAAGTATTGCACGACTCGCTCGACCTTCCGGCGCAGGACCGGAATGTCGCGTGGGCTGCCGTGATAGGCGGTCGACGTCCACAGACCGAGAAAGCGGTGCTCGCCGGTCACGCGGCCCCGGGCGTCGAATGTCTTGATACCGACGTAGTCGAGGTATTCGTTGCGATGGACCGTGGAGAGCGAGTTGGCTTTCGTGACGATCAGGAGCTCGGGTTCACGGGCTTTGGCGCGGACGTCGCCTTTCAACAGGGTGATTCCGGATCCTCTGCGTTTGCGCTGACTCGGGCGGAGAATGCCGAGGCCGGAGCCGGACTCGGGGGTGAGTTGATCCTCTTGCGCGCCGCGCTCGAGGAGGTAGCGACGATAGCCGAGAAACACAAAGTGACGCGACTCCATCCAACTCAGCAGATGGCGCGCTTCCGCGACCTCGTCGGCAGCCACGGGCGGCGGATTGTGCTCCAGTGAGTCAACTACGCTGCGAGCGCGCTCGCGCATCTGCGACCAGTCGTTGACGGCGGCACGGACGTCGGCCAGCGTCGATTCGATGTTTTGTTGGATCCTCTCGATCTGGGCCGGGTCGGTCTGGCGGTCGATCTCGTAGAGCTGCCATGACTCGGCGCGGTAGGACTGCGCACCGTCGCCGTGGGAGGTGCCGTTGCCGTTGGCGCCGCCAGCGCTGAGATCGACGATCCGGCCGCGGCCATCACGGCGGACTTCCAACACCGGGTGAACGATGAGGTGAACGGCGAGCTCGGAGCGGCTGAACACAATGCTGAGCGAGTCGACCAGGAACGGCATGTCATCCGTTACGGTCATGACTATCGTGTGCGGAGAGTCGAACCCGTCGCGTTCCGGATCGGGGTTGAAGACGCGCACCAGCGATTGGCCCGGTGCGCGCTTCGCGCCGAACTCGAAGTGATTGTGCGCGGCGCGGGCCAACAGGGCCGGGGTTCGCTCTGCGAGATCCTCCTCGCCGACGCCGCGGAAGTAGGCCCGGACGAAGCGCTGTTGCAGCTCCATCTGGTCGCGCGCCTCGCGGGTGCGCTTTCCGCCGCGATCCGGGGAGACGGCGTGGGCAATTCGTTCGATCAGGGCGACGCGCGCAGCGGGAATGCTGCGCAGGAGACGGTTGTCATCGGGAGCGGCTTGCGCGTGCATGCTCAATTGTCCTTCTCAAGGTCCCGCAGGACGGCGGCGAGAAACCTTGCGGCTTCGCCGCCGGTGACACAGCGGTGGTCGAAAGTCAGGGATAGCGGCATCCGTAGATGCGCTTCGACGCGGTCATTCACCGCGACGACGTCGCGGCTGAGTCGGCCGGAGCCGAGTATGGCGACGGTTGGGGGTAGCACGACGGGGGTCGCGTAGCGACCGGCCATCATGCCGAAGTTGGTAAGCATGAAGGTGGCGTCCCGCAGATCCTCGGGCGCGATGCTCCGGTCGCGGGCGGCGCGTTTCAGACGGTCGATTTCCCCGCGCAACTGGGAGGCACTGCGGCTGCCAACGTCGCGGATGATCGGGACGATGAGGCCGTGCGGGGTGTCGACGGCCATTCCGACGTTGATCTCGGGTAGCTCGCGTCGAATTTGTGTGGCGCCGTCGAACCAGGCGTTCAACGCGGGTTCGGCCTGGCAGGCTGCGGCGATGGCCCGGAGCAGGCGCGGGGTGAAGTCCTTGCTTTCGTGCCAGCGGTGGAGGTCGGCGTCGTCAAAAATTGTGCAGTTGGCGACGTTGTCATGTGCGAGGGTCATGCTCTGGGCCATCGCGCGCCGTAGGCCTCGAAGTTGCTCGCCGCCCGTGAAGGGGGTGGCCTGGGGACGGGCGGCGGTCGGTGTCGGCGCGCTCGGTTTGTTGCTTGGTGCGTTGGAGTGCGCGATGACATCGTCGACGATGATCACGCCGCCGGGGCCGGACCCGGTGAGTTGAGTCAGGTCGATGTTGAGCTTCCTGGCGAGGGAGCGGGCGGCTGGGGCGGCGCGCAGCTGACCGTTCGCGGAGTGTGGGGTGATGCCATTGTTGGCGTTGGCCCCGTTGGTGCCGTTGGCACTGTGTGCGCTATGGCCGTTGTTGCCGCGTCCACCGGCGTAGGCGCTCTCGATGAGCTCTTCGTCGCTCGTGGGTACGTTGCCTACGACTGTACCCGCGTCGGTTGTTGATCTCTTCGACTCGAGCTCGATCAACGGCGCGCCTGTTTCAACGATGTCGCCCGGCTGCCCGTGCAGAGCTTTCACGACCCCGGAGAAGGGCACCGGCACCTCGACGATGGCCTTCGCCGTTTCGACAGCCAGCATGGGCTGGTCCACGATCACGGCGTCGCCGACATTGACATGCCAACGCACGATTTCCGCCTCGGCGAGACCTTCGCCGAGATCCGGGAGATTGAAGATCGTCATCTGCGCTCCGTTCGTTCGCAGCCGTGTGGAATCATTCCGCAAGGGTTTCGCGCACGGCATCCGTTATGCGCGCTGTATTTGGTATGTAGTCGTGCTCGAGGCGTGACAGCGGGATGATCGTGTCATAGCCGGTCACGCGTTTGATCGGAGCGTGCAGGTCGTACAGCGCCCGCTCGGCGACCGTGGCCGCGATTTCCGCGCCGATGCCGCAGTTGCGCGGTGCCTCGTGCACGATGACGAGCCGGCCTGTTTTCACCACCGACTCGATGATTGTGTCGTGATCGATCGGCGAGAGCGTTGCGAGGTCGAGCACTTCACAACTCACGCCTTCGCCTTCGAGTCTCTCGGCGGCGCGGAGCGTGTCCGTGACCATTGCGCCCCAGGTGACCACTGTTACGTCGTTGCCTTCACGCAGCCGGTAGCAGACATTCAGAGGCAGCGCCTGGCCGTCATCGTTGATTTCCTGTTTCACCAGGCGGTACAGCCGCGACGGCTCCAGGAAGATAACAGGGTCCGGGTCACGGATCGCCGCCAGTAACAGGCCATAGGCCCGTGCGGGTGACGACGGACAAACCACCCGTAGTCCGGCGTGGTGCGCCAGCAGTGACTCGAGGCATTCGGAATGGTGCTCGGGTGCGTGGATGCCGCCCCCATGGGGCATGCGGATCACTACAGGACAAGTCAGGCGTCCGCGTGTGCGGTTACGCATCCGGGCCATGTGATTGCCGATCTGGTCCAGGGCGGGATAGATGAAGCCCATGAACTGGATTTCGGCTACGGGCCGCAGGCCTTGGGTGGCCATGCCGATAGCCATTCCGGCAATCATGCCTTCGGCGAGCGGGGTGTCCTGCACGCGGTCCTTGCCGAACTGTTCCTGGAGTCCCGCGGTAGCACGGAACACACCGCCGTTGAGTCCAACGTCCTGGCCCAACACCACGACACTCGGGTCGTGTGACATCTCCCACGCGTGCGCGCGGTTGATGGCTTCGATCATGGTGACTTTTGCCATGTTGGTGGCCCGGGCCGGGCTAGTGGCCCGCCGGGGAGTTGTCGCCCGGGGAGCCCACGGCCCGGTGACTCCCGGCCGCGGTGTCGTCACTCCCGGCATAGCGGCGCGCCAACTCGCGCTGCTGCAACAGGCTCTGCGGTGGGTGCGCGAACAGGTGATCAAACATCTCGTCGGTCGAGGGCTTGGGCGCGCTCAGATACTCATCCACCGCGGCTTCTACTTCACGAGCACACTCGGACTTGAGTGCTTCCTCGCGCGCATCATCCCAGACACGCAACTTCTTGAGGTAGGCGCGCAGGCGCGACAGGGGTTCGCGGGTCCAGGCTTCCTTGACTTCACCCGGATCGCGGTAGCGGCTCGCATCGTCCGCGGTTGTGTGATCACTGAGGCGATAGGTGAGGGCTTCGATCAGAGTCGGGCCGCCGCCGGACCGCGCCCGAGCGAGAGCCTCACTCACGGTATGACGTACGGCGATGGGGTCATTGCCGTCCACCTGGACGCCGGGGATGCCTGCCGCCACAGCTTTTTGGGCCAGGGTCTTGGTTGCCGTCTGGTTCTCAATCGGAACCGAGATCGCCCAGCCGTTGTTAACGATAACGAAGACAGCGGGCAGGGAGCGTGCGCCGGCGACGTTGATGCCTTCGTAGAACGCACCTTCCGAGGTACCGCCGTCGCCGATGTAGGTTACGGAGCAGCGTTTCTCACCCTTGATTTTGAACGCCATGGCGACGCCGGCGCCGTGGAGCATCTGGGAGGCGATCGGCACGCACCAGGCGAAATCCTCGCGGGCGGCGGTGAAGTTGCTGCCGCGCTCATCCCCGCCCCAGTAGAGGAGGATGCTGGACATCTTCACGCCTCGCCAGATCTGCGCGCCGAACTCCCGGTACACGGGAACCAGGACATCGTCCGGCTGCATCGCGGCCGCGACCCCGACGTGTGCGGCTTCGTGCCCGAGACAGGAGGCGTACGTGCCGAGCTTGCCGGTGCGTTGCAGGTTGATGGCCTTGGCGTCGAAAGTCCGGACCAAGGTCATGTAGCGGTACATCTTGAGGAGCTCGCCGGTGTCGGTGGCGAGAGGCGGTGCGCCGGCCGCGAGGTTTCCCTCCACATCGAGAAATTGGCAATACTTGATCTCGAACTCGGCAACCGTCTTCAAATGTGTCCCACCTGAGGGCCCCGGCCCCGCTGACGTAGCTCATGAGCGCGCAATGCGCGCGCTGGGAGCCTGAGCCTCGCGCTTTTGCGAGCGCGGCGGATTATACATTAGCGGCCCCTCTGCCCCCTTTTGGGTCGACCGGCCCGCCCCCATTTTCGACCCCCCGGATGCCTCCCATCCGGTGACGTCACATGGCACCTGTACAATTCGCCTATGCAAGTTGAGACCCGAGGCGCTCCGGAGGACCCGTCGTCCCCGTTCAGGCTCGAATACGACCCCGCGTTGCCCATCACGGCGCATCGCAAGGAAGTCATCGAGGCGATCCAGCGCAACCCTGTCATCGTTCTGTGCGGAGCCACGGGCTCCGGCAAGTCGACGCAGCTTCCGAAGCTGTGCCTGGAAGCCGGGCGCGGTGTTGGGGGTGTCATCGGGCACACGCAGCCGCGCCGCATCGCCGCCCGTGCGCTGGCGAGCAGGCTTGCCGAGGAGACCGGGACCACGGTTGGCGGGGCAATCGGCTACAAGGTGCGCTTCACCGATCGCACGGGCCCGAACGTGCGCGTCAAGCTCATGACGGACGGCATCCTGCTCAAGGAGCTCGAGAGCGACCGCAAGTTGCGCCGTTATGACACCCTGATCATTGACGAGGCGCACGAGCGCAGTCTCAATATCGACCTGCTGTTGGGGGTGCTCAAGCAGCTCCTGCCGCAGCGTCCTGATCTGCGCTTGATCGTGACGTCGGCCACGATCGATCCGGGGAAGTTTGCCGCCTTCTTTGGCGGGGCGCCCGTGATCGAGGTGTCAGGGCGGAGCTATCCCGTTGAGGTCCGGTACCGGCCGCTCATTGCGTCCCGAGACAGCGAGTCTTCTGCGTTTGGTGAGGACGAGGAGGCGGCCGCCTCCACGGTTGCCGCCGCCGATGCTGAGGATACTGCGGAGCTGACTCTCCCCGAAGGGATCATCGAGGCTGTTCGGGAGTTGGATGCGCCGGGTCGTGGTTTTGGGCAGGGCTCGCGTGGCGACGTGCTCGTGTTTTTGCCTGGCGAGAAGCACATTCGTGAAGCGACGGACGCGCTCGAACGCGCGCGTCTGCCGAATACCGAGATATTGCCTTTGTTTGCGCGGCTGTCGAGCTCTGACCAGGAGCGCATCTTTCAGCGTCACTCGCAGCGGCGTGTCGTTCTCTCGACCAATGTCGCTGAAACCTCTCTTACGGTACCGGGTATCCGGTTTGTCATCGATTCCGGGTTGGCTCGCATCAGTCGCTACAGCGTGCGTGGCAAGGTGCAGCGGCTACCGATTGAGCGCATCTCTCGCGCGAGCGCGGATCAACGTAAGGGGCGCTGCGGGCGTGAGGCGGAAGGCATCTGCATCCGGCTCTATTCCGAGGAGGACTTCACGCAGCGGGAGGAGTTCACTCCTCCGGAAGTGCTGCGCACGAATCTCGCTAGCGTGATTCTGCGTATGGCGACCCTCGGGCTCGGCGACCCCGAGACCTTCCCGTTTCTGGACCCCCCCGACACCCGACTCGTGAACGACGGTGTTCGACTCCTCCAGGAGCTGAAGGCCATGGATGACGAGCGTCGTGTCACGAGCCTGGGGCAGCAGATCGCCGGTATTCCCGTTGATCCTCGGCTCGGGCGCATGTTGCTGGCGGCTTCACGCCAGCACTGCCTGACGGAGATGCTCGTCGTTGCGTCGTTCCTGGAGGGTCAGGATCCGCGTGAGCGACCGACGGATGCGCAGCAGCAGGCGAGCGAGAAGCATGCGCTCTTTGCGGATGCGCGGTCCGACTTCGTCACGGTGTTGAATGTCTGGCGCGCTTTCAATGAGCAGGTGGCGGCTCTGTCGCGCAATCAGCTCCGGAAGTGGTGTCGGGAGCACTTCCTGTCGTTCCTGCGCATGCGGGAGTGGCAGGATCTGCATACGCAACTGTCGCAGAGTGTCGCGGAGCTGAAGCTGCGGCCGAATCAGATGGCGGCGAGTTATACGGATCTGCACCAGGCCATTCTCACGGGATTTCTCGGCTCGATTGGCGAGCTGGATGAGAAGCGCGAGTACAACGGGCCGCGTGGGCTTCGTTTTGTGGTAGCGCCGGGTACTCCTTTGGCATCGAAGCCTCCTCGGTGGATTGTGGCGGGGAGTCTTGTCGAGACGACTCGGCTGTACGCGCGCATGGTTGCTTCGGTCGATCCCGGGTGGATCGAGGCGGCGGGGGCGCATCTGTTGAAGCGGAGTTATAGCGAGCCGCATTGGGTGGAGGCGCGGGGGTTTGTTTCGGCGTTTGAGTCGGTCGCGCTTTATGGGTTGACGCTCGCCGCGCGGCGGCGGGTCAACTATGGCGCGATTGCGCCTCGGGAGGCCCGCGATATTTTTATTCGCGAGGCGCTTGTTGAGACGTCGGCGGGCGATGGGGTTGCGTCGCTTGGGGATGATTTTGCTGCTGCGGCTGGGGGTGGCCGCGGTGGTGGTTTGGTTGATGTTGTCCAGGAGGGGCGCGCGGTGATGGAGGAGCGCGGTGGGCGTGGGGGCGGCCGCGCGGGCGCGGGTGGCGGTTTTCGCGGAGACGCGGGAGCGCGCGGTCGCGGTGGCGGTGGCGCCCAGGAGCGTCCGGGAGGCGCGGCGGAGCAGCGCGTCGGTCCCGAACGGAATGTGCCTGGCAGTGGCGCGCGAGACTCAAGGGGCGCGCATCGGTCGCGGGTGATTGTCGAGGGCGACTTTCTCGAGGCGAATCGGCGACTGCGCGCCGAGATCGAGGCGTTCGAGGCGAAGATCCGACGCCGCGATGTCGTTGTCGACGAGGAGCGGCAGCAGGAGTTCTACGCCGCGCGCATCCCTGAGCGCGTCAACTCTGTGTCTGCGTTCAACCACTGGCGCATCGAGGCGGAGCGCGGCAACCCGCGCCTGCTGTACATGTCGCGGGCGGATCTCATGCAGCGCGAGGTGCCTGAGGCGGGCACCGATCTGTTCCCCAATGAGTTCCCGGTCGGCGGCAATCAACTGCCGCTCCTTTACAAGTTTGATCCCGCGGAGCCTGCGGATGGCGTCACGTTGATCGTTCCCGAGCCGCTGCTCGATGTCGTCAACGCTGAGCAGATCGCCTGGCTGGTTCCCGGGTTGCGGCTTGAAAAGGTCACTGCCGTTTTTCGCGCGCTCCCGAAGGCGCAGCGGAAGCTGTTGGTTCCTGTACCCGACTTCGCGAAGACCGCCCTCGATGACTTGGCTCATGAGGCCGCGCGCTTGGGCCGCCTCCCCGGATTCCACGAGTGGCTTGCTCAGTGGGTCACTCAGCAGGTGGGCTCGCCGGTAAATGCCGCCGACCTCGCTGCGCTGCCCTTGCCGGATCACTTGCGCATGAACCTTCGCGTGTTGGACGCGGACGATCGCGTTCTCGCTGAGAGCCGGGATCTGCTCGCGATCAAGCGCAAGTTGTATTCGACGACGCAGGCGCTGCACAGCCCAGGGTCGGCCGTGGGTGCGGTGCTCGGAGCCGGTTCGCGCGGTGCCTCGTATGCGCCGCCCGTCGCGGCCGCCCGCGGTGGCGCTGGCGGCGGCGCTAATGACGCTCCGGGCGTGGCCGCGCGCGGTGGCGCTGGCCACGGCGCCAACGGTGCTCCGGGTGCGGCCACACGCGGTCACTCTAGCCGCAGCGCTGCGGACGCTCGCGGCGGAAGGGCGAGCGCTGATACTCGCGGACGCTCGAGTCACGAGGGCGTGTCGGGTGATAGCGTACGCGGAAGCAGCCTGAGTGAGCTCGCCAGTCTAATGGGTGCAGGTGCCGGCGGTGGTTACGGCGGTGCGGACCGTGCTGGCGAAGTCCGTGGAAATCCGCGCGCTGACGGCGGAGGAAGACCCGGCGCTGGCGCCGAAGCAAAGTCCGGCGCTCGCGCGGACGCGGGCAGAGGCGGCGGAAATTTGCGTGCTGGCGGAGCAGGCCACAGTGCGCGGACGGGCAGCGCGCCGCGCGCAGGTGGTGCGACCGCGAGTGGACGCGCTGGCAGCGCGGCCGGTGCAGGTGGTTCGAGCGTGAGTGCTCGTTCTGGCAGCGCGGCAGGTACAGGTGGTTCGGTCGCGAGTGCGCGAACTGGCAGTGCTGTGGGCGCAGGTGGCCCGGTCGGGGGTGGGCGCGCTGGTAGCGCCGCCCAGCAGGCCGTCGTTGCCCCGGTGTTGCATCGTCAGTGGGACTTCGGCGATTTGCCGGAAAGTCGTGAGGTGGAGCGCAACAGGTTGCGCCTGGTTGTCTACCCCGCGATCGAGGACCGCGGTAGTGGCGTCGCGTTGATCGAGGCGCGTAATGCGCTGGTGGCGGAGGCGTTTTCGCGAGCGGGAATGGTACGGCTAGCGATGTTGACCTTGCCGCAGCAGGCCAAGTACGTCAGTAAGCGCATGACAGACGACCGCGATCTTGTCCTGCTGAGTCGGGGGCTGCCCTTCCAGCAGTCTCTCGCGGACGCGCTGACGCAGCGTGCGTTTCGCGAGTGTTTCCTCCCGGCGGACGTGCCGTTGCCTCGTGACGCGCAGTCCTTCGGCAAGATCCTCGACGACCGTCGTGCGCAACTAAACGAAGTTGCCGAGCGTCTTGCTGTCACCGTCGTTTCGACATTGAACGAGTGGCGCGCGGCGCGTGTTGCACTAGATAGCTTGCGCACCGGTGCGTATGCGGACGCTGTGGCCGACATCGAAGCGCAACTCGCGTTGCTGCTACCGTCCGACTTCATCGAGTCGACGTCGCGCCCCTGGATCGACTACCTGCCTCGGTACATCAAGGCCGTCACACGCCGAATCGAGAAGCTACCGCCCAACGCACGCCGCGACGCAGAGCTCGCCGCGAAAGTAAAACCTTTCTCCACCGCGCTACGCTCCCTCATGGCCGAGCCCGCAATCAACGGCCCCCGCCCCGATCTGGACCAGCTCCGCTGGATGATCGAGGAGTACCGCGTCTCCCTGTTCGCTCAAGACCTCAAAACCATGCTCCGCGTTTCCGACAAACGCCTCGCCGAACAACTCACCCTCGCTCGCGACGCCCAGCGCTAGGCCGCCGCCTATGGGCGGTGTTCGCGAGCAAGGTAGTCCTCGCTTTGCATCTCGATCAGGCGGCTGATGGTGCGTTGGAACTCGAAGGCAAGGCGTTCGCCGCGGTAGAGGTCCATGGGAGGGGCTGCGGCGGAGATGATGAGGTTGACGTTGCGGTCGTAGAGCTCGTCTACGAGCGCGATGAAGCGGCGCGTTTCGTTGTCGCGGTGGGAATCCAAGATGGGAATGCCAGCGACGATGACTGATTGGTACTCGCGAGCGATTTCGATGTAGTCATCCTGACTTCGGGGGCCGGCGCAGAGGGCGAAGAAGTTGAACCAGACGGCGCTGCTGCTCTGGCGGATGACCGAGATGGGTCGGCCTTCGATCTCGATGGAGCCGCCTGAAGAGGCGCCATAGTGAGCCAGCTCGGAGAATAGCGTCTCGAGGCGTTGCGGCGTGTCGGGCGCAGAGGACAGAAGGTATGTGCCGGCCTGCGTGAGTTGGCGGAGGCGATAGTCGGTAGCGCCGTCGATGTTCAGGACTTCGACGTGCCGCTCGATGAGATCGATGGCAGGCAAGAAGCGTTGGCGTTGGAGGCCGTTCTTGTAGAGGTCGTGCGGCGGAACATTCGACGTTGCGACGAGCGTTACGCCGCGCGCGAAGAGTCCTTCGAACAGGCCGCCGAGGAGCATCGCGTCCGCGATGTCAGTGACGAAGAGTTCGTCGAAACACAGCACGCGGGTGTCGCGAGCGATTTGCGCGGCGACCAGGTCGAGCGGTGACTCGCGGTTCTGAAGTTGTTTGAGCTCCATGTGGACGTCGTGCATGAAGCGATGGAAGTGGCGCCGACGCGCTTCGGGGAAGGGCAGGCTCTGGAAGAACAGGTCCATGAGCCAGGTCTTGCCGCGGCCCACGCCGCCCCAGAGGTACAAACCGCGCTCCGGCTCCCGCACGGAGCCGCCGACCAAGCCGCCGAGCCAGCGGCGGAAGGTGGACGAATGAGCTTCGTGCGCAGAGATGAGTCGCTGGCGCAGCTCGTCGAGCTTTGCGACGGCCGCCAGTTGCGCCGGGTCGGACTTGAAACCGCAATCGGCGAGCCGCTGCAGGTAAAGGTCGCGAAAGCTGGCGGCAGACGAGGCGGAGTCGCCTGGAGCCGAGTTGGACTCTCGTACCCTCGGCTCCTCGCCGTCGCTACCTTCAGCCGCTGCCTCGTCCACGTCGCTCACGACGAAGGTCAGTTCGTCAAATCCGGCAGATCGCGAAAATGCTCGAGCGCCTGGGGATTCGCGAGCGCGTCCACGTTCTTCACCGGCAACCCGTGAATGACATTGCGGACCGCAAGCTCGGTGAGCTTGCCGGACAGGGTACGAGGCAAATCGGGCACGGCGATGATCTTCGCCGGCACGTGGCGGGGCGACGTGTTCGAGCGGATCGTGTCGCGGATCTTCTTCCGCAGCGGCTCATCCAACGCGCACCCTGGCTTCAACCGGATGAACAACACCACCCGCACGTCGTTCTGCCAATCTTGCCCAACCGCGAGGGATTCCAGGACCTCCGGCAGTCCTTCCACGGCGGAGTAGATTTCCGCGGTCCCGATGCGGACGCCGCCGGGATTCAACACGGCATCGGAGCGACCGTAGATGACGATTCCGTCGTTCTCCGTGAGCGCGGCGTAGTCGCCGTGATGCCAGATACCCGGGAATCGCTCAAAGTACGCTGCCCGATACTTACGACCGTCCGGGTCATTCCAGAATCCAACGGGCATCGAGGGGAAGGGAGCCGTGCAAACGAGCTCGCCGCGTTCGTGGGCGCTTTGCAACGAGCGGCCCTCATCGTCAAAAATGTCGACCTTCATGCCGAGGCCGCGGCACTGGAGCTCGCCGCGGTGAACCGGCCGTATCGGGCACCCCAGGGCGAAACACGAAACGATATCGGTTCCACCGGAGATCGATGCCAGCAGCACATCGGCTTTCACGGCGCGATAAACGTAGTCGAAACCGTCAGGCAACAGTGGCGAGCCCGTCGACAAGAGCGTGCGTAAGGAAGTCAGATCGACCGAGTCAACTGGAACGAAATCGCTCTTCTCCATCGCGGCCAGGTATTTCGCGCTCGTGCCGAAAATGGTGATGCGTTCTTCGGCGGCAATTTGCCACAGTACACCGGGCCCGGGGTGAAACGGACTGCCGTCGAAAAGAACGAGTGTGGCCCCCGTGGCAAGCCCGCTTGCCAGCCAGTTCCACATCATCCAACCGCAAGTCGTGAAGTAGAAGAGGCGGTCGCCTCGTTGCACGTCGGTATGGAGCAGGTGCTCCTTCTGATGTTGGAGCAGCGTGCCACCCGCACCGTGCACGATGCACTTCGGAACTCCCGTGGTGCCGGATGAGTATAGGATGTAGAGCGGGTGGTTGAAGGGCAGCGACTCGAACCGCAACGGCCGCCCGGCGGTGCCGAAGTCATCCCAGCGGATAATTTGCGCGGGCGCGCCGTTGGAGCGTGACGTCGCGGCCGACGCGTCGCGGGCGGGCGCAGCCGCGACAGCGGCTCGAAACCGAGTCAGGTCAGGCTCAGGATGCACATAGGGAATCACGACGACGCGCTCGACTGACGGCAGTTGCTTCAACACCTCCGCCATCGGGGTCAGCGAGTCCAGGGTCTTGCCGGCGTAGAAATACCCATCCGCCGTAAACAACACCTTCGGCTCGATCTGCCCGAGCCGATCGACGATACCGTGCACCCCAAAATCGGGTGAGCACGAAGACCACGTCGCTCCAATGCTGGCCGCCGCCAACATTGCAATCATGGTTTCCGGAAGATTCGGCATGTACGCCGCGACGCGATCGCCCGCAACGACGCCCGCCGCCCGCAGACCGTCCGCGATTCGTGCGACGGTGTCCCGGAGCTCCTTGTACGAAATGACCGATCGCGTCCCACGCTCGTTGCGGAAGACGATTGCCGGCTGATCGTCGTTGAAGCGCAGGAGGTTTTCCGCGAAGTTCAGGCGCGAATCCCGGAAGAACCGCGCGCCCGGCATCTGCAGGCTGGGTCGTCCGGCTTCGTCCGTGATGGGCGCGCCAGTGCCCCAATCGATCCGGACGTCGGCAAAGCGCGCCAGCTCCGTCCAGAAATCAGCCGGCTGTTCCACCGACCAGGCATAAAGATGATCGTAATCGCGCAGCTGCAGGCCCGTGCGCGCGTTCACGGACTCAATGAAGCGTGTCAGGTTCGCAGCAGCGACACGGGCAGGGGAGGGGTGCCAGATTTCGGACATTGCGGCAATTCTTCGGTCAGTTCCTGAGCTCAACGTGGCTACAGCGACTGGTAATTCGGTCCCGAGCCACCTTCTGGCGTGGTCCAGTTGATGATCTCGTAGGGATCCTTGATGTCGCAGGCCTTGCAGTGCACGCAGTTGGCGGCATTGATCTGCAAGCGCTTGCCACCCTGGCCATTGTCTACGATCTCGTAGACGTTCGCCGGGCAGAAGCGCTGGCAGGGATTGCCGAATTCCTTGGCGCAGCGGTCGATGCAGATGCTCGTATCCAGCACTTTCAGGTGCGCCGGTTGCGCCTCGTCGTGCGTGGTGGAGGCAAAGAACACCGACGCCAGGCGGTCGCGCGGCGGCAGGGTGCGATCGCCCCACTCCCGATTCACCTCGGGGTAGTCCGCGAGGTGTTTCAGTCGACCAAAGTCGGGTGTCCGGCTCTTCAGCGTCCAGGGCGTACGGCCGCCCGTCACCACTTCGAGTGCCGCATTGGCCATCCCGAACCACAACCCACGCTTGAATCCGGGTTTGAAGTTGCGGACGGCCTTGAGCTCCTGTCCGCCGGGCGATGCCCGCCAGCGCGCATCGAACCCTTCGGGCGAGCCGACCTCGATGAGATTCTCCGCCGCCAACATGCCCGAGCGGATCGCCTGGTGAATGCCCTTGATCTTCGGGACATTGACACCTCCGGCCGAGTCGCCAATGAGCATCGCTCCCGGCATTTCCAGGCGCGGAATCGACTGCCAGCCGCCGGCCGCGATCGTGCGTGCCCCGGCTGCGACAATCTCGCCACCCTCCAGGAACGGCTTCACGCTCGGGTGGTTCTTGAACTGTTGGAACGCCTCGAACGGCGAGAGGCGCGGGTCCTCGTAGTCGAGGCCGACGACGAAACCGACATACGCGCGGTTGTTGTCGAGGTGGTAAATGAAGCTGCCACCGTACGTGCGCGAATCCAGTGGCCAACCCAGCGAGTGTTGGATCAGCCCGGGCTCGACGCGGCCTGCCGGCAACTGCCACAGCTCTTTCAAGCCGAGCCCGTAGCTCTGGGGGCAGGATTGGGCATCCAATCCGTAGCGGCGCACGAGTTGTTTCGCGATGCTGCCGCGGGCGCCTTCGGCAATGACCGTGGTGCGCGCCCGGATCTGCGGCCCCGGGGTGTAGTTCGGACCCGGCGTGCCGTCTTTCTCGATGCCCATGTCGCCGAGCCGCACGCCCGCGACCGACTCATCGGCGTTGAAAAGCGGCTCCGCCGCCGCGAATCCGGGGAAAACGTCCACGCCCAGGGCTTCCGCTTTCTGCGCCAGCCAGGGAGTGAGTTGCCCCAGCGAGATGATGAAGTTGCCGTGGTTATGGAGCTGCGGTGCCAGGGGCAGTGGCATGCTACCGGTGCGAGTCAGCAAGCGGATCTCGTCACGCTTCGCGGGCACGCAGATGGCAGGCGGAGTCTGCCGCCACTCCGGTAACAGCGCATCGAGCGGGCCCGGCTCCATCACCGCGCCGGACAACGCATGCGCGCCGATGGCGGAGGCCTTCTCCAGGATGCAGATGTTCGTGTCGGGCTTGAGCTGCTTGAGTCGGATGGCGCAGGCGAGACCGGCGGGTCCCCCGCCCACGATCGCGACGTCATACTCCATGACATCGCGCTCGACCGCATTGCTGTCGACGGCGGCGCTACTCACGGTGTTGGATCCTCGTGCTTACTTGGGTTGCATGCGAATCGCGCCATCGAGGCGGATCGTCTCGCCATTCAACATCGGGATCGCGAAGATCGAGCCGACGAGCTGGGCGAACTCGGCGGGCTTGCCCAGCCGGCTCGGGAAAGGAATCTGGCTGGCGAGGGAGGCCTGCAGCTCCGGGGTCATCGCGTCCATCATCGGGGTATGGAAGATGCCGGGCGCGATCGACACGCAGCGGATGCCAAACCGTGCCAGCTCGCGCGCGATCGGCAGCGTCATTCCGGCAAGTCCGGCCTTGGTAGCGGAGTAGGCCGCCTGGCCGATCTGCCCCTCGAACGCGGCGACGGAGGACGTGTGGACCAACAACCCACGCTCGCCATCCGCGTTCGGGGTGTTGTGTTGCATGACGTTGGCCGCGGCCTTGTCGCAAAGGAACGTGCCAATGAGGTTGATGTGCACGACTTTGGCGAAGAAGTCGCCCGACATCGGACCGCTCTTGCCGAGTACGCGGCCTGCGCCGACGACGCCGGCGCAGTTCACCAGCAGGTTGATCCCGCCCATGAACTCCCGCGCGCTGTCCATCGCGGCGTTGACTTCGGGCTCGGAGGTGACGTCACAGCGAACGAATTGGGCGTTCGGGCCCAGGGCGGTCGCGGCAGCGCGGCCCGGGCCTTCCTGCACGTCCAGGATAACGACCTTGCCCCCCTGCGCCACGACGTATTGGGCAACTGCGTTGCCCAGGCCAGAGGCGCCGCCCGTCACCACGGCGCGAGCTTCTTGTATCTTCATTGTGCTCCCCTAAAACCCGCTACCCTATCATTTCCACAGCCAGCGCGACGGCCTCGCCGCCTCCGATGCAGAGGGAGGCGATTCCGCGCTTCCCGCCCCGACGTTTTAGGGCATGGATCAGGGTCGTCAGGATGCGCGCGCCCGTCGCACCGATCGGATGGCCGAGTGCGCATGCACCCCCGTTCACGTTCACCCGAGCGTGGTCGATATCGAGGTCATGCATAGCCGCCATCGGCACGGCCGCGAACGCCTCATTAATTTCGTATAGATCCGCGTCGTTCTGTCGCCAGCCGAGTTTCTCGAGGGTTTTCTTGATCGCCCCCACCGGAGCGGTCGTGAACCACTCGGGCTCATGCGCATGGCTGGCGTAGGCCAGGACCCGTGCAAGTGGCTTCAGGCCACGTGCCCGCGCCGCAGCAGCGCTCATTACGACGAGCGCCGCAGCGCCGTCCGAGATCGAGGAAGAGCTGGCGGCGGTCACCGTACCGTCCTTGCTGAAGGCCGGCTTCAACGTGGGGATCTTCTCGATGTTGCACGTACCAGGCGTCTCGTCCCGCGAGACCACGACCTCCCCCTTTCGCGTCTTGACCGTCACGGGGGTGACCTCGGCGTCGAAATCGCCATTCTCCAAGGCACGCAAAGCGCGGCGCACGGACTCGGCCGCAAAAGCGTCCTGC
>Ga0070665_100003279_pt1 | contig 17367 bp, 15 predicted proteins | sample KBSS13metaG_FD_65862 | JGI IMG/M metagenome (GOLD analysis project Ga0070665, IMG submission 65862) | Switchgrass rhizosphere microbial communities from Kellogg Biological Station, Michigan, USA - KBS S1-3 metaG | ecosystem: Host-associated > Plants > Roots > Rhizosphere > Soil ...
TACTACGACTCGATCCGCATCAACCTGGGCCTGTTCCAGCGCGACGTCAACGTGATCTCGGATCTCGGCGTGCACGACTTCGCCATCCTCGACTACATCCTCGGTGAACATCCCACCGCGGTGTCGGCCAGCGGCATCAACCACTTTCCCGGCACGCCGGAGAACCTGGCGTACATCACGCTGTTCTACGAGTCGGGCACCATCGCGCACATCAACGTGAGCTGGCTCGCGCCGGTCAAGGTGCGCCAGATCCTGATCGGCGGCAGCAAGAAGATGATCTCGTACGACGACCTGCAGCCTTCCGAGAAGGTGAAGGTGTACGACAAGGGCATCAGCTTCACCGACGACCCGAAACAGATTCATGAAATGCGCGTCGGTTACCGCACCGGCGACATGTGGGCGCCGAAACTGATCGGCACCGAAGCGCTGAAGCTCGAGGGCGAACAGTTCGTGGACGCCATCGTGAACAGCAAGAGCACCGAATGCGACGGCCGCCTCGGCCATCGCGTGGTCGAGCTCATCGAAGCCGCCACCAGCTCCATGCGTGGCAAGGGCGAAACCGTATACGTGCAGAACACCCGGAGGAAAGCATCGTGATTCCGTTCGTCGACCTGAAGACGCAGTACCTCTCCATCAAGGACGAGGTGAACGCCGCCATCCAGGGCGTGCTCGAGTCCTGCCAGTTCACGCTGGGCAGTGAGGTCGCGAAGTTCGAAGACGAATTCGCCGCCTACTCGGGCGCCAAGATCGGCATCGGTGTGAACACCGGCACCAGCGCGCTGCACCTGGCGCTGCTGGCCGCCAACATCGGCCCCGGGGACGAAGTCATCACCGTGCCGTTCACCTTCGTGGCCAGCGTGGCCGCCATCCACTACACCGGTGCCAAGCCGGTGCTGATCGATGTCGACCCGAAGACCTACACGATGGACCCGAACCTGCTCGAGGCGGCCATCACGCCGCGCACCAAGGCCATCATTCCCGTGCACCTGTACGGCCAGTGCGCCGACATGGATCCGATCCTCGCGATCGCGAAGAAGCACAACCTCATGGTGCTCGAGGACGCCTGCCAGGCGCACGGCGCCGAGTACAAGGGTCGCCGCGCCGGCAGCATGGGCGACATGGCTGCCTTCTCGTTCTACCCGGGCAAGAACCTGGGTGCGTACGGCGAAGGCGGCATGGTCACCACCAACAACGCCGAGTACGCGCGCACCATCAAGATGCTGCGTGACTGGGGTGCCGAGAAGAAGTACCAGCACGTGCTCAAGGGCTACAACTTCCGCCTGGAAGGCATCCAGGGCGCGGTGCTGCGCGTGAAGCTCAAGTACCTCGAGAAGTGGACCGAACAGCGTCGCGCGGCCGCCGCGCGCTACGACCAGCAGCTCGCCGGCACGGGCATCCCCACGCCGCATGCGCACGCCCACAACCGGCACGTCTATCACATCTATGCCATCCGCACGGCCACCCGCGCGGCCTGGCAGGAAGCCCTGAACGCGGCAGGCGTGCAGTCGGGCATCCACTACCCGATCCCGGTGCACCTGCTGCCCGCGTACGCCGACCTCGGCTACAAGGCCGGCCAGTTCCCGCACTCGGAAAAGGCCGCCAACGAAGTGTTGTCGCTGCCGATGTTCCCGGAGATCACCAATCAGCAGATCGACGCCGTGGTCGCCGCGGTGAAGAAGCTGGTCGCGCCGGCGCGCGCCGCGTAAGCGACAGTAGTCAGGCAAAGTAAAAAGGCCGGGCTCGCGAGAGCCCGGCCTTTCTTTTTGCGGCTGGGATGTAGATAGCCCGGCGATCGCCTCGAGGCGGGCCTGTCAGGCCGATCCACCCGCCTTGTTCTGCGCCTGCGCCGCCGCCGGGGCCGCCTGCTTGGCGGTCTTCCCGTAACGCAGCGTGTTCCACCTGGCGCGCAGTTCCACCAGGAAGTCGCGCGCGAAGTCGGGGACATATTCCTGAGGCGGCTTGTGCAACCGCAGCGCCAGCAGCAGCCGGCCCCAGAGCGTCAGCGGCACGAAGTAGCGCACCACGTCGTAGCGCTCGAAGCGATGGTGCTTCTTGAAGTCGCCCAGGCCCCGCTTGCTCCACAGGCCGTAGTGCAGGTACTTCACACCGCGTTCGCAGCACAGCTCGACAGCCTTGGAGATCAGCGCGTTGGTCGGCGCCTTGTCGCGCTCGCCGATCATGGAAATGATCTGCATGAGGTTCGACACGCCCTCGCCGTGCACCAGCTTGATGAAGCCGATCATGCGCTCGCCATGGAAGGCGCCGAGGAACACGCTGCGTTCCGGGTAACTGTCGTGTTCGCGCTTGATGGTGGCGAAGTCCTTGCCGTAATGCGCGAAGGGCTTGCCCTGGCGCATCGGATTCTCGTTGTAGATCTCGACGATGCCCTGCACGAACTTGTCGTCGTACTCGCAGATGCGCACTTCGACGCCGGCCTTGCCGGCCTTGCGCACCATGTTGCGCGTCTTGTCGTTGAGCTGCTTCTTCCAGTAGTGCTCGAAGGTGGACAGGGGCACCACGGAGATGCTCTCGATCTCCGCGTGTATGCCGGGCTTGCGCACCTGGTCGAGCGTGGGCTGCAGCCAGGTGAACCACTGGCCGCGCGCACCCGCCTTCTTCAGGGCGGCGGCGAACGCCAGGCCGTCCGGCACGTATTCGTAGTACTCGGCACGCAGGCGGACATAGCCGCGCAAGCCACCGGTGGAAACTGTTTCGACTCCGTCAACTAACATTCTTTGGTTCCGTCTTGAAAATGGCATCGCAGGCCTCGGCCACGGGCAGCACGGTCGCGCCCGAATCGAGGCTCCAGTCGAGCACGCGCGTGAACATCTCGGGCGTACAGCCGTACGGCGTCGGTGAGTCGCTCACGTCGTGGGTGGAAAAGATCAGCCAGCCACGCTCCGCGGCGTTGGCCGCGATGGCCGCCTGGATGGCTCCCGGCCGGTGCACGCTCTTCTCGATGAAGAAGGACTTCAGCAGCGCGAGATCGGCGACGCCGGCGTTGTGCGTCTGGCCGCCGCCACGGCAGGTCTGGAAACGCCGCCCGGCCACGCGCTTGACCGAAGGATGCGGGCTGGTGAGTGGATAGCTGAAGGAGCGGAAGTTCGCGTGCGGCGACCAGGCGCGCAGCGCGCGCCGGTTCTCTTCCAGCGATGCGTCGAACTTGCCGGCGCCGGTATCCCACGAGTCGCAGTGCGCGAAGGTGTGGCAGGCGAGCTCGTGTCCGCGCGACAGCAGCGGCTCGAGATCGCGCGTCGTGAAGATGCGCCCGGTGGGGGCATCGGTGCCCATGAGTCCGAACGCCGCGTAATACGTGCCGCGCACGCCACGGCTGCGCAGGATTTCTCCGCCGGTGTGCAGCGCCGATTCCGGGAAATCGTCGAAGGTGAACGACACGTAGGGCCGGTCGTTGCGCATCGCCTGCGGCTGGCGGTACAGCCACGCCCCGACGGAGCGCTGGTAACGGCTGTGGATCCGGGTAGCCAGGTTCGAGAGATTCATGCACGCCCCGCGGGAATGCGACGCGGTGTCGTCGGCGTCGTCGGTTCGGAAATCTTGCGACGGTACTTCGCCCAGCGTTCCGCCGGCGTGGTGAGCGCTTCGCGGTGCGCGGAATACCGCAGCGTCGCCAGCAGCGTCATGAACCAGGCCGGCGTGAGATTGCTGAACATGGCTTCCGACCAGTTGTAGAACACCACGAAGGCCAGCAGCGCGAACAGCAGTACCGCGAGCGGTTCCTTGTCGAGCATGCGACGCCGCAGCCGCGCACCCGCGCTGATCAGCAGCGCGAACAACAACGTCACTCCGATCGCACCCAGGTTCAGGTAGCTGTCGATGTAGCCGTTGTGCGCCTGGTTGGGCTTGAAGTAGTACTTGGCCCAGATGGTTTCGATGGCCGAGCCCAGCCAGAAACTCTGGTAGCCGGCGCCGAACAATTCGCTGTTGGGCACCGCCAGCAGGTCGGTCCACAATTCGACGCGACCGGTGAGCGTTGGATCCTCGCCGATGCTTTCGAGCAGCGCGGCGAGCACGCCGGGCACGAGGTAGACGAACAGCACCGCGCACACCACGAGCAACGTGTACCAGCCCAGGTTGCGGATCAGGCCCTGCTTGCCCAGCGAGGAGCGGCTGAAGAAGAAGATGATGACGGTGCCCAGCAAGAGGCAAACCTGCGCGTTGCTGCTGTCGGCCTTGTCGAGCAGCCACAGCGTCATCGCGAACAGCAGCAACCGTCCGCCGATGTCGTACCACTGCATCGGGATCGGCGCGCCGCTGAGGTTTGGAGCGTCGTGTTTCGCGGCGACCGGCTTGCGCCAGACCATGCCGACGGCCTTTGCCTTCGGTGCGGGTTCCGCGGCCGGTGGCGCCGCCTCGCTGGCGCGCAGCGCCTCGAGCCGGGCGCGACGTCGATCGAAGAGGTCCCAGACCAGGAACAGCGCGCCGAACGCCACGGTGGCGCCGAGCGCGTTCTTCTCGCCCGCCACACCGCGATACATCGGCTGCCAGGTCCACGGATCGTAGTAACGCCCGAGCTCGGGCATGTACTTGATGAACAGCATCGACAGCGGAATGACCAGGTATGCGTACCGCACGAGCACCGCGCGCACCGCCGCGACCGCGTCGGTCTCGCTGAGGATCACCAGCACCATGACCACGTTGCCGCAGTCCTTGATGTAGCGCTTGAAGCCGACGAACAGGAATTCGCTCCACGCGAGACTGATCAGGCAGTAGAGGAAGAAAGCCACCAGCACCTTGTTGGCCTTGAATACCTGGCCCCAGTCGAGATGTCGGCGCACCAGGATGACGAGGCCCAGGGCCAGCAGGACCATGTAACCCGCCGCGTCGAGCGGGCTGCCTTCCAGGTACCGCTCCACGGTGTCGGGCCGCTCGCCGGGATTCACCCAGAAGGAGAGCGGCCGGGTACCGATGATGGCGAACCAGAGCAGCGGCACCCAGAGTGCCGGCGAAGTCATCGGGCGCAGGCGCCGATCCCGGTAGAAAAACCAGAAGATCAGCGCGGTGTACGCGTATATCGCGAGTTGGCGGCCCACCGAATTCCCTTATTTATCGGGGCGCTACGATACCGCAGGAAGGTGACTGTCAACCGTCCGGGCCCGGATGGGCGGCGAACCCAGATCACATTTGCGCAAAGTCGTCAGCCGTCCCGCCGGGAGACGGCCTGGATGCCGAAAGCGGCCAGCAGGCGGCCGGCGTGGTCGCACCAGCTGATGAGGTTTTTCATGAAAAGGCGCTGCCCGGCCAGCAACAGGAATGGCAGCGCCAGCGTGTACAGCGGCAGTGCCACCAGCGAGGTGGCGATCTTGCGCGCGCGTCCCGACCGCTGGCGCAACGAATTCCGGCCGCGCAGCAGGCCGCGCCGCAGGTAGTAGCCGCGCGTGGTGCGATTGGCCGGCACGCTTTCGTAGACCACCGCCTCGTCGCACCAGGTGAAGCGCGCGCCCTGCTCCATCATGCGCCGGAAGAAATCCACGTCCTCGCCGCCCGAAGCGAAACGCACGTCGAAGGGCTCGGCCAGATCCGCGACCAGGCGGCGCTCGAACAACACATTGCCGGTGCGCGCGTCGCCGAGCCCGATGGCCGTGCCGGTCCGGTGCCTGGGGCGTTCCGTGATTTTCGAGCGCACCAGCCATTGCGGCGGCGGCGTGTCGAAGTGCGCCACCACCGGCGCCAGCACGCCCGCGACCTGCGCGGTGCGACAGGCCGCCAGCAGCAACGACAGCCAGTCCGGCGTCGGAAATTCATCGTCGTCGATGAATGCGATGTAGTCGCCACGCGCATTCGCCAGCGTGCGGTTGCGCGCCCGCGCGATGTTCTGCTCGGGCTCATGCGCATAGACGATCTCGCGCCCGGTGGTCGCCGCGATTTCCGCGACGGCCGCTTGCGCCGAACGCGCCGCGTCGTTGTCGACCACCACCACCGAGAACGTGAACGCGTCGCCGGTGCGCTGCTTCTCCAGCTCGAGCAGCAGCCGGCGCAACATGGCCTCGCGCCGGAACGTGCAGATGCAGACCGTGACGTGCGTGACAGCCATCAGCCCGCCGGTGCGCCGTCGAGCAGCTTGCGATGCAGCAGCTCGAGGCTCAGCAGCCGGTGCAGCTCGAGCGTGTAGTTGGCACGCGCGCCGGTGTGCGCTTCCACCACGGCCCGCAACTGGCGCCGGTCGATGTGCGCGCGCGACAGGCTGCGCTCGTCCAGCAACACCTCGCGCAGGTAGGGCGCCAGCGCGTCCCGGTACCAGTAGCGGAAGTGATAGAACTTGTGACGGCCGAGGAACAGACGTTCGAAATGCAGCGCGCTGAACGCGCCGTCGAGCCGTGCCAGCCAGTCGGGCATGCCGTAGTCATAGGCATAGTCGGCGCGGAACATGAATTCCTGGTAACCGTGCACGAGCGGAGTCAGCAGCGGCACTCCGCGTTGCATCAGACCACGATCGGTGCCCAGCGTGGCGAGCCGCGCATCGCCGTCGGCGATCAGCCGCAACGCCAGCGCCGTCTCCAGCGCCGCGCCTTCGGGGGCGCGGAATGCCAGCGCCACGAGTTCGTTGTCGAGATACGGCGAGCGCAGCGTGAGCTGCGAGCGCTCCAGCGCGAAACGCGAATGGTGATGCCAGGGAACCTGCTTGAACGCGACGAACGCCAGGCGGTCGGCGTCGAGCTGACGCGCGTACGTGTCACGCGCGACGGCCATGCGCTCGCGCACACCGGCGTCGAAGGCGCCCGCGCGCAGCGGCATGGGCTTGAACGCGACGATGCGCCGCAGGATCTCTCCGCCGTAATTGCCGGTGAGGCGGATCGGCGAGATGTCGCGCGCGATGCGGTTCACGTACAGGTCGGGCGCGCCGCTGACATCCATGGCGCCGTCGGTGAGGAACACGGTCTGCTCGGCCAGTTCGCCGAACTGCCGCTGGAAGTCGCGGCCCACCTCGAGCACGCGATGCTCCTGGCCGCTCAAGCTCGCGACGCGCCGGGCAATGGTGACGTCGGTGCAGTCGCGGTACATGCCGCCGAAGGTGTAGGTGCGCATCGAGCCGCGCGCCGCGCGCGCCCACGCCATGACCATGCGGCTGTCGACGCCGCCCGTCAGCGAGACGCCCACCGGGCCGTCGGCCGACACGTACTTGGGCAGGATGCGCGCGAAGGTCTGCTTGAGCTGCGCGTAGTACTCTTCCTGGCCGAGCTTCGGCTGCCGCGCCCAACTACCCACGTCGAAGTAGCGATTGGGCGTCGCGGGTTTTCCGGCGGTGAATTCCCAGCGCGTCGCGCCGGGCAGCTGGCGGATGCCGCCAAACAAGGTGCGGTTCTCGAGCGCGCAGCCGCAGGTGAGGTATTCACCGAGGCTCGAGGGATCGAGCGCGCGCAGATGCGGCAGCACCGCGAGCAGTGCCTTCGCCTCGGAGGCAAACCAGATTCGATCGGGTGTCTCGTGCACGTACACGCGCGCCAGCGCGTAGCGATCGTTGAACAGCGTGACGCGGCGTCGCGCCACGTCGATGTCGAGGCCCTGGAACCAGCCGTTGAGCGCGCCGTAGAAATCGTCGCCGAGCTTCTCGCGCAGTGCCGGCAGGTAGTTCGACTTGCGGAAGTCGACTCCGGCGCCGAGCGCGGCACGCACGCGATCGTCGGCATATTCCTCGCCGCAGAACAGCAGCCCGCGATCGCGCGCGGAGTTCCACATCAAGCCCGGCGCGTCGAAATTTCCCGCGCGCGCGGTCCACGCGACATGCAGCCCGAGAGATTCGTCGGCGAACTCGCCGGTCTCGTAGAAAGCCTGGTGCTTGATGCTCGCCAGCATCCGATGCAGTAAGGCTGCGTCTTCAGGGGAACGCTGCGTGCCGATGAAACCTACGAGTCCTGGCATGTCTTCTGTTGTTTGTGAGTGCGCGCGGTTGGACCCGGAGAAACCCCGAGCCGAACGCGGATTGCACACTGTCCCACACCAACAAGGCGCCGACACAACGTGTCCGCCTGCGCCGTCTGTGTCCTACACCACACTTTTTTTCAATCCTCACTTTGCAGAAGTGGACTTTGTTTGCACGTCGCTGCAGGGAGACAGCTTTTCATCTTTTCGCGGATGTAGTGTTATGCCACCCTTCTCGCCGGCCTTGCGCTCCCCGCCGCGCGATTTCATGTCACTTCCCGCGGCACGGATTTTCGCGGCACCGAGCACCAAGGAGTTTCCCACCATGCAGTTTCGTCCCGGACATATTCTCGCTCGCGTCGCGCTGGCCGCAGTCGCCGCCGGCAGCTTCGTTGCGGTGAGTGGTCCCGCCTCCGCCGAGATCATTCCCGCCGCGCGTCGCATCGACTGGGATCCGGGCGTGCGCGGTGACATCCCGGTCCGCTCCACCATCTGCGCGAACGTGCGCAACTCACCTTACAACGCGACGGGCAACGGCACGTCCGACGACACCACGGCGATCCAGAGCGCCATCACCGCGTGCGCCTCGGGCCAGGTGGTGCTGGTGCCGGCCGGCACGTATCGCATCACCGCGCCGATCCGCGTGAAGAGCGGCGTCACGCTGCGCGGCGAAGGCATGGGGCGCACCATCATCAAGGGTGCTTCGGGCTACGGCTCGCGCTGGCTGATCGGCTACGAAGACCCTAACTACGACTGGAGCATGAGCGGTTCCACTTCGCGCACGCTCACCGCCGGAACCTCCAAGGGCTCGACCTCGCTGACCACCTCCGCCGCGCACGGCTGGCAGGTCGGTGACTTCATCCTCGTCGACCAGCTCGAGGATCCGAACGGCGATCCGCCGGTGACCAACGACGGCGGCTCGGGCGCCTGCACCTGGTGCGGCCGCGACGGCGGCGATCGACCCATCGGCCAGTGGGTGCGCGTCAGCGCCGTGCCGAGCACCACCACCGCCACCATCGAACCGGCGCTGTACTGGAACTACAAGACTTCGCTGGCCGCGCAAGGCACCAAGGCCAGCGGTCTCACGCAGAGCTCCGGCATCGAGGACCTCACCGTCGACAACAGCGTGAGCGGCGCGCGTGACGCGGTGTTCGTGCACTTCGCGGTGAATTCCTGGCTGCTGCGCGTCGAGGTGAAGGGCTCGTACCGCCGCGCCGTCGACATGCAGGGCGGCATGTGGAACACCATCCGCGAGAGCGTGTTCCACGACGGCGTGCCGGCGACACCCACCGTGGGCACGCAGTACGGCCCGGACCGCGCCTATGGCATCTTCGTGGGACCGAACCCCACGGCCTGCCTCATCGAGAACAACATCTTCTATTCGCTCAGCCTGATGTTGTCGCTGGAGGGCGCGCCCTCGGGCAACGTGATCGCCTATAACTACTTCACGGACAGCTTCTACAAGGATTCGGAGTGGGGCCGCCTCACCATCGGCATGCACGGCGCGCACCCGATGATGAACCTCATCGAAGGCAATCACTCGCGTGACAAGTTCGACGCGGACAACTACTGGGGCACTTCCAGCCACCAGACCTTCTTCCGCAACCGCATGTACAACGTGAGCGGCAAGCTGTATGGCTCGTGGGGCTTCGACCTGTACAAGGGCGTGCGCTACTACAACATCGTCGGCAACGTGCTCGGCACGAGCGGCTACGAGACGATTTACGAGATCATCGGCAACTTCACCTATACGGGTTCGAAGTCCATCTACCGGCTCGGGTTCATCGACGCGGGCGACTCCGACGCGGCCGGCAACGACAGCCAGGTCAAATCGACGCTGCTGCGGCATGGCAACTGGGACAGCGTGACCAATGGAGTGGTCTGGGACCCCAACATCTCCGACCACGTGATCCCCGACTCGCTGTACCTGAAGGCCAAGCCCTCCTGGTTCGGCACGCTCGCTTTCCCGCCATACGGCCCCGATCGCACGCCGATGACCGGCCAGATCCCGGCCGAGGTACGTTACACACAAGGCAGCACGCGGCCGAAGCCGCCGACCTCGCTGCAGGCCAATTGAGGTAATCGCATGAAGATCCGCTTTCAGATCCTGTCGGCCGCGCTCGCGCTGATGCTGCTGCCATTCGCCGCGCCGGTGATGGCCGGAACCGTCTCGGCCGCGACCTGCGCGCGCGCCGACGTCTCCACCGCGATCACCAACGCCCTGGACGGCGACACCGTGCGGATTCCCGCCGGCAGCTGCACCTGGGGCAGCGGCATCTCCACCTCCAAGGGCGTCACCATCATCGGTGCCGGCCAGGGCTCGACCATCATCACCAACGGCGGCTTCGACATGAGCACGCCGAGCGGCAAGAGCTTCCGCATCTCCGGCTTCACGCTGCGCGGCACCTCGGGCTTCGCGGTGTACGGTGAATCGAAAGCCTTCCGCATCGACCACATCACCTTCGACAACCTGACCTCGGGCCGCGTCGAGAACCGCCACATCTGGATCAACCCGGACAACGCCGGGTACGTGCAGGGCGTCATCGACCACAACACCTTCACGGAACCGCGCGGCATCCAGGTGCACTACCGCGGCTCGGACAAGGACGGCGGCAACACGCAGTGGATCCGCGCGCTCGGCCTCGGTGGACCCGACGCGGTCTACATCGAGGACAACCTGTTCAACAACACGAACTACTCGGTGTCGGACCCGCTCACCGATTGCGACGGCGGCGGACGCCTGGTCTTCCGTCACAACACCGTCAAGAACTCGTACTTCGAGATGCACGACGCCATCATCGCGGGCCTGCGCGGCTGCCGGAAATGGGAGGTCTACGAGAACAACTTCGAGATGACCTACGCCGCGGGCATGTGCAGCTTCATCGCGATGCGCGGCGGCACGGGCGTGGTGTTCAACAACACCTTCCTGAGCAAGACCGATTGCTATCCCGAAATCATCCAGATGACGGTGTATCGCACCTACCAGACGGATTCGGCGCCGTGGAACCAGCTGTGCGGCACGAACACCGGCATGGCCTGCCTGGGATCGAGTAGTGCCCTGCCAAAGACCTGTACCTCGGATTCGCAGTGCGGTGGCGTGGCCGGCTCGTGCATCAAGATCGACGGCACCGCCTCGTCGCCGGCCGGCTGGCCATGTCGCGACCAGACGGGCTCCGACGGAAACAATCCGCAGGTCGGTAAACCGGCGCTCTACTGGAACAACAAGTACGGTAGTGAGTTCGTGAACCCGGTGGTCTGGGGCAGCACGGTCGACGCCTACCTGCAACGCGACCGCGACTACTGCTTCGGCAGCGGCAGCATGCCCACCACCTGCGCCGGCAAGACGGTGGATTACACCCCCTACGCCTACCCACATCCCCTGACCGTGGACGGCCCCCGCCCTTTGCCACCCAGGGTTCTCTGACCCGGACAAGTCGGGACCCAGTTCACAGGTCTACAGGCTGACCCTCGGGGCGCGGCGTTCGCCCCGAGGCCGGTGTGGCAACATGCCGGCCACTAGAACATATGAACGCCGCCGTAGAACCCGTCGCTCGCGACCGAGTCCTCCTGTCCATCGAAGCCATTCCGATCAGCGTGCTGTGGCGCGCAGCGATCGGTTTCGGCCTCATGCCCGCCTATTTTGTCGTGCTCGGCCTCGTCGGCTGGCGCGACTCCACGGCGGCGCTGCTGCTGTTCCTGCTCGCCGTGCTGGTGGCGCTGCGCATGGCACCCGCCGTGTTGCGTCGCCTGCTGCCGGTTTCGAAGGAGGTCAGCCAGGCCTGGGCCCATCGCCGGGTGCTCGCCAAGTCGTATGACTCGTTCCAGTGGCGCAAGTTGTTAGGCCTCGGCCTCGGCTGGCTCACCTGGATGCTCACGCGCCACTCGGTGCGCATCGACGCCCTGCTGCTCGCCGGCATGTTCGTGATCGGCGGACTGGCCGGTCAGATCATCTGGGCGCGCATTTCGAAGACAGCGATGACGGAAGGTTCCTGATGACTTCGCAGAAGACGGGCGGCCTCAACCTCAAGGCCGGCGACTGGGTCGTGGTGCGTTCCAAGGCCGAGATCCTGGCCAGCCTCGACAAGAAGGGGCAGCTCGACAAGATGCCCTTCATGCCGGAGATGCTGCAGTACGCCGGCCAGAAGCTGCAGGTCAGCAAGCGCGCCCACAAGACCTGCGATCCGATCAACGGCCTGGAAAGCCGCGCGCTGCCCGACACCGTGCACATCGGCGACCTGCGCTGCGACGGATCGGCGCATGCCGACTGCCAGGCGGGCTGCCTGTTCTTCTTCAAGGATGCCTGGCTGCGACGCGCCGAGGACACCGCCAGCCCGGCACTGCCCGCGACGGGCGCCGGCTGCACCGAACAGGATCTGCAAGCCGGCACCATCGATACCAGCATCCCGGCCGACAAGGACGGGCCTACCTACGTGTGCCAGGCCACGCAGGTCAACGCCGCCACCCAGCCGCTGCCGTGGTACCGCGCCAGCCAGTACGTCGAAGATCTCGCGTCGGGCAATACCACCGTGCTGCGCATGATCAATGCGTTCACGTTCTGGACCTGGCACACCATCGCCGGCGCCGGACTCGGCATCGGCACGCCAATGCGCTGGCTGTACGACCGCTACCAGCAACTCATCGGCGGCTCGCCCTACCCGTGGCGCAATGGCCGCGTTCCCAAGGGCAAGCCCACGCCGGCTCTGCAGCTCGACATCAAGGAAGGCGAATTCGTCCGCACGAAGTCGTATCCCGAGATCCTCGATACGCTCGACGGCGAATGGAAGAATCGCGGCTTGTACTTCGACGCCGAAATGGTGCCGTACACCAACAAGACGCTGAAGGTGCTGAAGCGCGTCTCGCGCCTCATCCACGAGAAGACCGGCAAGATGCTGGTGTTCAAGAGCCCCTGCATGATCCTCGAGGGCTCGGTGTGCGAAGCGAAGTTCGCCAAGTGCCGCAAGCTCTGCCCGCGCGGCTACTACCTGTACTGGCGCGACATCTGGGTCAACAAGATCTCGTGAGGATCCCGGGCGGGTGCGCCCGGATCACGCCTCAGCCGAGTACCAGTTTCCGCGCGTAGTACGCCTCCGCGAATCGCGTCGGCGAATTGCACTCCATGCCGCGGATGCGCGGCAGGGCGCGGAACAGCTCGTCGGTGAACCAGTGCTTGCTGGTCTGTGACTTGAAGCACTTCAGCAGGTGACGGCTCTTGGCGGCGATGTGCGCGCGCTTCACGGGCACGAAGAAGTTGGGCACGCCCAGGTCACCGTCGAACTTCGGAATCTCGTATTCGAGCACCCGCTGGCTGCGAAAGGTGTTCCAGGTCAGCTCGTTGACGATGCGGTGATCCTGGTGCAGGTCGTGCCGGTAATGAGTAAAAACCAGGTCCGGCTGCACCTTCTTGAGGGTCTCCACGAAGCCCTTCAGGGCCTCTCCCTGGTACGGGAAGTAGCTGCCACGGAAGTCCTGGATGATCACGTTGCGCCGCCTGTGGCGCCCCAGGAACGCCCTGGCGCTGGCCTCGGCCTCGGCACGGCGTTCACCCTCGGCGGACAACACCACCCAGGTGATTTCGACCTGGGGATGCTCCTCCACCAGGCGCAGCACCGTGGCGCCGCAGCCGATCTCGATGTCATCGGAATGCGCGCCGAGAAACAGCACGCGCCGCAGCTGGTCGAATGAGACGCCTAACATGTCAGGAGCTTAACTTATCAGCGTGGCCGCCAGACTTCCCACGGCGCCGTGCCCTTGGTGAACACCTGGTCGAGGTAGGTACGTTCCTTGAACGTATCCATACAGGCCCAGAAGCCGTCGTACGAATAGGTGTGCAGCTGGCGCTTTTCGATCAGCCGGCGGAACGGCTGTTCGACCAGCTCTTCGCCTTCCTTCATGTGATCGAAAATGCTGTTCTTGAAGATGAAGAAGCCGCCGTTGATGCGCGACTGCGACAGCGCCGTGCTGCGCACGTCGGTCACGGTGCCGTCGTCGTTCGACGAGATCACGTGGTAGCTGGCCATGGGCTTCACGCCCAGGAAGCTCGCGATCTTGCCGCTCTTCTGGAACGAGGCGTAGAGGGTATCCAGCGGCAGGTCGGTGAGCCCGTCCGCGTAGTTGGCCATGAACTCGGCGTCGTCACCCACGTACTTGCGCACCTTGGCGAGACGCTGGCCGATGTTGGAATTCAGGCCGGTGTCGACGAAGGTGATTTTCCAGTCTTCGATGTCCTTGGTGATCATGTCGACCTTGCGGCCGCCTTCCGACAGGACGAAATCGTTCGACACGCATTCATCGTAGTTGCGGAAGTAGTTCTTGATCACGTCGCCGCGATAACCCAGGCACAGGATGAATTCCTTGTGCCCGTAGTGCGAGTAGTAACGCATCAGGTGCCACAGGATCGGGCGATAACCGATCGGCACCATCGGCTTGGGGAGATCCTCGGAGTACTCCCGCATGCGCATGCCCTGGCCACCGCAAAACAGCACTACTTTCATTTCGCCACCCGCATGATCTTTTCGGCGGCGTTTTCACCGCTCATGAACGACTCGTCGGTCCAGATGTAGGCCCAGTCGCCGTAACGTCCGCAGTACCCGATGCCCTGCTCGTCGAGATAGCCGTGCACGATGGCCAGTGCGCCCGCGCGCTCCAGGTCGAAGATCACGTTGGCGTAGTCGATGTGCATGACGTTCTTGAAGAGGATCTTGTCGGTCTCCTTGAGCACACCGATCTTCTTGAGATCGCGGATCGTGGGCTCGATGCAATCCTCGGGCTTGACGTCCAGCGGACGGTACTTGCGCGAGTAGTAACACTCGGCCTGGATGCTGCCGCAGCCCGGCGGCACGTTGTGCGGCGACTGCAGGTGCGGCGTGGACAGGCGCGTGAAGAAGATGTCGCGGTCGTAGATGTAGGTCCAGTGCGCGTCCAGCAGGTTGGCGCGATCCACCACCACGTTGACGATGCACACCTCGGTGCAGGCCAGCTTCGCGGCCGCCTCGAGAACTTCGCGCGGCGCGTCCTTGATCATGGGCACGAGCTCGGGCAGCGGTACCGAGGTGGCGAGGCCCTTGTAGTTGGTCTTCACGCCGTTCGCGAAGGTGATCTCCTTCGACTTGACGTCGATCGACTTCAGCTTGTGGCCGAGGTTGGGCTTGTTGGCGTCCATGAAGCGCTTCAGGTACGCGACGAAGCCACCGTGGCTCGGGTACCGGAAGTTGTCGATGTAGTGAACGTCCGCGGTCGAGGGCTGCAGCGCACCGCGCAGGAATTCCTCGAGCTTGGCCTGGTACAGGCGCGGGCCGATCCAGTCGAGGCTCTTATTCTTCGCCTCGGTGGTGTGGTACTTGATGGTGTATTCCATCGGGAAGGTCTCGGCGAAGGTGTCGCCGAAACTCGCGCGCAGCCACTGCTCGTAGTTCTCGATCTTGCCGTGGTCCTTCTGCTTGGCCGCGACGTAGTCCGCGATGACCTTGACGATCAGCTCGGTGGGCAGCCCGTACAGGTTCACCTGCGCCGGGTGCTTGATCCAGTGGCCCTTCCAGTAGTTGTTGACCTTGGTGTGCAGGACTTCGTACTTGTCGTCGATCTGCGCGGCGAACAGCTTCTGCAGGCGTTCGTGCTTGGTGAAAGAGACGTGCGGCCCTTCGTCGAAGGTGAACTTGCCGTCGTACAGGAACGAGGCCGTGTGGCCACCGAAGTGAGGCTTGCTGTCGAACAGGCGTACCGGCGCTCCCGCCTCGCGCAGTTTGTGCGCGGCGCCGAAGCCCGCCATGCCGGTGCCGATGACACAGAAATCGCTCATGAATTCTCCCTGCTCGTCATCTCGATTGGCTCGCCTGGGCTTTCCACCAGTCGATGGTGTGCGCCAGGCCCGACTCCAGCTCGAACTTCGGCTGCCAGCCGAGTTCCGCCATGATCTTCGCGTTGTCACCCACCACCATCGGCGCGTCGTTGGCACGCGCCGGCAACGCCCCGAGCTGAACCAGCTCCGGGCGGCCTAGCAAGCTTCCCAGGGTCAGTACGATATCGCGTATCTGGGTGGCACGGCCCGACGAGACGTTCACAGTTCCGCGCAGCTCGCTGTCGAGCAACGCCACCAGTCCGTCGGCCACGTCCTGGACGTGCATGTAGTCGCGGATCTGGCGGCCATGCGAGGACTTCGCCGGCTCGCCACGCAGCATCGACAGGATGATCGACGACACCAGCCGCTGCGGATGTTCGTGCGGCCCGTACAGGAAGAACACGCGCCCCCAGGCCGAGGACAGGTTCGCGGTGGTCGCGAAGTTCTCGGTCATCAGGTTCAGCGCCTGCTTGCAGGCGCCGTACACGGTGTTGGGCACCTGCGCGGTGAGCTGCTCGTTGCAGAAGCCGTAGCGCCAGTCGTATTCGTAACCCGAGCCACAGGAGGTGACGCGTTTGCCGCCGGCGGCGGCGAATTCCTGCACCAGCTCCATGCTGGCGCGCACCCACTCGTAGTTCTCGGGCGAGGTGATCAGCTTCCCCGGCACCACGTACCAGGCCAGGTGCAGCAGGTGCGAAGGCTTGATCGCGGCGAGCACGCGCTTCGCCGTGCCGGGCTCCAGCAGGTTGCCCTGGTGGAACTGCACGCCGGGCATGTCGGCCGGCGAGCCCTTGGTCGATACGGCGTGGATTTCATAACCGCGCGCGCGCAGCGGCTCGACGGCGTGGCGGCCGATGAAGCCGGTGGCGCCGGTCAGCAGGACGACTTTGTCAGAGGCGCTCATTGGCCACTCTTCATGTGAACGGTGCCCACTTGCGATCGGGCTCCGAGATCACGCTGACCGGCAATGGCCAGCGGATGCCGAACGCCGGGTCGTCGAAGCGCACGCCGCTGGCCGAGGCCGCCGCGTACACGTGCGTGGTCGAATATTCGATCTCGGAGGCGTCAACCAGGGTCTGGTAGCCATGCGCGAAACCTTCGGGGATGTACAGCTGCTTGCCGTTTTCGGCCGAGAGCTCCACGCCGAACCACTGGCCGCGCGTGGCCGAGCCTTCGCGCAGGTCCACGGCCACGTCGAACACCGCGCCGCGCGTGCAGCGCACGATCTTCACCTCGGCGTGCGGGGCTTTCTGGTAGTGCATGCCGCGCAGCGTGCCCTTCTTGTGGCTGTAGCCCACGTTGAGCTGCGTCTGGTTGGGGTTGAGCCCCTGCGCGGCCAGCGTGTCGCGGCACCAGGCGCGCGCGAAGAAGCCGCGGTCATCGGTGATCTTCTTCAGATCGATGACGAACACGCCCGGCAGTGTGGTGGGAATGAACTGCACGTTACAAACCGATGCCTTCGTAGCGGCTGACGCTGGTCTTGTCGTAGGCACGGCGACCGTCGATGAACACCGGCGGCTGCGCGCGTTTCATGATCAGCCCGGGCACCTCGTCGAACTGTTTCCACGGAGTGACCACCACCACGGCGTCGGCTTCGGCGACCGATGACGCAATGGCGTCGGTGTACTTGACGCGCGAATCCGGGAACGCCTTCT
>Ga0070665_100003280_pt1 | contig 17365 bp, 12 predicted proteins | sample KBSS13metaG_FD_65862 | JGI IMG/M metagenome (GOLD analysis project Ga0070665, IMG submission 65862) | Switchgrass rhizosphere microbial communities from Kellogg Biological Station, Michigan, USA - KBS S1-3 metaG | ecosystem: Host-associated > Plants > Roots > Rhizosphere > Soil ...
TGTCCAACCTGCCGGGCACCACCATCCTGCTGCCGGTCGTCGACCTGTCGCGGCAGTACATCAACGGCATGATGTACATACTGACGCAGCCCGACGGCGCGCGGCCGACCATTGTCGACGACCGCAACTTCTATCGCCCGGCCGGCGTCAAGCGCTGGGTCGAGAAGGGTTTTCTCAGCAAGGATCTAAAAATACCGCTCGGCGCCATCGGGTCGCTGCGCACGCAGATCGAGGCCGATCTCCTGCTGCAGAACCTTTTCCTGGTGGCCGACGCGATGGGACTGGGCGGCTGGATCCATGCCTCGATCAGCCCGCCGGTGCTGGTCGGCGATCCCAAATTCATCAAGACCTACGGGCCGATGCTCGGCTTCGATGTCGAGACGCCGCGCTGGCGCATCATGGATTTGCTGCGCTGGCATGTGCCGCTGCCAAAATATTCCAATCTGCGCAGCAATCCGATCGGCCTGCGCTTCAAGGGCGAGCACCTGATCAAGGGCATGTCGCCGCCGAACTATGACTCAATGGCCGACGCCGTCGCGGCCGTTGTCGAATCCAAATTCGGCAAGGCCGGCATCTACAACGACGAAAAGCTGTTCTCGCAAATCTACAAGGATGACTACGGCCACCGTTATCTCAGCGAAGCGGCGGTCTACACATCAGACGTCATCGACTGCGTGCGCGATATCTGCACCTACATCTACGACACACACGGCCGCTTCCCGGCGCATTGCGACGCGATCCACGTGCCCGGCGTCTGGCTGCAGGTGCACCACGTCGACGTCGACTATTACGACCGCTTCTTCCGCAACGGGCTAACCGACCGCCACCGCAACCATCATCGCGATTGGGGGTGAGGGGGGTGGGACGGACTGAGTCGTGCCGGTGCGGCTGCAACAGTGGGACGACATTAGGTCCGAACGTAGGTTGCGCGCTATCGCCGGCCTATTGGAGATTGAACAATCGCTTTGAGAGTCGGAAACGGAGGCCGTCATTAACCGAATATAGGACATCCTCCACTTCGAAGACGGCGATGTAATTTTTGCGCGCAAATGCTGTCACAGTTCCCGCCGCGTCGAGCGTGGCTTCGTCATCCGTCAGAACAACTTGGCGTCGCGCTGCTACGGCGTCGACCGCCTCCATTATCTTCTTGTCGTTGTTCTTGCCTTTGTGGCGTTCGAATGGATCATGATAGGTCGTTCCCTTTAGCCAGTGCTTATGCACGCAAGGCAAGGCAACTCCGTCGACTTCAGCGAACCACCATCCCTGCCGGCCAATAGCCTTTTTCGTTTCCATCTACACCCCCTCGCCGCAGCTACCGATCGCACGACCCAGCCTGGTCGACAACTTTACCAGCCCCCGCCAGGACTAGTTCGCAATTCTGTCTAATTGGGATTTAGAGTTTCGCCGCCTAGGGCTCTAGCTCGCGTGGATAGAATTGGTCGGTTGGTTGAATCTCTTTAGGTACAGCTATTCTCTGGGGTAGCTCTTGCCGCCAGTTCGGGTCGCCCCGAGCAGCCAAGTAAAGGCCCAGAAACAATAGGAACATCCCGCAATCCCACAGTTCGTCTGCGACTCGCCGAAGCTCCTCGATGTCAAAACGGTATACTTTGGTGACCGGTTGATCACGCATCCTCTCGTGGAAGAGCTTGGTACCCGCCAAATTGATCCAGCTATGAGCGATAATGTTGCGGTTGCGGCGACAGACGTCGGCTATTTCAATCCCAAGTCGGAGTCTATCCGCGACAGCCGGATCCCGCTCGTGCTGCGAGGCGAAGTGACTTAGCCGCTTTTTCACGCCTTCAAAGCCCATATCCAAGGTAAATAGTGCGCCCGTTTGCGCGTCCATTCCCGCGTATTTTATCAGAATCGAACGAAGCTCCGTTTCACACAGATTCCAATGAAGTGTGATGAGGCCGACAGCATGTGCTCGATCTGCCGAGATCGGCCGCGGTCTCTGAAGCCATTCGTCGTCCGGAGCAATCGTATCATTCATCGATGATCTAACAGCCTGATGTGTGGAACCGTCATCCGCTAACCGCCGCTCTTATGGACTAGCCACCAGGATCGACCTATCCAGCAGCTACTCTGTGCGCAGTAGCGGACGCTAGCTTTTGCCGTATTTGGAAGGTCGATTCGCTCGTCCCGGATACGAAGCGCTCGATGGCTTTCAGGTCATCCTCAGACAAGCTGGCATGCTCAAAACGTAGCAGTCCATTCAGGAACCCGAACACGTCGCTGTAACCAAACTGCTGCGTTTTTTCGAGCACCCGGTTGACGTAGGAACGGCGCAATACCCGATCAACAATCGAAGGCCGGTACTCGTATCGCTTCGTCATCGTTTCTAGGGCTTCTCTTAGCTTGCCTACACGCCACATCACATAGGCCGTAAGGTAGCTCACGCCGTAATATTCGCGGTCTCGCGAAATTCGGTCGAGGAGCGCTTGTACGATTCTAGCTTGTCGGTCACCGCTCACTCCGTTGTATCGAGCCAGAAGGGCATCACCATTCTCAGATACAAGCCGCGAGTCGCCGATCACGATGTCTTGCTGTTCACCACGACGACCGCTGCTCCAGCTATCTTGGTAGATATTATCCCGCCGCTGATTTGCTACCTGCGCTCGTACGGAGCCTAAGCCACCCTGTTGGCGTCCATTTTGCGTGTACCGGGTCAGCTCGTCTTTCAAGATCGCGGCGACTGCACGTTCATCTTCGTCAGCAATGCTAAGAAGTGCCTCCATCTCAAGGGGAGTTGTCTTCCGTGCGCGTCTAGGAGGTTTCGCCTCTATCCGCTGCTTGCGGATTTTGTAGCCGGTGTGATCTGTGAAGGTGAAATTGAACCACTTCGACGTGTGCCAGTGGCGCCTCGTTGTGGGAATCATGAAGTGCGTCGTCATTCGAACTGTGGACTTCGGCGGCACCGGATAGTCGCCGACGAATCCATCCGGACCTTCGATCACGAGGAAGCCTTGAGCCTCCGGTCGATTGACTTCGGCTCGAATTATGAGGATCGCGGCATCGGAGTTGTTAGTAACCAGCCATTCGTGGTCGATCTGAAGGAGGTACCGGCCGTCTGCCTGCTTTGCGAGATGCCACGGTCGGCTACGTCGCACGTCCTCGACGATGGTTGGTTTCGAGGCCCAGCGCTTTACGATATCAGGGACGAACGCCGAAAGATGCTTTTCCAAGAAGTCTAGAACCGCCACGGCGGCGCCGCCAAGACCCTTGCCCGGTTCCCTGCCGCTGCTTTCAGACATCTAGTGCCTCACGTTGAGTGCAACGGCAGGCAAAATATACGAAGTGATGATGAGGAGATATGCGATCTGCAAGAAGGTCACTGAGGTTCTCTCTGAGATTTCGATGACCACTCGTCTATAACTCACACGTTCGGAAATCTCCGAAAAGCGTTCTGAGAATTATGAAACCTATTCGCACTTCTCGCCCGTTCGTCGCTTCGATCGCTCGGCGCGGCAATAAGGATCATATCGATATCGAATTCTGATACCGGCTGGAACGACGCACCAACCCGGGTTCGATACGTCCTCGAACATCGGCCGGGTGAGCAGGAGACTCAGGCGGCCAGCGCCGTGGCTGGGGTCTTGGCGAAGCGGTCGATGTTGGCGTCGCCCCATAGCTTGAGTGCACTGAGCACGGGCGCCATGCTGAGCCCGAGTTCCGAGAGACTATACTCCACCTTCGGCGGCACCTGGGCATAGACGGTGCGGACGATGAGCCCGTCCATCTCGAGCTCCCGCAACTGGTTGGTGAGCGTCCTCTGCGTTGCCCCGGGCACGCGGCGCCTGAGCTCGTTGAAGCGGGCAGTCCCCTGCTGCAGGTGGAAGAGGATCACGCATTTCCACTTGCCGTCAATGAGGCTGATTGCAGCCTCGACCGAGCAGCCTGGGGCGCAGTCGAAACGAGAGTGGCGGAGTTTGACCACGATGGTATCCTTTTCGATACTATAGGCAAAACTTGTGTGTATCGCGTGAAACGATGATACGCACTAATTGTGTCTCCGGCAATAACAAGGAGATCCCTTCATGAGGGCTGTTGGATACCAGGCACCCGCGCCGATCACCGACGAGGCCTCCCTCGTCGACATTGAACTGCCAAAGCCCGCGCCCGCGGGTCGTGACCTCCTCGTGGAGGTGAAGGCGGTGTCGGTGAATCCCGTCGACTACAAGATCCGCCGCAGCACGCCGCCGGCCGGCGCCGATTGGAAAGTGATCGGCTGGGACGCCGCCGGGATCGTCAGCGCCGTAGGGCCTGACGTCACGCTTTTCCAGCCGGGGGACGAGGTCTTCTACGCGGGCTCAATTCTCCGGTCAGGCACCAACGCAGAGTTTCACCTGGTGGACGAGCGCATCGTCGGCCACAAGCCCAGCACGCTCGATTGGGCCGAGGCCGCCGCGTTGCCGCTGACGGCCATCACGGCATGGGAAGCCTTCTTCGACCGGCTCGACGTCAACAGACCGATGGCCGGCGCGGCGCCGGCGATCCTGATCATCGGCGGGGCCGGTGGCGTCGGTTCGATTGCGGTGCAGATGGCTCGCCAGCTTACCAATCTTACGGTGATCGCCACCGCATCACGAGCGGAGACGCGGGACTGGGTGAAGGCGCTGGGCGCCCACCATGTCATCGATCACGCCAAGCCGCTGGCGGCGCAAGTGGCCGCGCTGGGCCTTGGTGCGCCGGCATTCGTGTTTTCGACCACGCACACGGACAAGCACGTCGCCGAAATCGCCGAACTCATCGCGCCACAGGGGCGGTTCTGCCTGATCGATGATCCCAAGACCTTCGATATCATGCTGTTCAAGCGCAAGGCCGTTTCGATCCACCACGAGCTCATGTTCACCCGGTCGATATTCGGCACGCCTGACATGGCGGAGCAGGGCCGGCTTCTGAACGAAGTCGCGCGCCTCGTCGATGCGGGCAAGCTTCGCTCCACGCTCACCACCCGCCTCTCGCCGATCAATGCCGCCAATCTGAAAGAGGCGCATGCGCTGGTCGAGAGCGGCGCTGCCAGGGGCAAGGTGGTGCTCGACGGTTTTGGGCCACCCGCCTGAGCCGACCACTCCCCACATTCCAGCAAACCCAAGAGCAGTTGCCTTCGTCGCCGCGTCGCCGCCGGGCTTCTGTGAGGCACCACATACGATCGTATAGTTGCTGGGGGGCATTCGCTGTGGCCTACATGAGTAGCCCTGAAAACGGGTTCGCGCCGGGCATCCAACCCCCCGCCCGCCTCCCAGTCCGGCGCGACCATCCTCCTCGCTCCGGATGAATTTGCCGGCAACCATCCACGTTGTCGCAATGTCAGCGCCTGCTCGACGTCCTCCTCGCGGGTAGGGTGCGGCGCGACCTGAATGTTGCCGATCGTTAAACGGGGCGAGTGGCCACCAAGGACCGTTATCGGATGCGTGTCCCGCCACCGGCCCTGCCGCTTCCCACCATCCCGTCTCCAGTGATGTTGCTGTTGCTGCCGGTGGAACCGCCACCGAATGGGTTCACGTAGGTTGCACCAGCACCGAGCTGATCGTTAGGCGACGACCAGTGGCGGCATGCCGCGGGGAAGCTCGCGCAAGTCGCCCCCAGATTGACGAGCAACTTTTTTCGCTGCAATGATATATTAACGATTTGTTTACCAAGCGTCAGTCAGCGGGGAGTTGAGGAAATTTGGAAGCGTTTCTGGGTGCTAACCGCCTAAATTGGGATGACCGGGCTGCATTACATTCGACCGACAGAACGGGCAGCTACCATATCGAAGCTGTGCTCGCAGGCGGATCCAACCTCTACGAACTGGAAACGCGGGAGGTCGGTGATATCGTCGGCAAGGATATTGTCCATTTGCAATGTCATATCGGGCTCGACACTATCAGCTTAAAGAATCTCGGCGCGGGCAGCGTGACCGGCCTCGACTTTTCGCCGACAGCGATCGCAGCTGCGCGGGACTTCGCCGCGAAGGCCGGCACTGATGTGCGCTTCGTGGAGGCGCCACTATTCGAGGCAGTCGAAGCGCTCGGTCGGACGTTTGACGTAGCTTACGTTACCTGGGGTTCGGTAAATTGGCTCGACGACGTGTTCCGCTGGGCACGGGTAGTTGCCGATCTCCTGCGACCCGGCGGACGGCTCTATATGGCCGAGGGCCATCCATTGATGTTCCAGTGTGACCGCAAGGCCGCGGCGCTGGAGCTGAAGCACGACTGGCGAACGCCAATAGCTCGGCCGCTCACCTGGAATGAGGAACTGACCTATACCGGCGATGACCGCATCTTGAAACATCCTCGCTACTATGAGTGGATTCATCCCATCAGTGACGTGGTCAACGCTCTGATTTCTGCGGGGCTGACGCTCGATTTTCTGAACGAGCATGACACGGTTTCGTGGCAGCACTTTTCATTTGCAATGAGGGCGGGCAAGGATATGTACGCCTTGCCAAATAATTCTCCCAAGATTCCAATGGCCTATTCCATAGGCGCGACGAAGCGTAGCGTTGGCAAGGTCCCATACCTTGTTGCTCCTAAAGCAATTGAGAGCCACTAGGCCTACTGTTTAATCCTGTTTGCATTGTCATCGCTTGGGTGATGGCTTTTCTTGACGTCGACGCTCGCCCGATGATCGAGCGCCTCAAGTGTGCAATTGCTCCCTCAGTCTTTCATGTCGATCCGTCGTCGATAGACGAACGCCCATGCTTCAGCGTGACGCTATCAAATGGAAGCCGGCGGTTACTTCCAATCACTCCCACCGGCCTCGGAACGACACCACGGGTCAGAAAGTGCAAAAGCCTTAGGGCTATGAAGGTCAAAATTAAATAATTGAAAGCTAATGTTCCAATGGTCGGGTCGACCTGAGAACCTGAATGGTTGGGAATCCCCTATTGGCTCTTTTCCGCGCTAGGTTTGGCGGCATCAAGGAGGCCATTTTTTCGTCGGCAAACATTCCGGCGGCAATGGCGATTATAGTTGTTGCCATCAGCGCAACATTCGCGGACCACCAGAACAAGGTACTCTCAGATCAAGGCGCCCGTGCGGATGTCCTGGGCAAGGTCAATCTTATACGCGCCAAGCTCGAGGGGAACATCAACAGAAACCTTCAACTCGCACAAGGACTCGTCGCGGCGGTCGTGACTGAACCCTATATGGGGCAGCAACGCTTCGCTTCGCTCGCGAGTAACCTGTTTGGTGCCAATGACTCGCAATTGAACAATATTGCCGGCGCGCCCGATCTGGTCATTTCTTTGATGTACCCGATGACGGGCAACGAGAAGGCAATGGGCCTCGATTACCGCAAGGACGAGCGCCAGAGTGCGGCGGCGCTAAGGGCGCGAGACGAGCGCAGGCTGATTCTTGCCGGTCCCGTCGACTTGAAGCAAGGAGGACAGGGCTTCATTGGTCGTATCCCGGTTTTCGTGCCGAGTGCGGGCAACACCGAAAGGTTCTGGGGAATCATTTCCGCCGTTATCGACGTGCAACGCCTCTACAAGGCAAGTGGCCTGCTCGACGACGATCTCGGGATTGACGTTGCGCTCAGCGGTAAGGACGCTCTCGGCCCAGGTGGAGATCGATTCTTCGGCAATGAGGGCGTTGGCAAAAGCGAACCGGTGACGGCCGAAGTTCTACTCCCGTCCGGTTCGTGGCAGATCGCAGCGATCCCCAAGGGCGGCTGGCCTTCGACGCCTGACAATGCATGGTTCTTGCGCGCGATAATGGCGGCGGCTGGCGCCTTGATTGTATTCCCCTTCCTGGTCACGGGTCGTCTAATTGGCGAAAGACAGCGGAACTACGCGGAACTGCGTCGGTTGTCGCGACGCCTGGAGTTGGCTCTGGAAGCGTCGGCTATTGGTGTTTGGGAACACGATCTAGCAACCAATGAGCTTACGTGGGACGACCGCGTCAATGAAATATACGGCAAGCCACCCGGTGGGCGCCGTGGATACTCAGATTGGGCCGAATCCATCCATCCACTCGATTTAGCCGGCGCTAACGCGGATTTCGACAATGCGGTGGCCAGCGGCGGACCATACACGTCTGAATTCCGGATTGTTCGTTCGGATGGAGAGATTCGCCATGTGCGATCCAAGGCGATAATTTACCAACTCCCAAACGAGACGCCAAAAATGGTTGGCGCGGAATGGGATGTGACAGCCGACGTCCTGCTGAATAGCGATCTGGTTAGCGCAAAACACCTATCCGAGTCGAAAAATGCAGAATTGGAGTTGGCAAAGGCCCGTATCGAGCACATCGCTCTCCACGACTCCCTAACCGGCTTGCCCAACCGGCGATACCTTGACCGGGTATTGGAAGACTACGCATCAAACGCGAGACGCCAGGGCGGCTACGCGGCGCTGCTTCACATCGATCTAGACCGGTTCAAACATATCAATGATACGCTTGGCCATGCCGCAGGTGATGCGATGCTGGTTCATGCATCGAATGTCCTCCGATCCAAGGTCGGCGATCGAGGCTTCGTTGCTAGAATTGGAGGTGACGAGTTCATCGTCCTTTGCACCGCAGATGACGATACCAAGCAGCTGGCGCTCCTCGCTGACCGCATCATTGATCAGATGCGCGCACCAGTCTACTACCAAGGCCATAGGTGCCGTTTTGGCGTCAGCGTTGGGATTGCAGTTGACAACGGAAAAGATATCGAAGCCAAGCATCTGCTAATAAACGCCGACATTGCGCTTTACCGGGCAAAGAGGCGTGGGCGCAATCGATACGAATTCTTCACTGAGACGATGCAGAGCGAAATCGTCGACACGAAGCGTACTGCCGACGAAATTCTCGGCGGTCTTGAGCGCAACGAGTTCATTGCTTTCTACCAGCCCCAATTTGACGCAACGACGCTCGAAATTGTTGGAGTGGAGGCCTTGGCGCGCTGGAGACATCCACAGCAGGGTATTCTCGCGCCGGACGCATTTCTAAAAATCGCGGAAGAACTGAATGTCGTTGCGATGATCGATCGCGCAATACTGGAGCAATCTCTTTCGGATTTTGAATCGTGGTCTGTTGATAAGCTTAATATTCCTCGCGTGTCGGTCAATGTTTCGGCGCGGCGCCTTCAAGAAGACGATCTGATACAGAGCTTGGTCGATCTTGATATCAAGAAAGGAGCAGTTTCCTTTGAGCTAGTCGAGTCTATTTTCCTTGATGACGACAATGATTTAGTTGCTTGGAATGTCGAGAGGATAAAGCAACTTGGTATCGACGTAGAGATAGACGATTTTGGTACAGGTTACGCCTCCATAGTCAGCTTGCTCAAGCTGCAGCCCCGTCGACTGAAGATTGATCGACAATTGGTCGTTCCAATTGTGACATCGCCGCAAGGAAGGCAGGTAGTCTCGTCGATTATTGAAATCGGCAAGTCGTTGGGTATCGAGGTCATAGCGGAAGGGGTTGAGACGATGGAGCATGCACGCGTCCTCAAGGGCTTGGGGTGCGACATGCTACAGGGTTATGCTTTCGGGCATCCGTTAGAGTCCGACGCACTAAAGACCTTTGTTCGAACTCGGCGTCTGCGCACCGCCAGCCAAGTATCAGCGCCGCGTTCGACTGACACGATTGGGTCGGTTGCCCGAGGCGGTTCATAGCAGTCGAAGTTGCGGAATGCGTCGGTCCATGTGACCTCTCGTCGTGACGGGGACGGTCCTTCCCGACGCTGTTGCCGTCACGCCATTCCTTACGCAATCACGCAGGCGCTTGAGCCCGAGGTCGCAGGCGCCACTTGATCTCCTGGTTCAACGCCGCATGATCAGGCCTAGCCTTCCGGACACCCATCTAAGGATCATCACGCCGACAAGCAGCAGGCCCCAGAGCGCTGTTGCAAGATGCTGGTTTGCGCCGAGCAGGTTGAGGCCCGACGACAGCACCTGCAGGATGATCAGTGCAAGGACGACGGACAGGACTCTGCCAAAGCCGCCGAACGGATTGACCCCTCCGAGAAAACAGGCAAGCACCGTGATCAACAAATAGGATTCGCCGTGACCGACACGCACGGAATTGAATCGGGCCACCATGATGATGCCGGCGATCGCACACATCGCACCGGAAAGCGCATAGATCAGGACGAGCACCTTTTTGGTGTTGATGCCGGAATAGCGAGCCGCCTCGATGTTGGATCCGATCATGTAGGTCGAAAAACCCAATCTGGTGCGTGACATCATGACGTGCCAGATCGCCACCGCGACCATGAGGATCAGCAGCGGAACCGGCAGACCGATCAAGCTGCCGTGGCCGAGCGGCTGGATAAAGTCCGGAAAGCCGGAGATGTCGCCGCCGCGCGTCAGGAACTCTCCGAGCCCGCGCAGGAAGATCATCATCGACAGTGAAACGAGAATGGGGTGGGCGCCTGTGTAGGCAATCACCAGTCCTGTCACCAGCCCGCTCCCGGTGCCGACGCCGATAGCAAGTATGGCGCCGAGCAGAAAGGCGAGGATGCCGGCATCGGAGCCGCCGTTGGCATGCAGAACCCATGCGAGCGTCAGTCCGCAGATGTTGGCGGTGAACGTGATGGCGAGGTTGATCCCGCCCGAGATGATCGGCATCAGCATGGCGAGCGTCAGAAGCCCGAGCTCGGGCAATTGGAACGCGATGGAATCGAAGGTGGCGAGCGTCAGGAAGCGAGGCGACAGCAGACTGAAGACCGCGATCACCGCAAGGAGAGCCAGCCCGAGGCCGATCGCTTCCGCGCCGGGTTTCGCGTCGAAGGCCCGCCAGCCTGCGCGCTTGCCGTTCATCATCGGCGGAGACAGGCCGTCCGTCATGACTGCCAGCGCTGCCGGCCGCGCGCCAGCATCTGTCCGAGCGGCGCGCTGGAAAGCGAGATCGCAGCCAGGATGATCGCACCGACGATCATCTTGAATGCATAAGGCGAAACGCCGAGCAGGTTCAGCCCGTTCTGCGTAACCGAGACGAGGAACACGCCGAGAATGCAGCCGAGCACGGTTCCCCTTCCCCCGCCAAGGCGCGCTCCGCCGAGCACCACGGCAGCCAGGACGTCGAGCTCGCGCCCGATCAGCGCGTTGGGCACCACCTCCTGGGCGTAGTGCACCTGTACCAGGCCGCCAATTCCCGCCATCAGCCCGAGCCAGCCGAATGCGATGAAATGCATGGCCGCAATGTTGATGCCGAGCCGCTTTGCCCCCTCGGGATGATCCCCGAATGCGTAGAGCTGACGCCCGGTGGTGGTATGGCGGATCAGCACCCATGTGGCGATGACGCAGACCGACATGATCAGCACCGGCAGCGTCAGCTCGGCCCAAGTGCCATTGGCCTGCTGGTATTCGAACAGCACCGCGCGACGCGTCCACCACTCGGGCAGGGAATAGATCGACACGCCGTGCGTGAAGAACATCAGCAGGCCGAAGAATATGTTGAAGGTGGCGATCGTGACGACGATCGAGATGATGCGAAAATAATGGATCAATGCGGCATTGACTGCTCCCAGCGTCATGCCAGCCAGGGCTGCGATGGCCAGTCCGCTCAGCCAGCCGCCACCGCCGATGCCGGCAAGCGCGAGCGCGGCGACATACTGGACCACCGAAGCGGCGACCGCGAAGGAGATGTCGATGCCGCCGGCGATCAGCACCACCAGTAGGCCGACCGCGAAGATCAGGTTCACGGAGCTGGTGTTGAGCAGGTTGAAGACGTTGGCGACGGTCAGGAACTGCGTTGTCGTCAGCGACAACCCGGCGCATATGACCGCGAGAACAATTACCAGCCAAGTTTCGGTCGGGTGAGCCCGCAACAGCCTTGGAACGACGTGCTTAGGCATAGACGGCCGCCTCTAGCTCGGTCAGCGCGATCCGGCGCGGATCGTACTCGCCGACGATCCTGCCCTCGGCCATGTGCAGTACGCGATCAGCATTGAAGTAGACTTCCGGAACCTCGTCCGAGATCAACAGGATTGCCAGCCCCTCGTGTGCCAATCGCTGAACGATCTCGAAGATACCGGCCCGCGCGCCGACGTCGACCCCGACGGTCGGGGAATCGAGGATGATCAGCTTCGGACCCGCCGCCAGCCATTTGGCGATGGCCACGCGTTGCTGATTGCCGCCCGAAAGCGTGGAAACCGGATCGACCGGACGGCCGACTCTTATGGCTAGATCGCTCACCCAACGCGCGACGAGCGCAGCCTTCTTGCGCGTCGAAATCAGTCGCCGGCCGATGATGCGGTCGAGCACCGGCAGCACAAGGTTGTCTTCTATCGACTGCGGCTGGATCAGTCCGAGCGAAAGCCGATCCTCGGATAGATAGCCGATACCGGCCCGGATCGCATCGCGGTTCGAGCGCAGCTGGAGTGGCACGCCGTCGATCGAGATGGCGCCGCTGTCCGGCTGCAGCATCCCGAAGATGGACAGCGCCAACTCGGTTCGGCCGGCTCCAAGCAGCCCCGTCAGTCCCACGGTTTCGCCCTTGCGGATCGTCAGCGAAATCTCGGCATAGTCGCCACGCCGCGACAGGCCATTCACGCTGAGCACCACTGGCGATACGGCGTGATCCGCGGCCTTGACCGACTGGTCAAAGGTCTTGCCTGTCATCAGTTCGGTCAGGCGCGATTGGCTCATGCCCGCGCTCTCGAAAACCCCGACCAGCCTGCCGTCCCTCAACACTGTGACGCGCTTCGAAATCTCCAGCACCTCCGCTAAGCGGTGACTGACGAAGACGATGGCGATGCCCTGCGCCGAGAGCGTCCGGACGATGTCCAGCAGGCGATTGGTCTCGGTGCGGGTGAGCGATGAGGTCGGCTCATCCATGAAGATCACCTTCGCCTCGCGCACGAGCGCCCGTGCGATCGCCACGATCTGCCGCTGTGCGATAGCGAACTCGCTCAGCCTTGCATCGACGTCGATGTCGGCGCCCAGCCGCGCGAGGGCGTTCTCAGCGGTGCGCCGTATGGCCGCGTGGTCGACGAGGCGGGGCGTCGCGCCGAGCACCGCTTCGATGCCGATATTTTCGGCCACGCTCATTTCGTTGAACAGCGCAAGATCCTGCCAGATTACGACGACACCAGCTGAGCGCGCCTGCGCCGGCGACATCGTTTGGACCGACTGCCCGGCCACTGTGAACCGGCAGCCTGGCGCTGGTTGATAGATCCCGGTGATGACCTTGATCAGCGTGCTCTTGCCGCTGCCGTTTTCGCCGGCGATGCACTGCACTTCGCCCGGCAGCACCTCGAAGCTGACATCCTGAAGCGCCTTAACGCCGCCGAAGGTCACGCTGACGTTCTGCAACGACAGCACCGGCGTTGGGTCTTGCGGCTGAGGTGCGGCGACAGCCATCGTCAAGAACCTTTTGAAGTTTGGGTGTGCCGATGGAAGACGAAAAGACGCCGGGCCGCAAGTCCGCGGCCCGGCGCGTCAGGCGAGGAAAGGAAAAGCCGTCAGAGGCCCATCGCTGCCAGCTTGTCGACCGTGTCGACGGTGATCGGTTGCAGGGCGTCGACGATGATGTTGCCCTCCTTGAAATCCGGGTGGATGACCCCGAGCCCTTCAATCGTCATTCCGTCCGTGACCTCGCCGCCGCCGGCCAGGAAATCGGCAAGTCTCACGAACACCTTGCCCGCTTCCATCGGGTTCCACATGTAGCCGCCATCGATGCAGCCGGATTTCAGCAGGGCCGAGCCCTGCCCCGGCGAGAACGAGCCGACAAGCGGAACCTTGTCGCAAAGATGCTGCTCTTCAAGAGCCCGGCCGGCGCCGACTGGACCCTGGCTGCCGAACGTCAGGAACCCGCCGAGATCGGGATTGGCCGCCAGCACGTCGAGCGCCGTCTTGCGGCTGTCGTCGGCACTTTCGGCAACGCCGTAGCGATCGCCGACCATGGTCATGTCCGGGTATTTCTTCTTGAGATAGGCGATCGCGAAGTCGGCCCACAAATTGTGCAGCGGTACCGTCAGCGAGCCGACGTACACGACGTACTTGCCCTTGCCGCCCATTTTCTGCGCCAGCAACTCAGCATGCGCTTCGCCATAGCCCTGCGCGGAGACCATCTCGAAGTCCCAGTCCGCATTCTTCTGGTCAGGTGATTCGTGCGTGATCACTTTGATGCCGGCGTCGCGGGCCTTCTGTAGAACCGGCTCGAGCACCGTGGCATCGTTGGGGACAACGCCAATAACGTTGACGCCCTGGGCGATGAGATCCTCGACGGCGCGAACCTGCAGGGCCGGGTCGGCGCTGGTCGGCCCGACCATGAAGCCGTCGTCGCCCATCTCCTGCGACTGCGCCTTGATGCCGGCCTCCATCGCGTTGAACCAGGGAATGCCGCCAATCTTGACGACGACACCCACCTTGACGTCCTTGGCGACCGCGGGGGCCAGCCCGGCAAGTGACAGCGCTGCCGACAGCGCCACGAGAATTCCGGTTCTTTTTAGCATCAACAACCTCCCTTGTTTGCAGTTTTGACAAGTCTTTTGGACGTTCGCGTCCTCACCGAATACCGTTCGGATATCCGGAGCATGCGAGCCTGCGTTGGTTGGGGTGATGCTTGTCGATCTGGCGCACACAAATCGTTCGCGGGTAAGCGGCGGCGACAACGAGTTTCCAGAGATCGGTTCGCTTACCCCTTTCCTCAGGGAAGGGTACTAAAACGTGATATGTCAGCTTCGTCAAGTTGCTAAATAGATTTAGCTGAAGGCTTTTGTCGATATTCGGCGTGCGGATCCCGGTTCGGGCTCAATGGTTCGGCCGCGGAGCCGACCGCGCGTTGTCAGGAGGTGAAGGCGCCCACAGGGGGTGGTGGGCGCGCGCCCTCGGACGGGCTCGCCGCGGTTCCCTCGTCCCAATCCTCTTCGGCGCCATCAAGTTCTCCCCTCCTGCCGAAACTCGTCGGCACGACGATCAGCGCATTCCGGTTCGCTTCGTAATCATCCAGAAGCCTGAAACCTTCGGCGATCATTGCTTCGACGTTCTGACGCACCATCGTGACGTCGAACGGCAGGTGCGCGGCAAAGGGGTCCCAGTCGAAGCTACCCACGACGACCGACTGCAACTCGCCCGGCGCCAGGGTGGCGGTGAAGCGGAGCGCGCCCTCGAGCGCAGTCACTCCGTTGACGAACAGGCCCGAGGGTAACCGCCCGCGCCGCGCATAAGCGGCAGCCAGAGACAGCGCTGCGTTGGTTGGGGGATAGCCGCAACAATCGAACGCCTGAGCTGTCAGCGCGATGCCATGCGCTGCAAGTGCCTCCTTGAAGCCGAGAACGCGGTTGCGGGTGGCATCGTCGTCGGCAACGCCGCCGAAGAAGAACAGATCTGTCGGCTCTGCGCCTCGCGTCTTCAGCTTTTCCAGCATGACATTGGCGAGATGACGCGCGCCCCCGCGATTGTCGGAAACCACCGAGGGCGCCAGCGGTCCTGGCAGGTCGATGTTGATGCAGCGGACATTGGCGGAATGGCACAATTCGTTGAGGGGGTCCGGGCGGTGTACACCGGCAACGAACAGGAACTCTACCTGCTGGGCCAACAGGGTTTCCGCGACCTTCACCTCGTTGCCGGGGTTGCGGTGCGTACTGACGACGATCGGGCACAGTCCGCGGCTGCGCGCGTTCCCCTCGAACGCCTCCGCAAGTCCGGCGAAAAAGCGATTGCGGTAGTGCGGCACGATCATGCCGGCCAGTCCCGAACGCGACAGGCGCAGCCCGCGCGCCTTCAGGTTGACCGCATAACCAAGCCGCTCGGCTATGCCGAGGATCTTGGTCGCGGTGTCCTTTTTGATGCGGTATCGCTGCCAGGAATCGTTCAGGACGAGGCTGACGGTGGTCGGCGAGGCATTCGCCGCGACCGCGATGTCGTAGATCGTCGCCTTGCGTATGCGCCGCACGGTTCCCATTCCCTTTTGCGTCATCTATGCCCCTGGGTAGCAGCCTGCAAGGGTCGCTTCGCATAGGCACGTACCTCCGTCGAGCTCTCGAAATTGAGCCAATGTCACATGCCGGACTGCAGACTAACGCCCCCTTTTTAAGTGTGCTGGACCAAATGCAGTGCCGCAACGACTGACAGGCCTAGTTTGCTTTGCCATTCGCCACGGCGATGGAAGCTTCGCAAGCGGCTTGGCAGCGAGGCGCTGCGCCAAGTCTTTGCCTCGAGGGATCCTCCCCAAGGTCCCGAAAGAGAATTTCAATCAGGCATTTTACGGAAAACACGCCATACTAATTTTCAAAAAAGTGCGGCAATGGTTCGATAAGCGGTTGAAAAATATGGTGATCCCGACAGGAATTGAACCTGTGACCTACAGATTAGGAATCTGACCACTATCCTTGTCACGCAAGGCTTCGCGGCCGTTATGTCGCATTCGTGTCGCAGTCACTGCAGCAGAGAGGCTTCGGCGCTCGCCAGTTCCGCCGCGTCATCCGCGCGCGGGAATAAGTGGCCGTAGGTGTCCATAGTGAGCGTGATCGAGCTATGGCCGAGACGCTCTTGGACCATCTTCGCCGGCAATCCTAAGCCGCCGTCCTCGCGCCGGTTGATCAACCATGAGGCATAAAAATGCCTCAGTGCGTGCAGGCCAGTGTACTTAGCTCGCATGATCGGAAGGCCTTCGCTGTCCGTCGCGCCAGTGTCGTTCGCCACGCCAGCGGAGACCTGGGCCGGCAGGAACCCTCGCTGCATGATGTTAGACAGGGATTCGACCTTCCCTTGACCGTTCGGAAATACAAGCTGCTCGGGTCGCATCTCCTCGACTAGCCAGGCGCCGTCGGCGTCCTTCTTGCCCGTCCGCGGGCGAGGGCACGCCAGACGCCATTCCCGCAACGTGTTCTCCACTAACGGCGGCATAGGTACGGAACGCTCGCCGGCTTCCGATTTTGGCCTGCCGATCTCGTTAAAGCGATCGGCGCGCTGTCGCACGTGGATCTCTCGGTCGACATCGGACCAACGCAGGCCGCGCAGCTCAGAGGCTCGCAGGCCGGTGAAGATCGCTGTCAGCAGAACAGGCCGCCAGCGGCCCGCCAAGACGCCCACAATCGCCTTGATCTCCTCGCGCGTTGGGATGTCGACGCCGATCTTCAGTTTGCCCTTCTGGCGCCTTTCCTGTCTCCTATCTTTCCCCTTCTGCCGCGCCCGACTTTTCTCCCGGACCGCATTGCGGATCACTAGGCCGCGCTCCTGAGCATCGGCAAGGAGCGATCCGAGGCTGGTCAGCACCTTGCGCACCATAGACGAGGAGACGCCGTTTGCACGCAGCTGATCTTCGAACGATCGCACTGCCGGCACCGTCAGCCTAGAGAGCAGCGTCTCGCCGATCGCTGGCACGATGTGAATATCGAGGTGCTGCCGGTATTGGACGATTGTCCCGCGCTCGAGGCCAGCGGCTGCGGCAGTGGCAATCCAGAAGTCGCCGGCGACCTTCACGGTGGCGCTGTCGCTGTCGGCGACATG
>Ga0070665_100003281_pt1 | contig 17362 bp, 18 predicted proteins | sample KBSS13metaG_FD_65862 | JGI IMG/M metagenome (GOLD analysis project Ga0070665, IMG submission 65862) | Switchgrass rhizosphere microbial communities from Kellogg Biological Station, Michigan, USA - KBS S1-3 metaG | ecosystem: Host-associated > Plants > Roots > Rhizosphere > Soil ...
ATGACGCGCCTTGCCCTGCGCATCGATGAGCGTGATGGCGCTCAACACACGGTGGCGGCGACCGGAAAGCAGGTCGAGGCATTGGCGCGCGTCGTCCTCACTTTCCGTCTTGGGCAGGATGCGGCGACCGGCGGCGACCACCGTATCGCCCGAAAGAACCAGCGCACCGGGGTGCCGTTGCGCCACCAAAGCCCCCTTGTCGGCAGCGACGCGGGCGGCATAGTGCGCAGGCAATTCGGCCTTCAACGGGGTTTCATCGATATCCGCCGGGTCCACCGCGTCGGGAGACACACCAATCTGCCCCAGAAGGTCACGCCGCCTGGGGGAAGCCGAAGCAAGAATGAGCCGCATCAAATCAGGCGGCTTATTTGAAGCGGTACGTGATCCGACCTTTGGTCAGGTCGTAGGGGGTCAGTTCGACCAGCACTTCGTCGCCCACCAGCACGCGGATGCGATTTTTGCGCATCTTGCCCGCAGTGTGGCCGAGGATCTCGTGATCATTTTCAAGCCGGACACGGAACATGGCGTTGGGGAGAAGCTCCACAACCTGTCCGCGCATTTCAAGCAGTTCTTCTTTTGCCATAATATCCTGGGAAGTCAAAAATCGCGCCGCCATAGCGCCTAAATGCTGAAAAGGGAAGTCAGGCCGAAACGCCGAACTTCTCACCGGCTTTTCGGAGTACCGCAAAGACGCGATCAAGCTGATCTGCATCAAGGCAATAGGGCGGCATCAAATAGATGGTGTTTCCCAGGGGCCGCAACAAGAGGCCGTTTTCAAGGGCAAAGGCGCGCAGGCGCGGGGCAAGGTCGGACAGATAGCCCGCATCGGGTGCAATCAGATCAATAGCGGCGATCACGCCCAGTTGGCGTGGATTGGCGAAGGCGGGCTGCTGGGCCAGCGCTTCGAGTCGCTGTGCCATGCCGTGGCTGAGAGTCGCAATGCGGCCGAGCACATCCTCCTCCCGCCAGATCGCCAGATTCGCGGCGGCCGCCGCGCAGGCGATGGCGTTGGCGGTGTAGCTGCTGCTATGGTAGAACAGCCGCGCCCGGTCGGTGGATTTATGCGCATTGAAAATGCGCGAGGTTGCCAGCGTCGCCGCCAGCGGAATGGCGCCGCCCGTGATGCCCTTGGCCACCGCCATGATGTCGGGCACCACGCCCGCCTGTTCGCAGGCGAACATCGTCCCGGTGCGGCCCCAGCCGGTCATCACTTCGTCCGCGATGAACAGGACGTCGTGCCGCGCGCAGATCGCCGCCATCTCCCGCAGGACAGGCGCGGGATAGATCAGCATTCCCCCGGCCCCAAGGATCAGCGGTTCAACGATGAAGGCGGCGGGCTTTTGGGCGCAGGCGGCCTCCAGCGCGGCGAGCGTCGTCTGCTCCTGCCCTGCATAGGGGAAGGGGATGGTGTCCACGTCGAACAGCAGCGGCGACCAGGCCGCGTTATAGACACCGCGTTCGCCCACCGACATGGTGCCGATGGTGTCGCCATGATAGCTGTGCTGAAGGACGAGGATGCGGTGGCGCGGTTTGGCCAGGCCGTCCAGCGCCCGATTATGCCAATAGCCCAGCGCCATCTTAAGCGCGACTTCGACCGCCGTGGAGCCGCTGTCGGAATAAAAGACGTGGGCGAGAGGGTCGCGATGCGATGCCTGGGGCGCAAGATCGACCAGACCCTGCGCCACTTCCTCAGCGGGGCCATGCGTATAGCCCGCGAAAATGAGTTGATCGAGCTTTCCCGCCTGTTCCGCAATGGCCTTGGCAATGCGCGGCTGGCAGTGGCCATGGGTGGTGACCCACCAACTGGAGATGCCGTCGATCAGCGCGCCACCGTCGGCCAGATGCAACAATGCCCCCTCCGCGCGTTCGACGTGGGGGATCGGCTCATTCAGGCCATGTTGGAAAAAGGGATGCCAAACGGGGGAGGTCATCGCCGGTGCTTAAGCCGATGACCTCCCCCAGTGCAATGGCGTGACGCCTTATTGGGTAGGCGCAGCCGGTGCGGCTGGTTCCGCCGGAGCGGCGCCCGCTGCCGGTGCTGCCGGTGCGGCGGCCTGAATCTTCTGCTGGAGGGCCGGGTCGGCTGCCGCGGCCTGACCGATCTGGTTGAACTTTTCCGGCGGCATGCCGGATGCCTGAAGGGCGGCCAGCATCTTGGGCTGCTTGTCAGCGGCGGCGATCGATGCGTCCTGCTGGATTTTCGTCACCTCGACCGCAGCGGCAGCGAACTGCTTGATCTCCGTATCGGTAAAGCTGTTCGCTCCAGCGGCCGGAGCGGCGGGCGCGGCCTGTGCAGGCTGCGCGGGCGCTGCGGCGCCCTGCGCCATGGCAGGAGCTACCGTCGCCAGCGCGATGGATGCGATACCGGTCTTCAGAAGGATGGAATTGAAACCCGTCAAAATGCTTCTCCTCAAAAACATGCCATCTTTGAACGCGAAGCTGTGGAAGTGGTTTAACGGAGGAAAGCGTCATCCGACAAAATGTTGCATTTAAGAGACGGTCAACAAGCAAATCGCAGTTAATCGCACGGACACATCGACTCATCGTCGGGCTTTTTCATTGCCCCATCGAAATAAAAAAGCGGGCCGAATCCGCAGATTCGGCCCGCCCCGATCACCAGATTTTCACGCGGTCCTGCGGACTGAGGTAGATCTTGCCGCCCGCTTCCGGCTTGAACGCCGAATACCATTGGTCGAAATTGCGCACCGTGTCCGCGCGATATTGCGATGGCGAGTGCGGATCGGTGACGAGTCGCTGCCGCAGATTGGGTTCGCGATAATTGCGCCGCCACACCTGCGCCCAGCCCAGGAAGAAGCGCTGGTCGCCAGTGGCGCCATCGATGACCGGTGCGGCCTTGCCCCCCAGCGAAGCGTGATAGGCGTCCAGCGCCACCGCGACCCCGGCCAGATCGCCGATATTTTCGCCCAGCGTGAAGGCGCCCTTCACATGCGCGCCGGGGAAGGGTTCATAGGCGTCATATTGTTTCACCAGCTTGTCGGTCAGCGCCTTGAAATTGGCGACATCCTGATCGCTCCACCACTGGTTGAGCTTGCCGGTCTCGTCATATTTCGCGCCCTGATCGTCGAAATGATGGCTGAGTTCATGGCCGATCACCGCGCCGATGCCGCCATAATTGACCGCGGGATCGGCATGGGGATCGAAGAAGGGCGGTTGCAGGATTGCGGCGGGGAAGACGATCTCCACCATGCCGAAATTGGCGTAGGCGTTGATCTCCATCGGCGTCATGCCCCATTCCCAACGGTATATCGGCTTGCCAAGCTTGCCCATCTGATAGTCGAACTCAAACTGGTTCGATCGCAGCGCATTGCCGAACAGATCGTCGCGCCGCATCGTCAGGCCGCTATAGTCGCGCCACTTGTCGGGATAGCCGATCTTGGGCGTGAAGGCGGCAAGTTTCTTGTGGGCGCGGGCCTTGGCGGCGTCGCTCATCCAGGTAAGGCCGTCGATGCGACGGCCCATGGCGGCGATCACATTCTTGACCAACTGGTCCATCGCCGCCTTGGTTTCGGGCGGGAAATATTGGGCAACGTAAATCTTGCCCACTTCCTCGCCCATGGAGGATTTGAGGAAATCGACCGCGCGTTTCCAGCGGGCCTCACGCTCTGGCGTGCCGGACAGGGTGGTGCCGTAAAAGGCGAAATTTTCCCTGGCGACGGCGTCGGGCAGTTCGTCGGCGAAGCTGTGCAGGGTGCGCAGCAGCAGCGCATCCTTCAGCACGCCGATCGGCGCCCCGGCGATCAGCGCGGCTTCCCCGGTGACGGCGCTGGGCTGGGACACCAGCAAATCCCTCGGCGTCAGATTGTTGGCGGCGAAATAGGCGGCGAAATCGAAGCCTGGCGCGGCCTTTTGCAGGTCCGTCAGCGTCATCTTGTTGTAGGTCTTGTCGGCGTCGCGACTGTCCACCTGCGTCCAGTGGACCTTCGCAATCTGCGTCTCGAACGCCATCAGCGCGGCGGCGCGGGCCTTGGCGTCGGCTTCCCCGGCCAGTATCAGCATCTTTTCCAGATGGGCGACATAGGCGGTGCGGATCGCCGCCATCTTGTCGTCCTGCTCCAGATAGAAATCGCGGTCGGGCAGGCCCAGCCCATCCTGATGCAGCAGCAGGATATAGCTTTCGGGGTCTTTATCGTCCTGATTGACATAGAAGCCGAAGGGGCCGTCGATGCCTGCGCGGGCGGCCTCTGCGGCGAGTTTTGCGTAGGACGCCTTGTCCTTTACCGCCCTGATCTTCGCGAACCACGGCTTGACGGGGGCAAGGCCATTTTTCTCGACCGTGGCGGCGTCCAGATAGCTGGCATAGGCCGCGCCAATCTTGCTGGCTGGTTCCTTTTGCGCGGCGTCGAGAATGGCCTTGGTCCGCTCCCGTGACAGGTCGTCCAGCGTGTTGAACGCGCCGTAGTTGGACTTGTCCGCCGGGATCGGCGTGTTCTTCGCCCATGTGCCATTGGCGTAGTCGTAGAAATCGTCGCCGGGCTTGACCGACCTGTCCATGCCCGCCGTGTCGAATCCGTAGCTGCCATAGGTGGGTTTGGCTGCGCTTGGTTGGGTAGAGGAGCCGAGCTGAGCGGAGCCGGGTTGGGCGGAGCCGGGTTGGGCGGCGGGCGCGCCAGCGGCCAGCGCAACCACCGCCGCGCCGAGGAGGAGATATTTCATCGAAAGCTTCCCTTGCTTCATGGTCAGGGCGCGATGACGTGCCCATGATGGCAGGGAGTTGAACGCCCCTCAGGCAGGATGTCCATGTCATTTGTCGAAAAATTTGCGGCGCTTGCGGGTTTTTGGCGGATAGGATGGTTGTTGGGGGAGGCGCTTATGCGATGCGGATCGAGGCCGCAAAGGCGTCCTTCAGTGTATCGGCATTCAGCGGATCGATCAGGGGCAACCGCCCCAGATTGCGCACCTTCCCCAGCGCGGGGATGATCCGCTCATTCTCGTCATGCGCATCCCCGATGAAAGCGATGCCCGCAATCTCCATGCCCCGCGCCCGCAGCGCTTCGATACTGAGCAGGCTGTGGTTGATCGTCCCCAGCCCCGTTCGCGCGCACAGGATCACCGGCACGCCCCAATGCGCGAACAGGTCGATCATCAACAGCGTCTCGCTGACCGGCACCATCAACCCTCCCGCGCCCTCCACCACCAGCGGACCATCCACCTGCGGCAGGGCCAGCCGGTCGAGTTCGATCTGCACCCCGTCGATCCGCGCCGCCAGATGCGGCGAGGCGGGCGTGGTCAGCCGATAGGCTTCGGGCAATATGCGCGAGGCGGGAAGGCCGGACAGAGCCGCCACTCGTTCCCTATCACCATGCGGATCTACGCCCGCCTGTACCGGCTTCCAGTAATAAGCGCCCAGCGCCCCCGCCAGACCGGCGGCCAACACCGTCTTGCCTATGTCGGTGTCGGTGCCGGTGACGATGAAAACGCTCATGCCAGCACCCGGCGCAAAGTCTCACCCAGCGCGGCGATATCGGCGCGGCCGACATTCAGCGTCAACGAAATGCGCAGCCGGCTGGTCCCGGCGGGCACGGTCGGCGGGCGGATGCCGCGCACGTCGAACCCGGCCTCCTGCAAGGCGGCGGCGGCGGCCATGGCGCGGCGATCCTCACCCAGCAGCACCGGCACGATCTGGCTGCGCGGCGCGGGCAGGCCCAGCGGCGCGCAGATCACTTCGGCCGCGTCGACCATAAGCACCTTCAGCCGCTCACGCAGGTCGCCCGCCTGCTCGATCCGGTCGAGCGCGGCGGATGCGGCGACCGCCATCAACGGCGAGGAAGCGGTGGAAAAGATGAAGGGGCGCGCCCGGTTGATCAGATAGTCGATGATGATGCGCGGGCCGCAGATCAATGCGCCTTCCACCCCCATCGCCTTGCCGCAGGTGTGCAGCGTGACGACATTATGCCGCCCGTCCAGCCCCGACGACAGGCCCCGGCCCGACGGCCCGAAAACGCCGGTGCCATGCGCCTCGTCCAGCACCAGCATCGCTTCATGCTTCGCCGCCAGCACCGCCAGATCGGACAATGGCGCCATGTCGCCATCCATCGAATAGAGCGTCTCCACCGCGATCCATATCCGGCCCTTGCCCCCTTCGGCGCGCCAGCCGACGATCAGGTCGGAAAAGCTTTGCACGTCATTATGGCGGGCGAAAACCGCCACCGCCTTCGACATGCGGATGCCGTCATGGACGCTGGCATGGATCAGTTCGTCCGCGACGATCAGGTCGCCACGCTGCGGCAACGTAGCGAACAGGGCCAGATTGGCGGCGAAACCGTTCGCCATGAACAGGGCCGCCTGCGTTCGGAAAAAATCGGCGGCCTTTGCCTCCAGCCCCTCATGTTCGGGCGCATTGCCGCGCAGCAGGCGCGACCCGCCCGACCCCACAGGGACGCCGCGCGCCACCGCATCGGCCACCGCCTGCCCGATCATGGGATCGGACGACAGGCCCAGATAATCGTTGGAAGCAAAATCGCGCCCGGCACGCGGCATCAAGCTGCGCAGGCGGCCGCGCTGTTCAAGCGCCGCCAGTTGCGAGCGGAAGGGTTCGCTGGTCATGGCGCGCGCTATAGTCCGGTGGGGGGCAAAGGAGCAAGCGCGCCCCTCACAGCAGCGACAGTTGAACCGGCACCGGCTCCGCATCCCCGCCCAGCCGCCACCGGGACAGGGCGTGATGCAGCGATTGACCCAGATGGCTTTCGATCAACCGCATTTCCCCCGCCCGCCATTCGATCGGCTCGATCCTGTCCCGCCCCGAAGCGCTGGGGTCGTAGCAGAGCGAGATGTGGCCGTCGCGGCGCATGGTCCACCGCGATCCTGTGGCGCAGCAGCGCAGCGATCACCGTCTGCTGCAAGCCATGAAAGCCCGCCAGCCTGTCCGAATAAACCAGCATTCCCCGGTCCCGGCGATCGAAGCGGACGGACACGGCAGGCAGCTCCACACCAGCCAGCGCCTGTTCCACCCCCTGCCCATATTCCGGCCGCCGCCGGTCGCAGGACAGGTCGATGACGGCCACCGTCATGTGCAGCCGATCCCGATCGACGATCCTGCGATCCCAACCGAACGACTGCCTCAGCCCCTCGACCCGTCGCCCCGCGCCGTCCGGCAGGGCCAGCCCCAGAAAATAGCGATAGCGCGCCATGATGCGACTCCATGCGACTCACGATCCTGGAACATATCATGAACGATGATGGCAGCCAAATCGGTCGGCACAAGGCTGGGATGACGGGCCAGAGCCGCCTTAAAAGGCAAAACTCAGCGACAGGGACGCCACATTGTCGTTGCTGTCATCGGCATCGGGACGGAAGCCGTGCTGATGGAGGTAGCCAATCTCCGCATTCACATTTTTCGCGACCGGCGTGGTGATGGCGATCAGGTTGCGCATCCGCTCCTCGCCCTGCACGCGCTGGAAGTTGGTGGTGTTGAAATCGATGAAGCTCTCATGGCTCAGCAACAGGGCGGTCTTGCCGCCTTCGCGGAAGGGCAACACAAATTTGACATAGGGCCGCAGGCGCCATGCGGTGCCGTCGACCCCCTCGCGCCAGCGCTGCTCCAGCCGCAGCCGGGCGCTGAGCTGCCCCGGACCGATCTTCACGATATTGTCGAGGGTCACCTGCTGGCGGCCGCGATGCTCCATCACGGAAAAGTCGCCGCCATTATATTGGGGATCATGGGTATAACCGGCCCAGACCGTCACCTTCTTGCCGATCTTGTAACCGATCAGCGAGTTCATCTCGACCTCGTACAATCCGTCGCGATCATTGCTGAACCGGGCGACGACCTCCTGCGAAAAGCGCCAGTGATCGCTCAGCTTCACCGTGGCGCTGGCGGTGGTCCATAGCTGCTCATCCTCGCTGGCTCGGGCGGCGGCGGGCAGGCTCAGTGCTACTGCGGCGGTCATCAATTTCAGGCGTATCGACATCACATCCCCTCCCCGGTCGACATGTCCGGTCTGGCTGGGCGGACCGACTATGACCGTTTCGAGACTCCCTCGTTACTGTTCTGTTTCATTTTAGTGACAAGATGCAGAAAACGGTTCGGCTTGGCGGGAAAAATTATCGGGGATGCCGCGACAGGCCTGAATGAAAAAGCCCCGCCCTGACACCAGGGCGGGGCATTCACCACTATTTCTTTTTCTGTGGATTAGGCTCCGTGCGCCAGCGTCGCCAGCAGCAGCAGCGCGACGATATTGGTGATCTTGATCATCGGGTTCACGGCGGGGCCCGCCGTGTCCTTATAGGGATCACCCACCGTATCGCCGGTCACGGCCGCCTTGTGCGCTTCGCTGCCCTTGCCGCCATGATGGCCATCCTCGATATATTTCTTGGCATTGTCCCACGCGCCACCGCCCGACGTCATGGACAGCGCCACGAACAGGCCGGACACGATAACGCCCAGCAGCAGCGCGCCCAGGGCCGCAAAGCCATTGGGCGTCCCCGCCACCGCCGAGATCGCGAAATAGACGACGATCGGCGCCAGTACTGGCAGCAGACTGGGGATGATCATTTCCTTGATCGCGGCGCGGGTAACAAGGTCCACCGTGCGGGCATAGTTGGGCCGCGACGTTCCCGCCATGATCCCCTTGTTGGTGGCGAACTGGTCGCGCACGTCCTTGACCACGTCGCCCGCCGCACGGCCCACGGCGGTCATGCCCATCGCCCCGAACAGATAGGGCAACAACGCGCCCAGCAGCAGGCCGACGATGACATAGGGGTTGGACAGGCTGAAATCGACCGGTTCGGTCAGGCCCAGCGCCGTATTGTAGAATTTGAGGTCTTCGGTATAGGCGCCGAACAACACCAGCGCCGCCAGCCCCGCAGAGCCGATGGCATAGCCCTTCGTCACCGCTTTGGTGGTGTTGCCCACAGCGTCCAGCGCGTCGGTCTTCACCCGCACGCTGTCCTCCAGATGCGCCATTTCCGCGATGCCGCCCGCATTGTCGGTGACCGGGCCATAGGCGTCCAGCGCCACGACCATCCCCGCCAGCGCCAGCATGGCGGTCGCGGCGAAGGCGATGCCGATCAGGCCCGCCAGTTGATGCGAGACGATGATGCCCGCCACGATCACCAGCGTCGGCAAGGCGGTGGCCTCCAGACTGATCGCCAGCCCCTGGATGACGTTGGTGCCATGGCCGGTTTCCGAAGCGCGGGCGATGCTGCGCACCGGGCGATAGTTGGTGCCGGTATAATATTCGGTGATCCAGACGATCAGGCCCGTGACGGCAAGGCCCACCATCATCGACCAGAACAGCGCCATGCCGGTATAGCCGCCCTGCCCGTCCAGATCGGTGCCGAAGCGGGCGTGAAGGTCGCCCAGCGTATAATGCGTCACGGCATAGAGCGCCGGGATCGAGAGGATCGCCGTGGTCCAGAAGCCCTTGTACAGCGCGCCCATGATCGACTGGCTGGCCCCCAGCCGCACCATATAGGTGCCGATGATCGAAGTGATGATGCACACGCCGCCGACGATCAGCGGCAGCGACATGAGCTGCATCAGGAAGGCGTTGTCGACGCCCTTCACCAGCAGCGCGGTCAACACCATGGTCGCGCCGACCGTCACCACATAGGTTTCGAACAGGTCCGCGGCCATGCCCGCGCAGTCGCCGACATTGTCGCCCACATTGTCGGCGATGACGGCGGGGTTGCGGGGATCATCCTCCGGGATGCCCGCTTCGACCTTGCCCACCAGGTCGGCGCCGACGTCCGCCGCCTTGGTGAAGATGCCGCCGCCCAGACGCGCGAAGATGGAAATCAGGCTGGCGCCGAACGCCAGCGCCACGAGGGAGTCGATCACCAGCCGGTCATCGGGCGCATGGCCCGCAGGCCCGGTCAGATACCAGAAGAAGACCGAAATCGCGAGCAGGGCCAGCCCCGCCACCAGCATCCCGGTGATCGCGCCCGCGCGGAAGGCCACGGTCAGCCCGCTTTGCAACGAGCTGCGCGCGGCTTCGGCAGTGCGGACATTGGCGCGCACCGAAATATTCATCCCGATGAAGCCTGCCGCCCCCGACAGCACGGCCCCGATCAGGAAACCGATGGCGGATGTCGCGCCCAGAAAGAAGAAGACCAGCGCCGCGACCACGACGCCGACCATGGCGATCGTCGTATATTGCCGGCCCAGATAAGCCTTCGCCCCTTCCTGGATCGCGCCGGATATGGCCTGCATGGTTTCATTGCCCGGCGAAGCGCTGAGCACCTGTCGACTGGTGAATAGGCCGTAGAATATGGCCAGCAGGCCGCACCCTATGGCAATAGTGACAATCTGCATGAATGTTCCTCTCCCCCTGTTATGCCTGTCATCGGCCGCTCCGCAGGGAATGACGGGCGAGCGAATAGCGTATCGGTGAAGGGCATAGAGGCGGGCGGCCGGAATCTGCGCATCCGGCATAGGGCACCGCGTCAATCAGCAACAGGCTCACGCACATGATGCGGTCCTACCGGGCTGAGAATGGGACGATCCAAGCTACAGGCAGGACGGGCCGCGTCAACCCGTTACGATATGACGCAAATTAGCACCGTCTCGTTTACCGCATTTTGCGAGCCGTCGGCTGTACCAGCCGACTTCAAAATGCTTGGGCCATGGTTCTGCTTGCCGCATTTTGCGAGCCGTCGGCTGTACCAGCCGACTTCAAAATGCTCAGCCATGTTCCCAGCCAAGCTTGTCAGGCAGCGGGAAGGCGACGCCGTCGATCATCAAGGTCAGCCCTTCGCCCGGAGCAAAGCGCCCCACCGGGATCGCGCGCACCGGCGGCCTGACGGCGGCGGGCATGGCGAACAGCAGTTCATAATCGTCGCCCGCTCGCGCCGCCGCGATCTGCACCGCGCTGCTTGCGCCGCGCGTGCCCTCCAGCGCAGGCGACAACGGGATATGGTCGATCACGACGGCCAGCCCGCTGGCCTGCGCCATGCGCGATGCGTCGATCAACAGGCCATCGGACACATCCATCATCGCATGGACGAGGGGAGCCAGCAGCGCCCCTTCCGCCAGTCGCGGGCGCGGACGGCGGTAGGCCTCCACCAGCGGTCCGGATGCGCCGGGCATGGCCTGCAACAGCTCAAGGCCAATGCCCGCATCGCCCACCGGGCCGCTCAGATAGAGGCGGTCGCCCGGTTGCGCCCCGCCGCGCACCGGAACCGGGCCGGTCGCCTGACCCAATGCCGTCAGGCTGTAACTGCGCGGCGCGCCGCCGGGCATCTTCACCGTGTCCCCGCCAAGCAGCGGCATGGCATGGCGGGCCAGCGCCTCCCCCAACCCCTCGAGGAAGGCCGCGTCCCAGGCGTCATCGCCGGACAGGGCATAGTTGAGCAGGCAACCCAGCGGCCTGGCCCCCTTCGCCGCCAGATCGGACAGGTTCACCGCCGCCAGCTTCCAGCCTATGTCAGCGGGGGGATCGTCGCGGCGGTAATGCACTCCCTCCACCATCGTGTCGCTGGTCAGGATCAGGCGGGCGCCGCCGACTTCCAGCACGGCGACATCGTCCTGCAAACCCTGCGCCGCAGGATCGTTGGCGAGCAGGCGAAGAAGGGTGAGGAAACGGGATTCAGCGGACATGCGGCATACCCCGTTCGGACAAAATCTACTTCCGCACATCCTTCGCCACGGCATCCAGCAGGCCGTTCACGAAACCCGCCTCGCGCTTGTCGTAAAAGGCGTGCGCCACATCGACATATTCGCTGATCACCGTGGCGGTCGCCACATCCCTGCGGGCGAGCAATTCATAGGAACCGGCGCGCAGAATCTGCCGCATCGGCCTGTCGAGCCGGTCGAGGCTCCAGCCCTTGGACAGGCGCGCCACGATCAGCGCGTCGATTTCTTCGCGGCGGCGGTCCACGCCCTGCACGACATCGTCGAAAAAGCTTTCCTCCGCCTCGGCATAGGTCACATCCTCGATGGTCGCGCCCAGACGATGCTGGTGGAATTCATGCAGCAGCAGGTGGATGGGCGTACCCTCCATTTCCAGCTGATACAGCGCCTGTACCGCGGCAAGACGGGCGGCGGAGCGGGATTTCGAGCGTTCGGTCATGTGTCTTTCCATTTCCGTTCGGGCCATATTCCTTTGGGAGCGGCCTGTCGAACGGGGGTTATTGCAATCGTAGCGCCACCGATGCGGCATGGGCCGGCAGCCCCTCCGCCTCCGCCAGCGCGACGGCGGCGGGGCCGATGGCGTCGATGCTGCTCTGGTTCAGGCTGAGGAAGCTGGTGCGCTTCATGAAGTCCAGCACCGATAGCCCCGAAGAAAAGCGCGCCCGGCGGCCGGTCGGCAGCACATGGTTCGGCCCGGCGACATAATCGCCGACCGCTTCGGGCGTCATCCGGCCCAGGAAAACCGATCCGGCATGGCGCACCTGAGCGAACAGGGCGTCGGGATCGTCCACGGCCAGTTCCAGATGCTCGGCCGCCAGACGATCGACCAGCGGCATGGCTTCGTCGAAATCGCGCACAAGGATGATCGCGCCATTGGCGCTCCAGCTCGTGGTCGCCACCGCCTGCGTCGAGAGTAGGGGCAGACGCCGTTCGACCGCTGCGGCCACCGTATCGGCAAAGGCCGCGTCGTCGGTGAACAGGATGGACTGGCTGGTCGGGTCATGTTCCGACTGGCTGAGCAGATCGGCGGCGATCCAGTCCGGGTCGTTCTTCGCGTCCGCGACCACCACGATTTCGGACGGCCCGGCGACCATGTCGATGCCGACCACGCCATAAAGCTGGCGCTTGGCTTCGGCGACCCAGGCATTGCCGGGGCCGGTGATGACGTCAACCGGGCGGATGCGCTGCGTGCCATAGGCCAGCGCGGCCACCGCCTGCGCCCCGCCGACGCGCCAGATTTCCTCGATCCCCGCGATGGATGCCGCCGCCAGCACCAGCGGGTTGATGGCGCCATGGGGGGTCGGCGTCACCATCGCGATGCGCTGGACGCCCGCGACCTTGGCCGGGATCACGTTCATCAGCAGCGAGCTGGGATAGGCGGCACGGCCACCGGGCACATAAAGGCCCGCCGCGTCCACCGCATTCCACCGCGCACCCAGACGTACACCCGCCGCATCGACGCTATCGCTGTCCTGCGGTTTCTGCTTTTCATGATAGGCGGTGATGCGCGCAGCGGCGAGTTCCAGCGCGTCGCGCAATGGGGTGGCGATGGACTCCAGCGCCTTGCGGCAGTCCGCCGGGTCCACCGCCCAGCCGCTCGCGTCCAGATCATGCCGGTCGAAACGGCTGGTATAATCGGCCAGCGCGACGTCGCCCTCGGCCCGGACGCGTTTGATGATGGCGGTCACATCGCGCGACACATCCTCATCCGCTTCGCGCCGGGCATCGACCAGCGCGGTGAAGGCCGCCGCGAAATCGGCGCTGCGGCTGTCGAGCTTAAGCGGCATCCTTCACCCCCACCGCCTTGCGGAAGGCCTCGACCAGCGGCGTCAGTTCCGCCGACCGCATCTTGAACGCCGCGCGATTGACGATCAGCCGCGCCGAAATTTGCATGATAACGTTGGTTTCGACCAGCCCATTGGCCTTCAGCGTCGCGCCGGAGGACACCAGATCGACGATCCGCCGCGACAGGCCCAGCGAGGGCGCCAGTTCCATCGCACCGTTCAGCTTCACGCATTCGGCCTGAAGCCCACGCGCTTCATAATATTTGCGCGTCAGATAGGGATATTTGGTCGCGACGCGCACATGGCTGAGCGCGGCTTCATCCTCATCCGCCAGGCCGACTGGCTCCGCGACCGACAGGCGGCAATGGCCCATGTCGAGGTCGACGGGGGCGTAAATCTCGGAATAATCGAACTCGGCCAGCACGTCGGACCCGACGATGCCGATCTCCGCCGCGCCATGCGCCACGAAGGTCGCCACGTCGAAGGCGCGCACGCGGATGATCGACACGTCCGGGCGGTTGGTGGCGAAGCGCAGGGCGCGGCTCTTCTTGTCATGAAACTCCGCCTCCGGCTGGATACCGGCTTTGGCGAGCAGGGGCAGCGCTTCATCGAGGATGCGGCCCTTGGGGATGGCGAAGGTGAGCGGACGAGTCATGACGGGCGGGCCTTACTGGCGACGGGGCGAAAGGACAAGGTTCATGCGGCCTGCGCCAAAGCCGCCTGCGTCGCCGCGATCCAGCCGCCGCCCAGCACTCGGTCGCCTGCGTAAAGCACCGCCGCCTGCCCCGGCGCGACGCCATATTCGGGTGCGTCGAAGACCAGCCTGTCCCCTTCCAGCCGGGCGGGCACGGGTTTCGCCATGGACCGCACCTTGGCGGTCAGGGGGCCGACATGGTCGCCGCCCAGCCAGTTGATGTCGGTGAGGTCCGCCGCCGACACCGCCAGCGCCGCCTTCGGCCCCACGATCACGCGGCGGCTTTCCGCGTCCAGCCGAACGACATAGAGCGGTTCGGCCTGCCCGCCGATCTCCAGCCCTTTGCGCTGGCCGACCGTATAGTGGATCATGCCCTTGTGGCGGCCCATCACGCGCCCGTCGATATGGACGATGTCGCCGCCCTCATCGGCGTCGGGGCGCAGCTTGCGCACGATCTTGGCATAATCGCCGTCGGGCACGAAGCAAATGTCCTGGCTGTCGGGCTTGAGCGCCACCGACAGGCCCAGTTCGGCCGCGATCTCGCGCACCTGCGGCTTGGGCAATCCGCCCAAGGGGAAGCGCAGATAGTCGAGCTGCGCCTGAGTCGTGGCGAACAGAAAATAGCTCTGGTCCCGCGCCGGATCGGCGGCGCGATGCAATGCCGCGCCCGCCGCGCCCTCCACCCGGCGCACATAATGGCCGGTGGCGAGGCAGTCCGCCCCCAGATCGCGCGCGATCTGGAACAGGTCGGTGAACTTCACCCCCATGTTGCATTTCACGCAGGGGATGGGGGTGCGCCCGGCCATATATTCATTGGCGAAGTCGGAAATCACCGAATCGCGAAAGCGGCTTTCATAATCAAAGACATAGTGGGCAATGCCGATGCGGTCGGCGACGGCCCGCGCATCGCGTATATCCTGCCCCGCGCAGCAACTGCCGGTGCGCCCGACCGCCGCGCCATGATCGTAGAGTTGCAACGTCACGCCGATGGTTTCGGCCCCTGTGCGCGCCGCCAGGGCGGCCACCACGCTGGAATCCACGCCGCCAGACATGGCGACGACGATGCGCCGCGCATCGAGCGGCTCGGCTAACTGAAACTGGGGCTGCATGGCCGCGCATATAGTCGCGCAGGGGGCTTCATTCCAGCCGATTCCTCTCACCGCTCAAATCCCTCCGTTCATCCAGTCCTCACCAAAATCGGTGACAAGTTTACCGGACCTTATCCTTTGCCCTCTAATCCCTTCACTCATGGATCTGAGTTTCCTTCGGACGGGCGGGCTTAAACCCGGCTTCGTCAAGCCCAGCGGGCGCAGACGCGTGCCCGTCTGGCCGATGCTGCGGGCCGCTTCGGCGGCGGCGCAGGCGGCCAGCCCCACCGCGCTGGCGGTGGCGGGCATCCTGCGGGGGCAGGATGAAGGAAGCGACTGGATCCAGGAACTGGCCGACATGCTCGCGCCACGTTCCGACGGGCCTGTCGAGGCCCCAGGGCTTGCGGGAAGCTTCAACCCGTTGATCGCAGGCCGATTAAAGGTGGGGCAAGGATGATGAAGGGGGCGTTTACCGTAGCGCTTTAGCCCCTGTTCAGGGGTCGGAGGGCAAACAGTTTCGCACTGCTGAAATCGGCAACGCCAGTGCCGTTATTGAGGGTTATAATGATCGAAAACCAGAAAATCAGACCTGCCCAGGTCGTAGGGCCGCTTGGAGAACCCCTGACTCTGGAAAGCCTTCCCCCCACGGACACCACCCGCTGGGTGGTCCGCCGCAAGGCAGAGGTCGTGGCGGCTGTTAACGGCGGCCTGCTGTCCGTCGATGACGCCTGCGCCCGCTATTCCCTGACGCTGGAGGAATTTGCGAGCTGGCAGCGCGCAGTCGACCGTTCGGGCATGCATGGCCTGCGCGTAACGCGCATCCAATATTATAAGTCGCTTTACGAGCGTCAGCAGAAGTTCTGACGCAAAATATCGGTTCAAACCCAAGGGTCACGATGAGCAAGGCCGCCGGACAATCCTGTCCGGCGGCTTTTCTGTTGCCTGTCTGGCCTGCATCAGGGAACGCAAAGCCACTTTCCTACGTTGAACAGACCAGCCTACCCGAAAGGGGCTGCGATCCAAGGAGAGTGAGAAATGGGCATTATTTTGTGGCTTGTCGTCGGCGGCGTGATTGGCTGGCTTGCCAGCATGGTCATGCGCACGGACGCTCAGCAGGGCATTTTGCTGAACATCGTAGTCGGCATCGTCGGCGCATTCATCGGCGGGCTGATTTTCAGCGGCGGGTCGATCAATGACGGGTTGACCCTGTACAGCTTCCTGGTGTCGCTGGTCGGTGCGATCATCCTGCTGGCCATCGTCAATCTGGTGCGTCGCGGGTCGGTCCGCTAAATCAGACGCATGATGGACAAAAAGGCCGTGCCGTCATCAGACGGTGCGGCCTTTTTCATGGGCGCCTTTCAGGGGCATCAGGTCCGTCCCGCAAAAAAGCGGTAGATCGCCAGCACGCCGATAGCCCCCAACACCGCCCCGATGAAGCTGGCCTGCTCGCCCGGCTCGTATACGCCGAGCAGACGTCCGACATAGCCCGCCAGCAACGCGCCCGCGATGCCCAGCAATATGGTGAGGACACAGCCGCCCGGACTGCGCCCCGGCATGACCAGCCGCGCCAGCGCGCCCGCGAACAGGCCGACGATGATCCACCCCAGCAATTCCATCTGCGCCTTCCCGCTCCCTGACCCTTGGCCCTTTGGTCCATAGCGCCACAGTCGAGAGGCTTTGGCAAGGGACAAGCCGAAATGATATGGGGGTTGAGCCGGGTGATGTATTCATATAATACAGCCCCCGCATGGCGCTCGGCGCAAAGATGGATTCACGATGAATTACGAAACGCAACTGGTCGGCAATGTTCCGGCGGACATGGTTGACGAACAGGTCTTTCTTGAAGGGGATCGGCGCCCATTCTGGCGTCGCTGGCTGGTCGTCGGCGCGGTGGTCGCCATTGCCCTGGTCGCGGTGGCCACCTGGATCGCGATGAAAGGCAATGGCGCGAATGCGCCCGCCGCCGCCGCTCAGGTTCCGGTCGTCACCGTGATCAGCCCCGGCCAGTCGATGGTTTCGCACATGATCAAGGCGACCGGGTCGCTCGCCGCGCGGGTCGAAATGCCGGTCGGTGTGGTCGGCGAAGGCGGCGCGGTGACGCGCGTTCTGGTGCAGCCGGGCGACTGGGTGCGCGCCGGTCAGATACTCGCCACGGTAGAACGATCCGTGCAGACCGAACAGATCCGCTCGCTCGCCGCGCAGGTGG
>Ga0070665_100003282_pt1 | contig 17362 bp, 13 predicted proteins | sample KBSS13metaG_FD_65862 | JGI IMG/M metagenome (GOLD analysis project Ga0070665, IMG submission 65862) | Switchgrass rhizosphere microbial communities from Kellogg Biological Station, Michigan, USA - KBS S1-3 metaG | ecosystem: Host-associated > Plants > Roots > Rhizosphere > Soil ...
CGCGATCTCGGCGCCTTGCGCGCAGGCTTCGGCGCGGCGGGCGGTTTGCGCGACATTCTCGGACAAACGGAATGGCCGGAGGAGATTTCGCACGCCATCGCCGCCATCGGACGCCTGCCGGTGACCTTTGCCGACCATGTCGAAACGGCGCTGGCCGACCAGCTGCCGCTGCTGAAAAGGGATGGCGGTTTCGTGCGTGCCGGCTACGACGCCGAGCTGGACGAGATGCGGGCGCTGGCGACCGAATCGCGGCGTGTGATCGCCGGTATGGAACGCGACCTAATCGAGGAGACCGGGATCAGGTCGCTCAAAATCCGGCACAACAATGTGCTGGGTTTCTACATCGAAGTGACCGCCAACCATCACGCGATCATGACCGGCAGCGATGCGGCCAAGGCAAAGTTCATCCACCGCCAGACCATGGCCAATGCGATGCGTTTCACCACGACGGAACTGGCCGGACTGGAGACGAAAATCGCCAACGCCGCGGACCGGGCCCTGGCCATCGAACTCGCTGTGTTCGACCGGCTGACGGCGGAAGCCGTCAGCCATGCCGACGCCATCCGTGCGGGAGCCGGGGCAATCTCGGTGTTGGATGTCTCGGCGGCGCTGGCGGTGCTGGCGCAGGGCGAAGACTGGCGCAGACCGCAGGTCGACGACAGCCTGGCCTTCAAAGTGAAGGGTGGTCGGCATCCGGTGGTTGAACAGGCGCTGCGGCGCGCGGCGGAATCGCCATTCGTCGCCAATGACTGCGATCTCTCGCCGTCGGGGAACGACCGCAACGGCGCGATCTGGCTGCTGACCGGCCCGAACATGGGCGGCAAGTCGACCTTCCTGAGACAGAACGCGCTGATCGCGATCCTGGCGCAGATGGGCTGCTACGTGCCGGCGGAGGCTGCGCATATCGGCGTGGTCGACCGGCTCTTTTCGCGCGTCGGCGCTTCCGACGATCTGGCGCGCGGGCGCTCCACCTTTATGGTCGAGATGGTCGAGACGGCGGCGATCCTCAACCAGGCCGGCGAACGGGCGCTGGTGATTCTGGATGAGATCGGGCGCGGCACGGCAACCTTCGACGGTCTGTCGATCGCTTGGGCGGCGGTCGAATATCTGCATGAAAAGAACCGCTGCCGCGCGATCTTCGCCACGCATTTCCACGAGATGACGGCGCTGTCGGCCAAGCTGGCCCGCCTGCATAACGTGACCATGCGCGTGAAGGAGTGGGAGGGCGACGTCGTCTTCCTGCACGAAGTTGCGATGGGCGCGGCTGACCGCAGTTATGGCGTGCAGGTGGCGCGGCTTGCCGGCCTGCCCGATGCCGTGGTGGCGCGCGCCAAAGACGTGCTTCACCAGCTCGAAGAAGGCGAAGTGGCCGGCAAGGCGGATCGCATGCTGGACGATCTGCCGCTGTTTTCCGTGGCGATGCGGAAGGCCGAACCGCCGCCAGCGCCGAAGAACGACAAGCTTGGCGAGGCGCTTGGCGCAATCAACCCTGACGAAATGACGCCAAGAGAAGCACTCGAGGCGCTGTATCGGCTGAAGGGGATGCTGTAGACGCCGATCATAATGTCGAAACCGATCATGATGGCCAGCACAGCACTTCAAACCAAAGACACCACGCGCCTCGGCATATTGTTCATGCTGCTCGCGGTGCTGATGTTCTCGCTCAACGACGTGATGGGCAAATGGCTGGTGTCGACCTACTCGGTCGGTCAGTTGCTGCTGATCCGCAGCCTTGCGGCGCTGCTGATCCTCGCCCCCTTCATCTATCGCGCCGGGGGGCGGGCGTTGTTCGAAATAGAGCGGCCGTGGCTGATGGTCGTGCGCGTGTGCCTTACGACACTGGAGGTGGCGGCCTTCTACTTTGCCGTTGCCTATATGCCGCTCGCCGACGCGATCACCTTCTGGATGGCGGCGCCGATCTATGTCGCAGCGCTGGCCCCATTCCTGCTTGGCGAACATGTCGGCTGGCGGCGCTGGACGGCGATCGGCATCGGCTTTGTCGGCGTGTTGATCGCCCTGCAGCCATCATCGGACACGTTGAGCGCACCGGCGCTGATCGGCATTGCCGGCAGTATCTGTTTTGCCCTGATGATGGTGGCCGGGCGGGCGCTGCGCAATTCTTCCGACATCGCGCTGGTATTCTGGCCGACCGTTGGGGCAGGCCTGTTCGGCGCGGTCACGTCGCTGTTTTCATGGGTGCCGCCTTCCGGCTTCGACTTCGCCTTGCTGGCCCTGTTGGGCGTGGTGGCGATGGTGGCGCATGTCTTCACCAACCGGTCGCTGATCCTGGCGGATGCGGCAACAGTGACGCCGTATCAATATACGCTTCTGGTGTGGGCGGTGCTGTTCGGCTGGCTGTTTTTCAATGAGACGCCGCGGACGACGACGCTGATCGGCGCGGCCTTCATCGTGGCGTCCGGCCTGTTCATCTTTTTCCGCGAACAGAAGCTCGGCAAAAGGGCTGAGGAGCCGGAAATCGGGCCGTGACCTATGTGCCGCGCGGTTTGGCGCGGCTGGTCGCGGTGGCGTTGATTGGGTCTTCCGGCCAGACATGTTTGGGATAGCGGCCGCGCATGTCGGAGCGCACATCGGCCCAGGACCCGCGCCAGAAGCCTGGAAGATCGCGTGTGGTCTGAATCGGTCGATGGGCAGGCGAAAGTAGTTCGAGCGTGAGCGGAACTGTTCCATTGGCGATTGCCGGATGTAGGTCGAGGCCAAACAGCTCCTGCACGCGGATCGACAGCACCGGGTGCTCGCCGTCATAGTCGATCGGCAAATGGCTGCCCGACGGCGCGTCGAAATGGGTGGGTGCGAGCGCTGCCACCTTGCGCTGGAGATCGTACGGGACGAGCGAGAGCAGACCGTCGAGGAGCGCGCGTTCGGGGATGCGGTTGAGGTTAGCCTCGCCGGACAGGAAGGGCAGCAGCCAGTCTTCCAGGCCTTCAGTCAGCGCAGCCTCCGATATATCGGGCCAGGGCGCGCCGAGACCTTGCCGCAGCCATGACAGGCGGTGGCTCAGGGCCGCGCTTTCCTTGCCCCATGGAAGCAAAGCGAGGCCATGATCACGCAGCGCAGCAAGAACAGCCTGGTCGGCTTTCGCGCCGGTCGGAGCTGGCAGCATTCGCTCGCTGAGTTGAAGCGCGCCAAGACGCGTCGTCTCACGAACACGAACCGTACGCCGTGCGGGGTCGAAGCTGGTCTCAGTGTGCGTTTCGATGCGGTCGCGCAAGGCTTCGCGGATTTCCGGCTCGCTGATTGGAGCAGCCGAGGCGATACGGGCATTTTGCGCCTTGCCCTGCAGATTGGCGATGACAAGAAAGGTTTGGCCGGCCAGAGGATCGGTCGCGTCGATCATCGCGCCTCGGCCATTGGCAAGGACGAAACGGCCGCGTTCGCCGCGCGCCTTGGCTACGCGGTCCGGCCAGGCGTCGATGAGAAGGCGGCCGAGGGAAGAGTTGCCAGATTTTTGCGGCAAGGCAGAATCAACTGTACCCCCACCCCTTGCCCCTTCCCGCAAAGGGGAGGCGGTCGCCAGCGCCTCAGAATCCCACTCCCCTTTGCGGGGAGGGGCAAGGGGTGGGGTTGTTCCAGGACCAACACTGCCAACCTGCTTCGTCAGCCTTGCCGCCAGTTGCCGCGCGGCGTTGGCGCGCGGCGAGCGGTCGGTGGCAAAGCGTTCGAAGCGACGTTCGAGGTCAGCGCTGTCGCCACCGAGGCCACGTTCGGTCAGCAGAACGGCGAGCATGGCCGTACGTTGCGCCTCGCCGCGTTGCGCCGCTTCCGCGACCATGTGCGCGAGGCGGACCGGCAGGGCGAGCTTGCGCATGGCCGCGCCTGTAGCCGTGAGGCGGCCGTCCTTGTCCAGCGCATGGAGGTCGACCAGCAGCGTCCGCGCCTCGGCCAAGGCTGGCGCAGGCGGCGGGTCGAGAAAGGCGAGCGTCGTCGGATCGGCGACACCGAAGACTGCGCAATCGAGCAGCAGGCCGGACAGGTCTGCTTCCTTGATCTCCGGCTGGGTGAAGGCTTGCAGCGCCGCGGTCTGCTCGGCGCGCCAGAGCCGAACCGCGACACCGGGTTCCGTGCGGCCGGCGCGGCCGGCGCGCTGGTCGGCCGAGGCGCGCGAGACACGCTGGGTTTCGAGGCGGGTCAGGCCAGTGGACGGTTCGAATTTCGGCACGCGCGCCAAACCGGAGTCAATGACGACCCGCACGCCGTCGATGGTGATCGAGGTTTCCGCGATGGATGTCGCAAGAACGATCTTGCGGCGGCCGGGCGGTGATGGACGGATGGCGGCATCCTGCGCCCTGCCCTCCATCATGCCGTAGAGCGGCGTGATGTCGATGGTGTCGGCCAGGCGTCCAGCAAGGCGTTCGGCCGTGCGTTCGATCTCGCGCTGGCCGGGCAGGAAAGCAAGCACACTGCCGGGCTCGTCGGCCAGTGCCGCGCGGATCGCCTTGGCCATGGCGTCTTCGATCGGCTCGCCGGCCGGGCGTTCGGAATAGCGGATGTCTACCGGGAAGCTGCGGCCCTGGCTTTCGACAACAGGCGCGCCATGAAGAAGGGTGGCAACACGCGCGCCGTCGATGGTGGCGGACATCACAAGCAATCGGAGGTCTGGCCGCAGCGCGCCCCGGACATCGAGCGCAAGCGCAAGACCGAAATCGCCGTCGAGAGAGCGCTCGTGGAATTCGTCGAACAGGATCGCCGAGACGCCTGCCAGTTCAGGATCGTCAAGGATCATCCGCGACAGGATGCTTTCGGTAACGACAAGGATGCGGGTCTTCGCCGAAGAGCGCGTGTCCATGCGCATCGCGTAGCCGACCGTCTGGCCAACCTCCTCGCCGAGCAGCTCGGCCATGCGGCGGGCTGCGGCGCGGGCGGCGAGACGGCGCGGTTCGAGCAGCAGTATCTTGCCGCTCAGCCAGGGCTGGTGGAGCAGCGCCAGCGGCACCAGCGTCGTCTTGCCGGCGCCGGGCGGCGCGACCAATACGGCGTTCGGGCCGGCGACAAGCACGTCGAGCAAGGACGGCAGAACGGCGGTGACCGGCAGATCGGGCAAGGCGGGCGGCATGGCGCCCGTTAGCAGGTTGGCGAGCGGCGCTCCAGTGGTTTCGGCTCTCCATGGCAGGTGCCTCGACACCCCACCCCGATCCGCTCACGCGGATCGACCCTCCCCCTGAGGGGGAGGGTGCGCCAGCCTCAGTCCGCCCAGTAGCCGTACAGGATCGGCATCAGGCCGCAAAGCGCGCTGAAGCGGTTCCAAGATTTCCGGTCCCAGTCGGTCCAAGCCGTCTCGGCGATTGCCGAAAGGCGTGGGAACACGAGGCGGTCGAAGATGGCGCGGTCGGTCATGGATTCCGACCAGATGCAGGCCTGGATGCCCTTGAAGTGCTTGAGCTGCTCCGGCGTCCAGTCTTTCACCGGGTCGAACTCATAGGTCTCGCGCGGGCCCGACCAGCCGGCCCAGCCGGCGCCGGGCTCGTCCCATTCGATCGACTGCGACATGTCGAGATAATAGGCTTGGCCGGGGCTGACGACGATGTCGTAGCCGGCGGCGGCCAGCTTGCCGCTGACGGCGATATCACGCCAGCCGACGAGGTAAGACGAGGCTTTGTCGATGACATCGCCATGCGCCGCCTCTTCCCAGCCGCCGGTGACGCAGCCGAGTTTCTTGATGACGCCGTGCGCCTTGCGAATGAACTCACCCTGCAGGATCGCCGTGGCGGAATCGCCGATCTCATCCGCGCCATGCAGATTGCCGATCGTGTTCTTCAGCTTTGCGTGCGCGTCGGCGGTCTTGTCGCCGGCCAGTTTGCGCAGCAGGTCCAGCGCCATCGGTGACCCGGACCAGGCCGCCATCGGCACTTCGTCGGCGCCGAGATGCAGAATCTTGGAGGGAAACATCTCGGCCAGTTCACCAAACATGGTTTCGAGGAATTCGTAGACCTTCGGATTGGCCGGGTTCAGGCAGTTGTTGGGAAAGCCCTGCACTGAGGCATACTCACCGCTCTCGGCCGGATCGCGCAGTTCAGGGAGCGCCTGCAACAGCGCGTAGCAATGGCCGGGAATGTCGATCTCGGGGATCACATCGATGCCGTAGCTCGCGGCCTGTGTAACGATCTCACCGACGACCTTTTTCGAATAGAAGCCGCCGCTCTTTTGCGGTCCGGTGCCAAGCAGCGGCGGAATGGGCAGACCATGGCCACGCCAAGCGCCAACTTCCGTCAGATGCGGATAGGCGGAGATCTCGATGCGCCAGGCTTCGTCCTCAGTCAGGTGCCAGTGGAAACGGTTCAGCTTGTTCCAGGCCATGACCGCGAGGAACTGACTGACTTCGGCAGAGGAGTAGAACTGGCGGGCAACGTCGAGGTGGCTGCCGCGAAATTCCATGCGCGGACGGTCGACGATCTCACCTGAAGCCGGGAAGACGAAAACATCCTTGTGGCGTTTCGCGCCGCGCAGGATCTGGCCGAGCGTGATCAGGCCGTAGAAGAAGCCGGCATGGGCTTCCGCTTCGATCATGATGTCATCTTCGCCGAAGGCGATGCGATAACCTTCCGTGGCATGCTCCAGCCCGTTCATCGGCGGCTCGAGGCGCACGCGCGTGCCGCCTTCGGCAGCCGGACGGACGATCCCCTCCGCCGGAAACAGGCGCGCCGCGAGCTCGGTAAAGGCCTCGGCTGCGCCATGTGCAGGCCCATATTGCGGGTCGAGCGCAAAGGCCGCCGGCGTGGCGCGACGCCCGTCGATGGAAACCTTGTTCGGCCAAGGGACCACCGAAATCGGAACGGGCGCGTGGATGGTGACGGTAAAGCGCTCGGCGCCGCGCTTGAGGGGCCGGTTGTCGCCCTTCGCGACGGTGCCGGCGACAGATACCGGCGCGACCGAACCGTCTGCGAGGATGAGATAGGCGGTGTTTGCGCCGTCGCTCCAGTGGCGCAGCGGATAGGAGAGGCCGCGTGCAGTGACCACCCAGGTCGCGCCGGCCTTCAGCACGAACCCGTCAGGCGGCGCGAGCTCCGTATGGTTGGAAAGCCGGGTGAGGAGTTTGCCATTCTCGACCGTCGCGGCCGGATCGAGACGGGCCGGGCCAGAGACCGCAAGCTTGAAATTCTCAATCGGCTCGTCGGAGTTGTTGGTAAGTTTCAACGCGTAGGCGAGCGGCTCGTACTTGCTGGCGGGCGTCCAGCCGGTTTCGAGGTGGAAGGCAGTCCGGGGAGAGAGGGTCATGGGATATGAAGGCCGCTTGTGGATCGAGGGATTTGAGAGATTAGCGCCGCCCCTCACTGTCCTGCCGGACATCTCTTCCCGTAAACTGGGAGAGAGCCGCCTGCCGCTTGGATTTCGCCAATCTCCAACGTCGACGATTGGCGAAATCGGATCAGGCTTCGGTCTTCTCCCCGTTCACTGGGAGAAGGTGCTGGCAGGCGGATAAGGGGCAGCACCATCATTCAGAGAGATAACTAGGCGAGTGTTCTTTCACTTCCGCGACAGCGCTTTGCCGTCTGCGGTGAAGAGGTGGCAATGCGCCGGGTCAATGCCGATGGCGATCGGCTTGCCATCTTCCATTGGCGGATTGCCTTCGAACAGCGAGATGAAGTTTTCGCCTGACGGCTGCGGGCTGTAGGCAATGGTGTGGATGCCGAGACGCTCGATGATGTTGGGCGTCAAGGTCAGCGTGACGGGCGATTTCGACAGCGACTGGTGTTCAGGACGGATGCCGAGAGTCAACGGCTGGCCGACCAGGTCGGCGCTGCCTTTGTGCGGTGTCGTGACAGGTCCGAAGCCATTCAGGTCGATCGTCACGCCCGAAGCGCTCGCGGCCGTGCATGTGCCGGCCAGAAAATTCATCTTCGGTGAGCCGATGAAGCCGGCGACGAACTTGTTCTCGGGATGGTCGTACAGTTCCAGTGGCGAGCCGACCTGTTCGATATTGCCGGCGTTCAACACGACGATCTTGTCGGCCATGGTCATGGCTTCGACCTGATCGTGGGTGACGTAGATCATCGTCGAGCCGAGCGATTTGTGCAGCCGCATCAACTCGATACGCATTTCTGAGCGCAGCGCCGCGTCGAGGTTCGACAGCGGCTCGTCGAACAGGAATATCTTCGGCTGGCGCACGATCGCGCGGCCGATGGCGACGCGCTGGCGCTGGCCGCCGGAGAGTTGTCCCGGCCGCTGCTGCAGGCGCTGCTCGAGCTGCAGCACCTTGGCGGCGGCGCCGACGCGCTGCTTGAGCTTGTCTTCCGGCATGCCCTCCACACGCAACGGAAAGGCGATGTTCTCGAACACCGACATGTGCGGGTACAGCGCGTAAGACTGGAAGACCATGGCGATGCCGCGCTTGACCGGGGCCAGGTCCTTGACCGACTTTCCGCCGATCAGCATTTCACCGCTGGTCACATCCTCCAGACCGGCGATCATCCGGAGCAGCGTCGATTTTCCGCAACCCGACGGGCCGACGAAGACGACGAACTCGCCCTCGGTCACATCGAGATCGACCCCTTTGATGATCTCGATCTCACCAAAGGATTTTTTCAGGTTGGAAAGGACGAGTTGACCCATGAAATCACGCCGTGCCGTTCGAGAAGAATGAAGCGGAGAGAAGCCGCCAGGGCAAGCTTGTCCTCTCCGCTTCGAGGGCCGATCCCTTCCGTCGAACTGCGGAAGGGATCAAGCTTGCTTATTTGTACTGCTCGAGATCGGCAGCCGCCTTCTTCAAGGCGTCCGCCGGTTCAGCCTGGCCGGTAACCACCGCCTGCACCATGGTGATCATGGTGTCCTGCAGGCCTTTGTAGTCGGTGAACAGCGGTTCCGGACCACCGAAGGAGATGCCGTCGATGAACGGCTTCCAGTTCGGATCATCCGCAACCAGCTTGTCGACAGCCGGGCCTGGACGCAGCGGGGTCAAACCTTCCTGCGCTTCGTAGGCGGGCTGGTTCTCCGGCGACGTCATGAACTTGGCAAGGTCGGTTGCCTGAGCCTCAACGCCCGTATTCTTGAACACCGCCAGCGAGTCGGTGATCAGCAGCGTGCCGGGACCCTTGGCGCTCGGCCCCTGCGGGAGCTGCGTCACGCCCCATGCGAACTTGGCGTCCTTGAGCAGGTTCTTGGCGCCGACAGATGCCTGGATCATGCCCAGCTTGCCATCGAGGAAGATCGCGCGCACTTCGTTCTGCTCGTAGGAGGTCGGACCTTCCTCGGCGTAGGGCACGATGTCCTTCAGCGCCGTGAGCGACTCGAGGTTTTCCTTCGAGTCGAGCGTGATCTTGCCTTCGGCATCGATCACCGAGCCGTTGTTCGAGTACACCCAGTGCAGGAACTGATGCATGGTGTTGTCGAAAGTCTTGGCGACAACGCCAAAGCCGGCCGTGTTGGTCTTTTCCTTGATCTGCTTGGCGAACGCGATTTCCTCGGCAAACGTCTTCGGCGGCGTCTCCGGGTCGAGACCGGCTGCCTTGAACAAATCCTTGTTCCAGTAAAGCGACTTGGTCGAGAAGGCGACCGGGATGCCCCACTGCTTGCCATCGGTGGTGACGGTTTCGACGATGTAGGGGAAGTAGGTCTTCTTCTCGTCCTCGGTGTATTCGATCGGCACGATCAGGTCGTTGGCGGCGAACTGTTTTAGCGTGCGCGAGCCGACATAGGCGAGGCCAACCGGCGTGCCGGCAGCGGCGAGCGTTGTCACCTTGTCCTGGCACTGATCCCATCCTACGACCTCCGGCGCGACCTTGAAGCCGGCATTCTTGGCTTCCCACGCCTTGATGTATTCGGCATGCACCGGCTGCATCGTGTCGCCGCAGAAGATGGCGGTGATGGTCTTGTCCTGCGCCGAGGCGGCGCCTGCGAAGGCGACGACAGCCACGGCCGTACTCGCCAACAATCTGAACATATGCGTCACTGTACTTTCTCCCATTCTATGCCCTGTGAGGCGGTTGCTTATTCTTTCACGGCGCCGGCGGTAAGGCCGGCGACGAGATAACGCTGCAGGAACACGATGATCAGCAGCGCGGGCGTGATGCCGACGAAACTCGCCGCCATCAGCTCGTTCCAGAGCACCTCCTGCCGTCCGAAAAAGGCGAACAGGCCGGTGGTCAGCGGCGCGTATTCGCTCTTCGAATTGAAGGTGAGGGCGAAGACGAATTGGCCGGCATAGACGCCGATGAACGTGGCGATGGCCGCGACCGTGATGCCCGGCATAGCGAGCGGCAGGATCACGCGGCGCAGAATGTAGAGACGGCTGGCGCCATCGACCCAGGCGGCCTCTTCCAGCTCCTTCGGGATGCGCAGGAAATAGGCACGCATCAGCCAGATGGCGGTCGGTATCAGGAAGGCGACGCCCGGCACGATCATGGCGAAATAGGTGTTGAGCACACCCATCGAACGCATCAACCGGAACAGCGGGATCAACAGAACCGCGCCGGAGAACATGTTGACGGCGAGGAACCCACCGAGCAGCGGGCCGCGGAAGGGAAACTCGAAACGCGCAAACGCATAGGCCGCCGGGATCGCGATGAGCATCGTGATCGCGGTGACGATGACGGATATGAACAGGGAGTTGAAGATGTAGCGGCCGAGCATCGGCACGCGCTCCCAGATGGCATGATAGGAGTCCAGCGACCCGCCCTTCGGCCAGAAGCTGTAGGGCGAAGAAAACAGCAGCGACAGCGGCTTCAACGAAACCAGCAGGCCCTCTATAAAGGGCGACAGGCAGTAGAACAGGAGCAGGAAGATGCCGAAATAGATGCCGATCTTTTCGAGCAGCGAATAGCGGTCGATCATCGGGGTGTTGTTCTTCTTGCTCATTTCGTCGTCCCCGGAGACAGCCGATTGACCAGGCGAAAATAGAAGAAGCAGAAGATCGACAGGAAGATGCAGATCAGCACAGCGCGCGCAGCGCCCTCGCCATATTTGTAGGAGCCGATAGCGGTCTTGTAGGTGTCGATGATCATCGTCGTGGTTTCACCACTCGGACCGCCGCGCGTCAGGATCCAGATGATGTCGAAGGAGTTGAAGGTGGCAATCAGCGACAGCATCGACATGGTGAGCAGCGACGGCACGATCATCGGCAGGGTAATGCGGCGGAAGCGATAGAAGCGCCCCGCGCCATCGACCCATGCGGCCTCGTAGAGATCCTTCGGGATCGATTGGATTGCAGCCAGCATATAGAGGGTGACCAGCGGCACACCGATCCAGACGTCGGTAACGATGGTTGCCCAGAAGGCAGTGTCGCCATGCGCGAGGAAGGCGACCGGGCGATCGATGATGCCGAAATTCTGCAACAGTCCGGAGATCATGCCGAACTGGCCGTTGTACATCCAGCCCCACATGAAGATGCCGATCGCCATCGGCACGATCCATGGCGGCATCAACAGGATGCGGAACAGCGTGCGGCCCGGAATGGCGGCGTTGAGAAGCATCGCCGCACCGACCCCGATGATCATCTTGATCAGAACGGAGAAGAAGGTCCACACGAAGGTGCGCAGGATGATCTCGTCGAAATTGCCAGCGAATATTTTCGTGTAGTTGGCCATGCCGACCCAATTGGTGGTCGGCTTCAGCGCGGCGTCGGTGAAGGAGAGGTTGATCGTTTCGACCAACGGATAAGCGACGATCACAAGGATGTAGAGGATGGCCGGCGCCAGCAGGCCAAAGGCAAAAACCGTTGCGCCCTGGCCCTTGTTCATCCGTTCGAAACCTTCAGCAGCTTCTGACCGGCGAGCGCCTCGTCGAAACGCTTCCAGATCGAGCTCATGTCGACGACGCTGCGCGTGCGCCGGGCTTCATCGATGCTGATGGCAAGCAGCCCGGCCTCCAGCGCATCCACCACCGACACCGGCAGCGGCTTGCCCTCGATCATGTGGCCGGCAATATCGCGCGCCATCTGCTCGTCAGCTCCATAGTGCTGCGAAAGATCGCTGGTCTCGAAGACCGTGTCGACAAGTTTCTGCGAGGTGCGCGCATCGTGCACCTTGAAGAAATTGCGGATGAAGTCGCCTTCCGCCATACCCTTCGCGCCGATGACGCAGAAGCGGCGGAAATCGTCAGGCACATTGGTGTTGGTGTGGAAGCAGAGCGAGGCGCCGCTCTCATATTCGACGATGGCGGTCTGGAAATCGATGATGTCGCCGTCGGAATCGAAGACTTTTTCCGAACCCTGCCAGCCGCTCGGCTTGCGATGATAGACTTCCGTATCGTTGGCGCCGATGCCTTCCGGCTTGTTCTTCGGCACGAAAGAGCGGCGGCCGCCGAAGCTCGCCACACGCGCCGGGCGGCAACCCATCACGCCGTTGTAAAGATCGAGATCGTGACAGCATTTTTCGAGCATGAAGGAGCCCGAATATTTCTCGTAACGCCGCCAGTCGCGCATGAAGAATGCGCCGTGGTAGGGCGGAATGTGCTCCGAGGCTTCGATCGAGGCGACATCGCCGATCATGCCGTCGGCCTGCGCCTTGCGCAGCGCGACGTAGAGCGGCGCGTACCGCAGCACAAGGCCGACCATCACATTGTCCGAGCCGTGCTCGGCGATCAGCCGCGCGATCTCCATCGTCTCAGCGACCGTGGTGACGACCGGCTTTTCGGCAAAGATCTTGATGCCATGCTCCAGGCCGATGCGGATATGGTCGAGGTGCAAGTGGTTGGGCGAGCCGACCATGAGCAGGTCGAGCTTTTCGCCTGCCAGCATCGCTTCCAGCGTCTCGTAGGGTTTGCCGACGGATACGCCGTGCTCTTCGGCGTAGGATTTACCTGCAGGATCGGGATCGACATAGCCGACGATCTCGAAGCCGGGCACTTCGACAGTAAAGACCCGCGCCAGATAGCCCAGCCGAAAACCGAGGCCGACGATACCAACCTTCATGAAACCACGACGCCTTTCCCCTGTCCGAGAGTCTTGCAGCTCTCTGTAAACTATTTACATTTGTAGGAACGCCAGTAAGCGGAGTCAAGCCGATTCTTGGTGCCGGTTGTATTTTTTCCTGATGCTAACCCGGAGATGCGAAAGGCCCTTAAACTCGCCAGAACCGCCATTCCTTGGGCATTTCTGGCGACTGCCGGCTGTCCTGGGTATGGTCTGCTCGTCACACCACCCAGTCGCTTGAAGTTGGCGCCAGGGTTACATTCCGAAAGTTGAATTACTTACATTTTGGCCGACAGCCACTTAGCGATGTGCCATGTAGCCGGTGAAACCGGCGATCTTCCAACGGCCACCATCGCGGCGGCAATAATAGAGCGTCTGCCAGTTCAGCGTGTCAATCGACCCATCGGCGAGTTTCACCTGGCCATCGAACTTCTTGTGCGCTACGGCCATGTCGCCGTCGACGTCGATCTGGGTCAGGCTGGTCGCTCGATGAATCGCTTCCGCCAGCGGTTCGGCAAACTTTGTCTTTGCCGATTCATCAGACTGACGCAGCCACTCGTCGCGGTACTGGGCTAGCGTCGGAAAGGCAGCGGTCCAGTCATCGGGATTGGGTGACTTGTGCGCGTGGATGCCGAGGAAGCCTTGCTGGATAAAATCGCCTGCAACCATGCCCCAGTCAGCGGCGACGAAGGCGGCGATATCGCGCTCGACCAGCATCTCCCAGATCTGGTTGCGATCGGGATCGGCGGCGAAGGGGTTGGTTCCGACGGGCATGCGAACTCCTCTATCGATCAGCCAACGCGGCCGCGCGCGGCGACCGGCATCACATCGACGACCTTGTCGCCTGAAACGAAATAGACCTGGTCGAACAGATTGGTGACGACGCAGCAGTGATTGGGCAGCACGCGCACGCGTTCGCCAACGCTGAGTGTCGCGCCGTCGCTCAGTGTGACGACGCCGTGCTCTTCGCTGAGGCCGGTCACGAGCGCGCCCGGCTTGCCGACGATCTCGCCGAACCCCTCCATGCCGAGCGTATCGCTGGTCAGCGCCTTCGAACCGGAGTCCAGCACCGCGCGCGTCGCGGTTGGGTGGCTGACGACCGTGGCGAGCACAGTCAGCGCGCAATCTTCAGCCGTGGCTGCGCCCCTCGCCACCTGATAACGGTCCATGTAGATGTAGGTGCCGGGTCGATATTCGGTGATGATCGTCGATCCGCCATAGCCCCACATGCCCGGTGTGCCGCCCGAGGTGATGCGCGCGCAATCAATGCCTTCGGCGGCCAACGCATCGCGTGCCGCTGCCAGCCAGGCGTCCGTCTCTTCCTGTTTGCCCACCGGCGGAAAGGTCATGAGCCCACCGAAGACGAGGCCTGGATGCTGGCGTATCTGCTGGGCCAGCGCCAAAACTTCAGCGGCCGACTGAACGCCGCAACGGCCGCCGCCAGTGTCGCATTCGACCAGCACCGTCAGCGGCCTTTCGCTGTCGGCGAAGGTGGCTGCGAGCCCGGCAATCGTCGCGCGGCTGTCGACGGTGACGGACAAGGTGGCGCGCTCGTGTAACGCCTTCAGCCGCTCGAGCTTTGCCGAACCGAGGATATTGTAGGGCAGGAAGATGTCGGTGATGCCGGCATCGGCGAAAACCTCCGCCTCGCCAATCTTCTGGCAGGTGATGCCGGTCGCACCGGCTTGCAACTGCTTCTCGGCCCAAAAGGGTAGCTTGTGGGTCTTAATGTGCGGCCGCAGCTTGATACCATGCTTGTCGGCATAGGCCTGAGCACGGGCGATGTTGGCCGTGGCTCGATCGATATCGATCAGCACCGCCGGCGTATCGATCTCGTCGATTGTTTTCGGCTTTTCCATATCAGTCTCCCAAAGGCAGGCGTGGATCATCCACCTTCAGCGTGTTGATGCTCTGTTTGATGCGGCGCAGCGATTCCAGCACTTTCGTGCCGCGCGTTTCAGCCGTTGCCGTCGCGATCATGTCGACGATGGCGAGCAGGGCGAAACGTGACGATGTCGGCTTGTAGAGATTGCCGTCCTCGACCGGCTGAAACGGAATGACGAGCTCGGCGGCCTTGGCGAGGTTCGAGCCAGGCGCTGTGACTGCAATCGTCTTCGCGCCGTATTGCCTGGCGACCCGCGTCGCATCGACAATCGACTGGGCGTAGCCGGAGATGGAAAAGGCCAGCACCGTCGTCTGCGGCGTGGAGACTGCAGCGAACATACGCTGCAACTGACCGTCGACCTGCGAGATGGCAGCGAGACCGAGGCGGAAAAGACGATTCTGCATCTCGGTCGCCAGCATGGACGAGGTGCCGCCAGAGCCGATGCAGAGGATCTGTCCGGAGCCATCTAGCATCTCGGCGACGCTGAGCACGGCCCGCATGTCGACGCTCGCCGTCACTCGCTCGATGGCGGCGATCGCGGCCTCTGAAACCACCGAGGCTACACGTTGCTCGCGCTGTTCGCGATTGACCGGTTCGGCGGTCAGATATTGCCCGCCTACGGCGATGGCCTGCGCAAGCCAGAACTTGAAATCACGCACGCCCTCGCAGCCGAGCCCGCGACAGAAACGCGTGACGGTCGGTTCGCTGACGTCGATCCTGGCGGCGATCTCGGAGATGGACGCTTTGGACGCGAAATCGAGATCGGCCAGCACCATCGCCGCCAGACGGCGGTCGGACTTCGAGCCGTTGTCCGCGGTCATCTGCAGGCGCGTGATGATGTCGACGACGTTGTTCATCAATGGCTAGCCCAATATCTCGTCGATGAAAGGCCGGTTGCCGGCTGTCAGGCCGGCGTCAACCGGCAGGGCGACGCCTGTGATGCCCGATGCGCGCGACGACGCCAGGAACGCGACCGCCTCGGCAACCTCGGATGTTTCCACGATGCGCCCGAGCGGATAGAGGCGGGAAAGCTTGCCCGGGATCGCTGCATCACGCTGCAAGCGATGATCCCAGGCCGGCGTGCGGATCGAACCAGGGCAGACGCTGTTGGCGCGGATGCCATGCTTGCCGTACTCGACGGCGATCGCGCGGGCGTAGGCGTTAATGCCGGCTTTGGCCGCCGCATAGGCCGGATTGCCGAAATGCAGTAGGGCGTTGACGGAGGAAATGAAGACAACCGAGCCAGAACCGCGCGCGACCATCGCCTTCAGTATGTTGTCAGTGAAGGTCATCACGCCGGTCAGATTGAGGTCGATCTCGGCGCCGAGCCTTTCCGTGTCGAGCGCGTCCATGGTCTCTGCCCGCGTCCAGCCGGCATTGTTGACCAGCACGTCCGGGACGCCATAGGATTCGACAATCTCGGCTGCGGCTGCGGCCGTCTGGCGGCGGTCGAGCAGGTTGAAGACTGAGCGCGCCTTGGCATTGAAGCCAGCGATGGCCTCCGCCGACTGATCGCACAGGATCAGTTCAGCGCTGCGGCTCTCGAATATCGCGACAAGCGAGCGGCCGACGCCGCCGCCGGCTCCGGTGATCAGCACTGTCCGTCCGGCAAAATCGCGCTGTTCCACCCGGCACAAACTCCCGGCCGTTGTCGGCTTCATGTCTGGAATTTGAGGCACGCTACGGCAAAAAATGTAAACTAACAACAGAAATTTTGGGCTTGATTGCCCGAAAAACAGCGATAATGTAAGAAAATCACTTTCTGAGATGCCATTCGCCTCCTGTGCAGCATCTCTTGCCTATTAAGCCGGCGTCTTGTCCGGTGAATGCTTCGCAAGGAACACCGCATCATGACAGGCAAACAGGTTTTCGGCACGTCGCATGTTCCTTTGTCGCCGGCGGTGCGGGCGGGCGACATGGTCTACGTCTCCGGCCAGGTGCCTGTGCGGCCCGACGGTTCGATTGTCGACGGCGGCATCGAAGGGCAAACCCGGCAGGTGCTGGAAAACGTCAAGGCGGCGCTCGCGCTCGCCGGCGCCACGATGGAAGACGTCGTCAAGACGACCGTCTGGATCGAGGATGCCCGCGACTTCGGCGGCATGAACAAGGTGTACGCTACCTTTTTCCCGAAGGACCCGCCGGCTCGGACGACCGTCGAATCGCGATTGATGATCGACATCAAGGTCGAAATCGAAGCGGTTGCGTATGCGCCGGTGAAGTGATGGGCGTCGTCGTTTCGGCTTTTATGAATCACCCCCTCACCGGCCCTTCGGGCCACCTCTCCCCCTGCCCGGGGGAGAGGAATGGTGGTGCCGCTTGAGACGTGGACGCAGCGGCAGGCGTTCCTCTCCCCCGGGCAGGGGGAGAGGTGGCCCGAAGTGCCGGTGAGGGGGTGGTTCGAATGGTTACGCGCCAAAAACGTCTTCGCATCTTCACCGCATCGCTGGCCACCGAGACAAACACGTTCTCGCCGGTTCCGACAGATCGCGCTTCGTTCGAAATGGCCTTTTATGCCGGCCCGGGAAACCATCCCGACACGCCCACATTGTGCTCGTCACCGATGGTCGTGCTGCGCAAGCGAGCCAAAGCCGAGAACCTCAATGTGATCGAAGGCACCG
>Ga0070665_100003283_pt1 | contig 17362 bp, 13 predicted proteins | sample KBSS13metaG_FD_65862 | JGI IMG/M metagenome (GOLD analysis project Ga0070665, IMG submission 65862) | Switchgrass rhizosphere microbial communities from Kellogg Biological Station, Michigan, USA - KBS S1-3 metaG | ecosystem: Host-associated > Plants > Roots > Rhizosphere > Soil ...
TGGGTTCGCGGGGCGGTTAGCTCAGCGGTAGAGCACTGCCTTCACACGGCAGGGGTCACTGGTTCGAACCCAGTATCGCCCACCAAATGAACCAAGGGGTTACGCGCAAGTGTAACCCCTATTTTTTTTGCCTCGACCGGCCCGGCGCAACCCATTCGCGTCGTCATCGCACGCAACCCATCGCCATGATCGCTGCGTTCGTCTTCGATGCGTATGGCACGCTGTTCGACGTGCACTCGGTAGTGGAGTTGGCCGAGACCGTTGCACCGGGACAAGGCGCGGCACTCTCGCGAACCTGGCGCACCAAGCAGCTCGAATACACGTGGCTGCAATCGCTGATGGCGAGCGAGGGCCAGCCGCGGGAGGACTTCTACGCGCTCACCGCGCACGCGCTCGACTACGCAGTCGACGCGCTGCATCTTGCGATAGACGGTGTAGCGCGCTCGCGCCTGCTCGCGGCCTACGGCGCGCTGGCGCCCTTTCCCGAGGTCCCGGCGGCGCTCGCGGCGCTCGCTCCGCGTCCGCGCTGGATCCTGTCCAACGGGACCCTCGCGATGCTCGAGCCGCTGGTGGCGGCCACCGGACTCGGCACCTTGCTCGATGGCATCCTCTCGGTCGACCAGGCCGGCATCTACAAGCCCAGCGCGCGCGCCTATCGTCTCGCGGTCGATCGTCTTGCACTCCCGCCAAGCAAGATCGCGTTCGTGTCCTCGAACGGATGGGACGCCGCTGGCGCGAAGGTGTTCGGGTTCACGACGTTCTGGATCAACCGCGACAGCGCTCCGATCGAGCGTCATGCGCCACCTCCCGATTTCGTGGTCGGCTCGCTCGCAGACGTCGTGCGGCTGGCGCCGCCCTGACGCGCCGAGGACCGGGCTCGGGCGATCCTTCATGCCGCGCGCGGCGTGCCGCCCTGCTTCGAGCGGCAGTCGGCGACGGCGTCCCGTAGCGCCGCGATCGCCGCGGGGCGCGGAAAGCTCTTCCGGTACGCGAGCGCTATCCGCCGCACCGGTGATGGACGCGTAAATGGCACGGGCACCACCATGCGGCTGTGATACTTCGGCGTCAAGGCATCGCGCGGCAGCACCGACACGCCGAGTCCCGATGCGACCATGTTGCGCACCGTTTCGAGCGAGTTGGTGCGCGTCACCTGGGCATCGGCGCGCGACAGCTCGGGACACGCGTCCAGCACCTGGTCGCGAAAGCAATGGCCGACATTGAGGAGGATGGTGTGCTCGGCCGGCAGCTCGTCCGGCGCGATCGACTTCCGCTTCGCCCATTTGTGGCCAAGGGGAACTACGACCTGAAAGGGCTCTTCGTAAAGGAACTCGGTGACAACTCCAGGCGGCTGAAAGGGCAGCGCGACAATCGCAGCGTCGATACGGCCCGTCTTGAGGGCGCCCTCCAGGTTTTCCGTCAGGTTCTCCTCGATGTCGAGCGGTATTTTCGGCGCGCGCTCATGCAGAGCCGGAATGAGGTCGGGCAGCAGGTACGGACCCACGGTATAGATCACGCCGAGCTTGAGCGTGCCGACGAGCTGGTTTCGTCCCGCCTGCGCGATCTCGCGGATGAGCGCGGTTTCCTCGAGCACCTTCTGCGCCTGCTCGACGATGCGCTCGCCTACCGGCGTGATGGTGACTTCGCTCTTGCCGCGCTCGAACAGGGGCGCGCCCAATTCCTCCTCGAGCTTCTGGATCGCTACCGAGAGCGCCGGCTGGCTCACGAAGCACTTCGTGGCCGCGCGACCGAAGCTCCGCTCCTGCGCCACGGCGACGATGTAGCGGAGCTCGTTCAGCGTCATGACGATCCACCGCGATCGGAGCGGCAGTGACTAGCGGCGTTCGGCAAGGAATTTCGCGAAACCGGCGCCGGTTTCCTCGTGTTTCAGCCCAAAGTCCACCGTCGCTTCGAGATAGCCGAGCTTGCTGCCGCAATCGTAGCGACGCCCTTCGAACCGGTATGCCAGCACGCGCTCCTCGTTCAGCAGGCGCGCGATGCCGTCGGTGAGCTGGATCTCGCCGCCCGCGCCGGGGGGCATCGTGCGCAGATGGTGGAATATGCGCGAGGAAAGCACGTACCGCCCGACCACCGCCAGGGTCGAAGTCACGGTGCCCGGCTTCGGCTTCTCCACGATGCGCGTGATCCGGCCGATGCGATCGCCGACGGGCTCGGGCACGGCCTCGACGATGCCGTAGCTGCTGACCTCCTCCGGCTTCACGGCCATGACGCCGATGGCGGATGCATTCTCGCGTCCGGCCACGTCGACCATCTGCTTCAGCACCGGCACGCTCGCGTCGATCAAGTCGTCGGCGAGCAGCACCGCGAATGGCTCGTCGTTGACGACGGGCGCCGCGCAAAGCACCGCATGCCCGAGGCCCAGGGCCTCCGTCTGCCGGATGTAGATGCAGTTGATGCCGGGCGGCGTCGAGGCCTGCACCGCCTCGAGCAGCGATGCCTTGTTGCGGAGCGCGAGCTCGGTCTCGAGCTCATAGGCCTTGTCGAAGTGATCCTCGATCGCACGCTTGTTGCGGCCGGTGATGAAGATCATGTCGGTGATGCCCGCCGCCGCTGCCTCCTCGACCGCAAACTGGATCAGCGGCTTGTCGACGATCGGCAGCATCTCTTTCGGGCTCGCCTTGGTGACCGGCAGGAAACGACTGCCGAGCCCCGCGACCGGAAAGACCGCCTTGGTGATTTTTTTCATCGCTTGCTCGTTTCCGCGGATGGTTGAGGCGTTGCGACCAGCGCTTTCAGCGCCGCTTCGTCGAGGACGGCGACGCCCAGCTCCTGTGCGCGGTCGAGCTTGCTGCCCGCGTCGGCGCCGGCGACGACATAATCGGTTTTTTTCGACACGCTCCCGGTGACCTTGCCGCCGTGCGCCTCGATCAGCGCCTTGGCGTCGTCGCGCGTCAGGTGCGGCAGTGTGCCGGTGAGCACGAAGGTCTGGCCGGTGAGCGCGCCGGCCGCCGCGCGGCGCGGTGCACCCTCTTTCCAGTGCACGCCCGCCGCACGCAGTTGCTCGATCACCTCGACATTATGGCGCTCGGCGAAGAATCCGACGATGGCCGGCGCAAGGACCGGGCCCACGTCGTTCACCTCCAGGAGCGCAGCTTCGTCGGCGCCCATCAGCGAGTCGAGGCTTCCGAAATGCGCGGCGAGGTCACGGGCTGTCGCCTCGCCCACGTGGCGGATGCCGAGCGCGAAGATGAATCGCATGAGGGTCGTGGCCTTGCTTTTTTCGATCGCCGCGACCACGTTCGCGGCGCTCTTGTCGGCCATCCGCTCGAGCGCGGCCAGGCTTGCGAGTCCGAGCTTGTAGAGATCGGCGGGCGTCCGCACCGCGCCACCGTCGACCAGCTGGTCCACGAGCTTTCCACCCAGGCCCTCGATATCCATCGCGCGACGACTGGCGAAGTGCAGGAGCGCCTGCTTGCGCTGTGCCGGGCACACGAGGCCGCCGGTGCATCGCGCCACGGCTTCGTCGGGCAGGCGCTCGATCGCGGACTTGCATTGCGGGCACTGCGCCGGCATGACAAAGGGCTTCGAGTGCGGCGGCCGCTTGTCCGCGACCACGCGAACGATCTCGGGAATGACGTCGCCGGCGCGACGAACGATCACGGTGTCGCCCGCGCGAACGTCCTTGCGCCGGACCTCGTCCTCGTTGTGCAGGGTGGCGCTTGTGACCGTCACACCGCCCACGAACACCGGCCGCAGCTTGGCGACGGGCGTGATCGCTCCGGTGCGTCCGACCTGAACGCCGATCTCCACCACTTCGGTCGGCATTTCTTCCGCGGGAAATTTGTGCGCCACGGCCCAGCGCGGCTCGCGCGTGACGAAACCCAGCTCCCGCTGCAACGCGAGGCGGTTGACCTTGTAGACGACGCCGTCGATCTCGAACGGCAAGCTGCCGCGGCGCAGCGCAACGTCGTCATAGAACGCGGTGAGCGCGGCGGCGCCGCGCGCAACCCGGCGATCACCGTTCACCGGCAGGCCCAGCGCCTCCAGGGCATCGAGGAGCTCGGCATGCGTGGCCGGTGCCGCAAAGCCGCGCGTCTCGCCGAGACCGTACGCGAAGAAATGCAGCGGCCGCTGCGCCGTCATTGCGGGATCGAGCTGCCGCACCGCGCCGGCGGCGGTATTGCGCGGATTGATGTACCGCCGCAGCCCGGCGGCGTCCTGCCGCGCATTGAGCGCCGCGAAGTCGGCCCGCGTCATGTAGACCTCGCCCCGGACTTCGAGCACCGCGGGAGGTTTGCTCGTGGCGAGCTTCCGGGGCACCGCCTTGATCGTGTGGATGTTGCGCGTGACATCCTCGCCCACTTCACCGTCGCCACGCGTTGCAGCGATGGCAAGCCGTCCGTTCTCATAACGCAGGTTGATCGCGAGCCCGTCGAACTTGAGCTCCGCCACGTACTCGACCGGTGGATCCTCCGGTGCAAGGCCGAGATCGCGCCGGATGCGCGCATCGAAGTTCGTCGCGCCGACGGGGGTGGTTTCGGTTTCGGTACGGATCGACAGCATCGGAACCGCATGCTGCACCGGCGCGAACTCGGCGCGCGCCGTGCCGCCGACGCGCTGCGTGGGCGAGTCCGGCGTGACAAGGGCCGGGTGTGCCGATTCGAGCCCCTGCAGTTCGCGGAACATCGCGTCGTACTCCGCGTCGCTGATCTCCGGCGCGTCCTTGTCGTAATACGCCTGGTTGTGTCGAACGATCTCGGCTCGAAGCGCCAGCACGCGCTCCGCGACCGCAGCGGGCGGCGCCTCCGATGCAGGCGGAGCGCCACGAGCTGCCTTGGCGCGTCCCGCCACGGGTGTCAACTCCGGCCGAATCGCGCGTGTAGTGAAGCTACGAGCATCGCGGTCGCGGCCGTCACCTAGGCCCCGAAGAGCGCCAGCGCGCGCGCGCTGCCGGGTTCGATGTGCGCGCGCTTCAGCGCCAGCGCGGACGCCTCGACCTGTTCGCGGATCGCCCCCATCGCGGCGTCGTCCAGCGAGCGCCGGTTGTCGTCGACGATCTCGGCGTGGAGCGTCTGCGCCATCCGCTTGGCGGCGAGCTTCATCCGGTCGAACGCCCGCATGGGATCCTGCACCCGCGGCACGTCGAGCACGAACACCACCCCGGGCGTCGCCGTCACGCGAAGCGAGTCGGCGGTGAAAGGGTCGCTGCGAACGTTATGCAGCGAGTACTCGACGGTGCCGGTGTCCTCGTGCACGAACTCGAACCGACCATTCCCCGCCAGCCTGAAGCCGGCCGCCTCGGCGACGCCACGCAACCGTGTACCGGCGATCGCAGCCTGCTCGGGTTTCACGACGGTGAGACCGATCTGCACGTCGATTTCGGCGCACAGGCGATCGAGCGTTTCAGCACGTCCCGCCTCCTCGTTCGCGTCGGGCGCAGCGTAGGCGGCAGGCAGCGTGGAGGCGATTTCGCTCACGACCCGCGTGAACGTCGCAAGCTGCGCGGAGGTGGCGGGACCGTTGCGATCCGCCAGCAGCATGCACGCGGCGACTTCGGCGAATGCGCCCGGATCGTCCTTGGACAGCAGCTGCCAGACGCCGCCGTCGCCCTTGTGCCCGAACCAACGGACCGGCTTGCCGAACCGCGCATGCAGGCCGGCGGCAAGCGCGCCGGTCGTTATCGGCCGCACCGGCTGCAGCGTGACGATCGCCTCGATATCCGGATCGGGTTGCAGACCTGTGGCGGCAGCCTGCGCGGTACGCGGCAGCGGTGCAGCAGCGGCCGCGGCGACCGGCGGCGCCTCAGTCATCTCGGGAGGCCCGTCGTCCGTCGCTGCCGCGGGCGGCTCGATGTAATCCACCGGCGGCACGAACGTCGACTCCGCCGCCGGAGGTGGACGGTACGCTGCCTTTGCCCCAGGCGGCGCCTCGCGTGTCGTCATCGTCGCAACCGGCGCGGCATCGTCTGCCTGCGGCCTGATCGTCGGCTCGACGCGCTCGCGATTGTCCTGAATCGTCTGCTCGGGCGGATGGAACGCCTCGGCGATCCGGCGGCGCACACGCCGTTCCTGCCACCAGTTGAAGATCAGGACGCCCATTACGAGCAATACACCCGCGACGATCAGTCCGAGCTGCAGATTGCTCAACGGATGACCCTCCGCGCTTCGCGCTTCGGCGCGCTTCGCGCTTGGGAGCGGCCCGGCGCGCTACACATCCGGCTGTCGAACTTGTTCGCGCTCATCGGAAAAATTATACCGCCATGCACAATCGATGCGCCGAAGCGCGCTACGACGTGGCCGCAGTCTCCGCGAGCTCGAGCGCTTCGGCGATGTCCACTGCAACGACGCGCGAGATGCCGGCCTCGGGCATCGTGATGCCGACCAGCTGCTGCGCCATTTCCATCGTGATCTTGTTGTGCGAGATGAACAGGAACTGCGTCTCGGCGGCCATCTCGTTCACCATCTTGCAGAAACGATCGGTGTTCGGATCGTCCAGCGGCGCATCGACTTCGTCCAGCAGGCAGAAGGGCGCGGGATTGATCTGGAACAGCGCGAAGACGAGCGAAATCGCCGTCAGCGCCTTCTCGCCGCCCGAGAGCAGATGAATCGACGCGTTGCGCTTACCCGGCGGCTGCGCGGTCACCTGCACGCCTGAATCGAGGATCTCCTCACCCGTCAGGTCGAGGCGCGCCTGGCCGCCCCCGAACAGTGCGGGGAAGAGGCGCGCGAAGTTGGCATTGACGAGGTCGAACGTCTGCTGCAAGAGCGCGCGCGATTCGCGGTCGATCTGCCGGATCGCCGATTCCAGTGTCGTCATGGCTTCGGTCAGGTCCGCCGCCTGTGCATCCAAGTACGACTTGCGCTCGGAGGTCTGCTTCAGCTCATCGAGCGCCGCCAGGTTGACGGCGCCGAGCGCGGCCAGTGCCGTGTCGAGGCGCTCGATCTCGCCGCCGAGCGTGCGCGGGTGTCCCCACGCCTTCAATTCTTCCGGCAGCGCATCGACATTGGCGTGCGCGGCATCGAGCTGCTCGCCGTACTGTTGCTCCAGCAGCGCCGCAGCTTGCTCCTTGAGCTGCATTTCCTGAATCTTCGCGCGCGCAGGATCGAGCTTCTGCTCCGCCACGAGGCGCGTCTCCTCGCCGGCGCGAAGGGTGGCGCCGAGCGCTTCGAGGGCATCGCGGGCCGCGGCCAACGCCTGGTCGGCGCGGGCACGCGTCGCCAGTTCGCGCTGCAGCGCTTCCTCGACCGGCGTCCAGTCGATCGCGGCGCGCTCGCCGGTCAGTTGTGCAAGCAATGCCTGTTGCTGTGCAACCTGCGCCGTCAGCGCTTCGCGCCGGCGCTCGAGCTCCGCGATGCGGTCGCGGCAACTGCGCTCGGCGAAACCGCATTCCTGCGCCGACCGCTCGGCGACGCGGACGCGCTCGCGGCCTCGGGCGAGCGTCACTTCCGCCTCGTTTGCGTGGTGCCGCGCGACGTCGCGCCGCGCCGTCTCGTCGTGCACGCGCGACTGCAGGTCGGCGATCACCCCGGCGATCGCCGCATGGGTCGCCGCCTCCGCATCGTGCTGCACCGCGAGCTCGCTCGCTTCCTGCGCGATCTGGGCCCGGCGCTTCTCCGCCGCCTCGGCGGATTGCTTGAGCTGCATCAGCTCGAGCTCGAGATCGTGGCAGCGCCGCTGCTGCGACGCGAGCGCGACACTCTCGTCGTGGTAGGCCTGCTGCCGCTCCTTGAGCTCGAACTCGACGGTATCGAGCGCGGCGCGCGCGTCGCTCGCCGCGGCGCTCGCCCCGACAATGGATCCGGCCAGCTCGGTCAGCTCGCGCTGGCGGGCGAGCACGCCGTGCAGCTCGCTGTCGGGCGCGAAGAGCGATACGCCTTGTGCCGTCACCAGGTGCCCCGCCGGGGTCACGAAGGCTTCGCCTGGCCCGAGCGCATCGCGCTCCGCCAATGCCTCTGCGAGATCGACGCGGCAGCGAACGCCATGTACACCGTCGGCAAGCAGCCGGCCGACCTCAGGATCGCGCAGCCGCACCTTCGCCAGCAGCGTATCCGCTGCGGCCTCCGGCGAATGCCGCGTTGGCGCGGGCGCGTAGGCGGCAACGCGCCCCGGCGGCGCCGTGTCGCCGGAAACCCAGTCGAGCGCGTGATCGAGGCGCGAGATCTCGAGAGCATTCAGCCGCTCGCGCAGCACGGCTTCCAGCGCGTCTTCCCACCCCGGCTCGATGTCGAGCGCCTGCCAAAGCCGCCGCGCCGCCGTCAGCCCGTGGCGTGCGAGCCAGCCATCGACGTCCTGCCCATGCCCGATCTTCGCCTGCAATGCGGATAGCGCCTGCGCGCGCGCCTCGAGATCGGCCGCAAGACGGCTGTCGCGCTGCCACGTCTCGCTCGCGGTGCGCTGGCGTTCCTGCAGCGTCTGCACGGTTGCCGCGAGCTCGCCCTGCGCGGCCTCGCGGTCCGCCAGATCGGCCCGCTCCTGTGTCAGCTGCTCCTCGATCTGCGCGATCAGGTCCGTGACCGGCGCCGCGATCCCGCCCAACTCGGCGTCGAGCTTCTCGCGGCGCGTCGCAAACTGCGCGAGCGTCCGGCCTACGTTGTCGCGACGCGTATCGGCGACGCGCATCTCCTGCTCGATCAGCGCGATCGCCTGCACGACCTCATCGTGCGCGGAGCGCGCCGCCTCCACAGCCTCGTCGAGGGGCGGCATTTCCGCGTGTGCGAGGCGTTCTTCCTCCAGCGCACGCTCGCGCGTGGCCAGGGCGCCTTCCAGCGCGGCGGCCGCCCGGGCGTCGTCATCCGCCAGCGCGGCCTGCTGCGCCTCCAGCGCGGCAAGCGCATCGGTGAGCTGTCCGACCTGCTGCACGATCCGCGTTTCGTTCTCGCGCGCGAACGCGAGCTGCTGCTCCAGCCGGGTCACCTCGGCGTTGGCGGCGTAGAAACCGCCCTGCTTCTCGTGGAGCGCGTCGCCCGCGGCGTAGTGCTCGACCCGCAGCGCTTCGAGCCGCGCCTCCGCGCTTCGCACGTCGGCCTGCAGGCTCTCGAGCCCGGTCGTCAGGGTCTCGATTTCCGCCGCCGCACGTTCGCGCGCGCGGAGGGCCTCCTGCCTTTTTGCATGCCAGAGCATGTGCTGCGCCGACTTGCGGCGCGTTTCGAGCTCCCTGTATTCCGTTGCCACCTTCGCCTGCTGCTCGAGGCGCGCAAGCTGGTTGCCGAGCTCATTCCGGATGTCCTCGACGCGCGAGAGGTTCTCGCGGGTGTCGGCCAGCCGGCCTTCGGTTTCCTTGCGCCGCTCCTTGTATTTCGACACGCCCGCGGCCTCTTCGAGGAACACGCGGAGCTCCTCGGGCTTGGCCTCGATGACGCGCGAGATCATTCCCTGCTCGATGATCGCGTAGGCGCGGGGGCCGAGACCGGTGCCGAGAAAGAGATCGTGGATATCCCGCCGGCGCACGGGAATGTTGTTGATGTAGTACGTCGAGTCGCCGTCGCGCGTGAGCACGCGCTTGATCGACAGGTCGGTGTACTGGCCCCACTGTCCGCCAATCCGGCCGTCGCTGTTGTCGAAATGAAGCTCGACCGACGCGCGCCCGACCGGCTTGCGCTCGCCGGCGCCGTTGAAGATCACGTCCTGCATCGACTCGCCGCGAAGCGCGGACGCCTTCGATTCCCCGAGCACCCAGCGCACGGCGTCGATGACGTTCGACTTGCCGCACCCGTTGGGGCCGACGATGCCGACGAGATTGCCCGGCGTGGCGATCGTTGTCGGATCGACAAACGACTTGAACCCGGAAAGCTTGATCTGGGTGAGGCGCAAAGGACGTGGGGCCGATTGAAATATGCAGCGAGCGCCCGGGGCGATGCGCAAGTTGCGCGCGATTCGATGGCCCAGGCGGGACTTGGCGGCGAATTATAGCGGATTCGATGCGCGCTTCGGAACACGCGAAGCGCGTCGCATCTTTCGCTTACGCTCCGCGCCCGGCTCGCTCGGGCAAGCGCCCCTCTTCGACAGCGTGACAGGCGACGTCGCTTGCGCCGGCCCGAACCAGCCTCGGGATTTCGGTACGACACCGCGCGTCGGCGTACGGACAGCGCGGATGGAACGCGCACCCGGAGGGCGGATCGAGCGGATTCGGGACCTCGCCCGCCACGGCGGTGCGTGACGTGCCGGTCATCTCGAGATCGGGCACGGCATCGAGCAGCATGCGCGTATAAGGATGGCGCGGCGCCGCGAAGAGCGGGTGCTTCGGCGCGAGCTCGACGATGCGTCCGAGATACATCACGCCGACGCGGTCGGCGACATGATGGACCACCGCGAGATTGTGGGAAATGAAGACATAGGACAGGGAGAGCCGCCGCTGCAGGTCGCGCATCAGGTTCAGCACCTGCGCCTGGACGGAGACGTCGAGCGCCGAAGTCGGCTCGTCGCACACCAGGAGCTGCGGCTCTGTCGAAAGCGCACGCGCAATCGATATGCGCTGGCGTTGGCCTCCGGAGAACTGGTGCGGGAATTTGCGACCGTCCACGGCTGCGAGGCCCACCGCGTCGAGCAGCTCACCGGCGCGGTGCGCTCTCTCGCGTGCGCCCAGCGCAGACGCTTCCGCCCGGAGAGGCTCGGCAACGATGTCGGTGACGCGCCAGCGCGGGTTCAGGCTCGCATAGGGATCCTGGAAGATCATCTGCATGCCGCGGCGCGCGCGCCGCAGGGCATGCGCCCGATCCGGCGCCCCCGGACCCGCGACCACGTTCCCGTCGTAGCGGATCGTTCCGCGCGTGGGCACGTGGAGGCCGACGATCAGGCGCGCCACCGTGGATTTGCCGCAGCCCGATTCGCCGACGAGCCCGAGCGTTTCGCCGCGCTCGAGGCTGAAGCTCACGCCCGCCACCGCCTCGAGCATCGCGCGCGGCCGGCGACTCAGCACGCGGTCGAGCCAAGGCGGAGAAACGTCGAAATGACGGGCTACGTCCTCCAGCTCGAGCAGCGCCGTCATTGCATCATGACGGGCAGCCGCCAGCATGCGGCCTGTGTGGGACCGCTCCATTCGAGCACCGGGCGCTCACGTGCGCAGCGCGGGTCGGCGCGCGGGCAGCGTGGATGAAAAGCGCATCCGGAGGGAATCGCCGTCAATCGCGGCATCGTGCCGTCGATCTGGATCAGGCGCGTGCGTTCGCCGGCGATCGACGGAATCGAGCCCATCAGGCCAACGGTATAGGGATGCCGAGGGCGATGTATGACCTCCGCGACCGGTCCCATCTCGACGATGCGGCCCGCGTACATCACGGCCACGCGGTCGGCCGTCTCGGCGATCACCCCCATGTCGTGCGTCACGAGCATCACGGCGGTGCCGTGCTCGCGCGTCAGGCGCTTCAGGAGCTGGATGATCTGGGCCTGGATCGATACGTCCAGCGCCGTCGTGGGCTCGTCCGCGATGATGAGCTTCGGCTGCGCAGCGAGTGCCAGCGCAATGACGACGCGCTGGCGCATACCGCCGGAAAACTGGTGCGGATAGTGATCGAGCCGCTGCGCGGCGCCGGGAATGCCGACGTCCTCCAGCAGGACGATGGCGCGCCTTTTCGCAGCCGCCTCGGACAAATCGAGGTGGGTGCGGACGGTCTCGATGAGCTGGCGCCCGATCGTGTAGAGCGGATTGAGCGACGTGAGCGGATCCTGGAACACGGCGCCGATCTCGCGGCCGCGCACGCGCCGCATCGCCTCATGGGGCAGGTTGTCGATCCGCCGCCCGGAAAGACGTATTTGTCCCGCCGCGATCCGTCCCGGCGAGTCGATCAATCCGATGATCGCCGCCCCGGTAACGGACTTGCCGGCACCGGACTCGCCGACCACGCCGAGCACCTCGCCGGGCGCGATCGCGAAGCTCACATCCTGCACGGCGGAAAGCGTGCCCCGCCGGGTTGAAAATTCGACGCAAAGCCCCGCGACCTCGAGCAGAGGTCGCGCAGGCACAAGGACATCTCCGGCCGCGGCTTCCCCTCGGCCGGCTGCGATCAAGCGGTGGGCACCCGGCACCCGGCGATGGTTTCGGCGTAATCGATCACCGGCGTGTAATTGGGATCCACGAAATTCTGATACTGGTTGTTGATGTAGTACCGCATGCAGGGCTGGGCGTCGAGCTTCATCATCTGCAAGTTCGCGCCGGGCCATCCCCGCAGCGTCCCGCTTACCTGGATCTCGTGCACGCCGGGGGTGATCTTGATCGGATTGGAAGCGAACGAGCCCTGGTCGTCAACGCGTTCGATAGACGACGGCAGACGGTACATCTCGGTCCGGGTGTAGCGGGCGCCTGTCACTTCGCTCCACGTCGGACCCCAGGTCTGGCAGCTCGACAGGATCGCTGCCACGGGCAGCATCAACCACAGCTTCTTGTTCATGATTCGCTCCTTGCGTGTGTGGCCTTCAAGTTCCGGTGTCGCTGTCTGCGCGAATGCCCGGTCCAGTCATTGGAGCCGCGGATTCAGGGCGTCGCGCAGCCAGTCCCCCAATAGATTAATCGCTAACACGATCACGACCAAGGCCATTCCGGGAAAGATCGTGATCCACCACTCGCCCGAGAAGAGGAAGTCGTTGCCCACGCGGATCAGCGTGCCGAGCGACGGGCGGGTCGGCGGCACGCCCACCCCGAGAAACGACAACGTCGCCTCGGTCAGGATCGCCGTCGCGATGTTGATCGTTGCGAGAACCAGCACCGGACCCAGGACGTTCGGCAGAAGATGGCGCCGCATGATCGCAAGCGGCGGAACGCCGATCACGCGCGCGGCCTGGATGTATTCTTTGTTCTTTTCCACGAGCGTGGATCCACGGACGGTGCGCGCGTATTGCACCCAGTTCGATGCACCGATGGCAAATATTAGCACCGCGATCGCCACGCTTTCGTGAGCGTCCCGGGGCAGCGCCACCCGTGCGACGCCGTCGATCAGAAGTGCGATGAGGATCGCGGGGAAGGATAGCTGGACATCCGCCACGCGCATGATGAATGCGTCGAGCCTTCCGCCCGCATACCCCGCCACAAGTCCGAGCGACACGCCGACGAGCATGGCCAGCGCCACGGAAGCGATACCGACGATGAGCGAGATCCGCGCGCCATACATGATCGCGGACAGGATGTCGCGCCCCTGATCGTCGGTGCCGAGTAGATAGCCCTGCCGGCCACCCTCCTCCCAGACAGGCGGGGCGAGCGCATCCTGCAGTTGCAATGTCGTAAGGTCGAAGGGGTCGTGCGGTGCGAGCAGCGGCGCGAACAACGCGCCCACCAGGCAGGCCGCGAGCGCGAGCGCGGCGACGATGGCCACCGGCGAATGGCGAAAGGCGTAGGCGAGATCCCCGTCCCACCACACTGCGATCCCCTGCGCCGCACGCCGGCGCACGTTCATCTCGGTGAAGGCGACGCCCACACCGTCCGTCACGCACGCGATCCCATGCCCCGGAGCGCCTGCACGACCGCCGTGCGCGCCTGGCCCCACACCATGCCTTTCCAGTCGTCGGCGTCGCAATAGAATGCATCGCGGAGGTGCTTCTTGATTTGCGCCCGGACTGCGGTAGGCGCTTCGCCGTGATTCTGCAGCCACTGGTCGGCACGCAGCGTCTGCAGCACTTCGGATATCGGCAGCGTGCCGTACTCGAGTGCGATGCCCGTCGCCTCGACATGCGGGCACTCGTCCGCAACAGCGGCGAAGTTGACGCCGGTAAGCTTGGCGGAGGTGGACGAGCCGTCATGGAACGAGGTGATGTCCGCGCCCCACAACGCGCCCGCGCGCGCCCGCATCGCGGGATCGTCCGGACCGGCAAAGATCTTTTCCGCGTAGCCGCGCGGTCCGAGCGCGGTATGGAGATCGATCCACGCGAGCAGGCGACGATGGGCGGCGTGCCGCCGCAACACATCTCGCACGACACCGTTCGACCAGGTCGGGTTGACCCCGGCGTAGAACAAGCCTTGTGGAAACTCCGACTGGCCGGCGGACACCGCCTGCTGCAAGCCGGCGACTCCATGTTTCGCCAAGTAGGCATGCAGTCGCGCTTCGTTCTGATCGGAGGGCGGCCACGTCGAAGGCACGATGAAATCGTGGACCTCGGCATATGCGGCATTGGACCGCAAATCCTGGTCGAAGTTGAGAAAGTTGCGATTGATGTCGACGTTGTCCTCGTTGTTCCGCCGCAGGTGCGAGAACCCGTAGGGATTGACCGCGTGATGGAAGAGCACCGCCACGCGTCCCTGGGTGACCGCGGCCACGAACTCCGGGTCCAGCAGCAACGCCACCTGCACACCCGACCCGCAGAAGCCCTCGACGCCGTGCGTTCCAGACAGGAGATAGACGAGCGCGGGCGCGGCGGGGTCGCCCAGCAAGGCGATATCGCACGCCAGCTCTTCACCCTCGGCGCCTCGCACCGTCGGATGGACGTGATGCTCCACCTCGAGTTTTACCGAGCTCGCGGCGGCCAGAAACCGGTCTCGCGCCTCGCGGTAGCTCTGCGAGAAGGCGGCGACGACGTCGGGAGCGCTCATGACGATGGGCAAACGCGGGCGAGCGGCCGCATCAGCGCGCGACGTCGAGCGGCATGGCCTGCTCGACGATCGATGCCAGGAAGCCCGCGCCGAGGGGAATCACCGCGTCGTTGAAATCGTACGTGCTGTTGTGCAGGAAGCAGCCGCCTTCCGCGCCGCCCTGCCCCAGTCGCGCGAATGCGCCGGGCCGCGCCTGCAGCATGAACGCAAAATCCTCCGACCCCATCGACGGGTCCAGGTTGCGCGCGACATTTTCGGCGCCGACGAGCGATTCGGCGACGCGCATGACGAACGCAGCATCGGCATCGTGATTGACCGTCGCAGGGTAGACTCGCTCGTACTTGAGCGTCGCATGCGCGCCGAACGCAGCGGCAAGCGTGGGGACGAGCTCGTTCAAGCGCCGCTCGATCATGTCCTGCGTCGCCGGACGGAACGTGCGGACGGTGCCGACCAGCTTCGCGTGCGCCGGGATGACGCTCATCGCGCCGGGATTGCCGGCCTGCATCGCGCAGAGGCTCACGACCGCGGTGTCGATCGGATTCACATTGCGGCTCACGATCGACTGCACCGCGGTGATCATGTGGCCGGCGACCAGCACGGGATCGATCGCCGCGTGCGGATGCGCGCCATGGCCACCGCGCCCGTCGATCGTTATCTCGATCCTGTCTGCCGCGGCCATCGCGGGACCGGGGGTGATGCCGATCTTTCCCGCCGGGAGCGCGGGCCAGTTGTGCAGCGCATAAACGCGTTCGGCGGGAAAGCGCTCGAACAGGCCGTCCTCGATCATCGCCTTGGCGCCGGCATAGCCCTCTTCCCCCGGCTGGAAGATCAGGTACGCCACGCCGTCGAAGTTGCGCGTCTCCTGCAGATAGCGCGCCGCGGCGAGCAGCATCGTCGTATGGCCGTCGTGGCCGCAGCCGTGCATCCGGCCGTCGTAGCGCGACTTGTGCGCGAAGTCGTTCTCCTCCTGCAGCGGCAAGGCATCCATATCCGCCCGCAAGCCGATCGAACGGCCGCTCCCCGCGTCACGACCCGGCACGACTGCGACGATGCCCGTGCGGCCGATGCCGCTGTGATGCTCGATACCGAGCGCCTTCAGCGTTTCGCACACCACCCGGCCGGTCCGATGCTCCTCGAAGCCGAGCTCCGGATGCGCATGCAGGTCGCGTCGCACCGCCGACATCTGCTCGTGCCACACGCGAATGTGCTCGACGGGATTCTTCATGCAGCTTGCGCGCCTTTCATTGCGCGACGACCGCACGCTCGACGCGCAGTCGCGGATCGACCGCGTAGTAAAGTAGGTCGACGACAAGGTTGAGGAGAACGAAGACCAGCGCAATAAAGCACAGGTACGCCGCCATCACGGGTACGTCGGCGAAGTTGACAGCCTGGATGAACAGGAGGCCCATTCCGGGCCACTGGAATACCGTCTCGGTGATGATCGCGAACGCGATGATCGCGCCGAGCTGGAGCCCGGTGATGGTGATCACGGGCACGAGCGTGTTCTTGAGCGCATGGCCGAAATGGATGGCGCGGTCGCTCAGGCCGCGAGCCCGCGCGAACTTGATGTAGTCGGTGCGCAACACTTCGAGCATTTCGGCGCGAACGAGCCGCATGATCAGCGTCATCTGGAAAAGCGAGAGCGTGATCGCAGGAAGGATCAGCGATTTGAGGCCGCTCGCGGTAAAGAGTCCGGTGGTCCACCAGCCAAAGGCGATGGTTTCCCCACGACCGAAAGACGGCAGCCATCCCAGGTAGACGGCGAAAACGAGTATCAGCAGGATGCCGATCAGGAACGACGGCAGGCTGACGCCGACGAGCGATGCGGCGAGAAAGAAATGCGCGCCCCACGATTCGCGTCTGAGTGCGGTATAGACGCCAAGCGGCACGCCGACGACGAGCGCAAGGACGGCAGCGACCGTCGACAGCTCCAGCGTGGCGGGAAGACGTTCCTTGAGAAGCGTCGACACCGCGCGCGATTGTCGCAGCGACCGGCCGAAATCGCCCTGGATCGCGTTGCCGACAAAGCGCGCGAACTGCACGTAGTACGGCCGGTCCAGGCCCAGGTCTGCGCGAAGCCGCGCTTTTTCCTCGATGGTGGCGTCCTGCCCGACCATGAAGGCAACCGGATCGCCGGTGAAGTTGAAGAGACCGAAGGCGATGAACGCGACAACCGCGAGAACGACGGCTGACTGGAGCACCCGACGCAGGATGAATGCGAGCACGTATGAGGACAAAGCCGCCCGGGCGGCAGGCGACAAGGTCGCACGATGATCATGCCCAAAGCACGCGTGGGCGTCAATCCGCGCACGCTGCGATACGCGAGCGCGGTGACGGTTCGCATCCGCGCGCAACACCGCCCGTCACGGGTTGATCTCGGCAACCCGGTGGCACGCCACCGCGACGCCCCGGAAAGGCGCGAGCACCGGGACGTCGACCGCACAGCGCTCGACCGCGTAAGGACAGCGGCGATGGAACGCGCAGCCCGGCGGCGGATCGAGCGGCGACGGCAGTTCCCCCTGGACCGCTGCTCGCACCCGGCGCGCGCCTGCGCCCAGGGTCGGCGTGCTGGCGAGAAGCGCGCGCGTGTAGGGATGCGCGGGCTGCGCAAACAGGTCGCGCTTCGGCCCATATTCGGCGATACGGCCGAGATACATCACCAGCACGTCGTCGGCGATGTGCCGCACGACCTGCAGGTTGTGCGAGATGAAGAGATACGCGATGCCCAGCTCCTGCTGCAGGTCCATCAGCAGGTTCAGCACCTGCGCCTGGATCGACACATCGAGCGCCGAGACCGGCTCGTCCGCGACGACCAGCCGCGGATGCAGCATCAGCGCGCGGGCAACCGCGATGCGTTGCCGCTGGCCGCCCGAGAACATGTGGGGATAGCGC
>Ga0070665_100003284_pt1 | contig 17361 bp, 23 predicted proteins | sample KBSS13metaG_FD_65862 | JGI IMG/M metagenome (GOLD analysis project Ga0070665, IMG submission 65862) | Switchgrass rhizosphere microbial communities from Kellogg Biological Station, Michigan, USA - KBS S1-3 metaG | ecosystem: Host-associated > Plants > Roots > Rhizosphere > Soil ...
TTCCGCTTGATCGCGCAGCTTCTTCAGGCGGCGCGCGCTCGGGCGGCGCTTGGTAGGGGTGCTCATGCTGCACCGCCTTTCCGGACGATCGGCTGCGTGATCAGTACAAAGCCGGCCTCGTCATCGACAGTGACGCGATAGCGCTCGCCGTGACGAGCCTGCAGCATCGCCGCCAGTTTGTTCGCCCCATCCTTGATTCTGGCGAGGTCGGTTTTCAGCGCTGCCGGCGCTGCCGTGGCGCGGCCTGCCGAGGATGCCGCCAAGGCTGCCCCGAGGACAGCCATGAAAGAGCGCCTCGGCGGGCGTGGTGGTGGTGTATGAAGGCAAGTAGCCATGATCCGGGAATCCCTTTCTCTCGGGTTGTGGTCAGAGCCGGGCGGAAGCTTTCACCTTTCGCTCGGCTCGACTTTAGGCTAGCCTAAACTATGGCCAAGTCAATAACGGTTAGCCCAAAAAAGCGAGGCCGCCCCGCAACGGGCAGAGACCCGACCCTTGGCGCGCGCTTCGACCCTGCAGCGATAGCGGCCATCGAGGCTTGGGCAACCGCTGCCGGCGTGGGCCGATCGGAAGCAATCCGCCAACTGGTTGACATTGGGCTGAAGGCGAAGGCGAAGGGAAAGGTGCGGTGACCAACCAGCGACTTGATGTCGAGGAGGTCGCCAGGATGAGCGCCAGGGTCGACGAACTGTCCGACGCGATCGGCCGGTACATGACCGCGCTAGAGAAGTCGCCCTCCAAGGAAGAGCGACTCGAAAAATGGAAGGCTGTTCGCCGCGACATGGAGGAATGGCGCGACATCTCTGACCGCTTGGCCGGTTGGGCCAGTGACGACAACCGCTCGCGCTAAGGCTGGAGCGCAGGGACTCTACCGCGTCCCGCCGCTCCGGGCCATTGTCCACGATTTACCCTCTGGGGTGTCGCCCCGTCGCACGCCCGTTGCCGGCGGCCGTGCTATGCAGTCGGCATGATCAATCAGCCTCTCGCCCGTCTCACGCTGATCACCTTGGCGGCTCTCGCCCTGCTAGCCGGCGGGATCGTGGCGGTGATCTGGCTGTAGGCAGGATCGTCGCCAGCCCTCGAAATCTACCCGTACAGCGCGTCGGCCGCGGATGGCCCCAGAAGTGCCGCCCGCCTGGCGCTTGCTACCGTGCCGGGGAGCCCTGCTGTACCGTCGGCCCACCGGCTGGGCCGCGGGCAGAGGGAGGCAAGCGGTGAATGGAACGAGCGGGATAAGTGGCTGGCATTGGCTGGGGATCGGCACCGGCGTAGCGATTGTGGGAGTCGCAGAGGGCGACGCCTACATCATCCTGCCGGCGTTGTTTTTTGCCGTGATCGGCGCGCAAGCTCTATGGAGCCGGGCCAAAAACTAGGCGCCGGTGCCTGGGTGGGCGTAGCGGCGTGGCGGCATTTCCTCGGAAGGACAGATCCCGGCCAGCGCCTGGCTTGGGGATGCGTCCGCCGGCAGATTTCCGGAGTCTGCGAACGCCTACAGCCAGTGCACGAACGCGATTTCGCCGGCGAAGACAACGACCGCCAGCGCAACAATGAAGACGAGCGGATCGCGGAGACTGGTCAACATGGGGCCCTCTACTGAAACGGTGGTCACCGAATGAACGCCTCGGCGCCACATTTTGTGCCGTGGCAAAATTGCCTCGCGTTGGAGTTTTTCGGCGGCACGAAGGCGACGCTGCATGACCGACACTTGGAGGGCTCAGTTCCGAGCGATGGACGGGTCAGGCCGCGCGACCATCGCCTCGATCTGCTTGATCGCGGCCTTAAGCCGGGCGAGCGCGTTGAGGTCACTTCGGAGATGGCAGGCAACGACGCTGTCCTTGAGGGGCTTGCCAACGGGGTTCGCCCTGTGCCGGATCGCCTCCAGCGTTAGGTGACACACGCCGCGAGCATTGATTTCCCGCCTCACTTCACCGCTTGAGGTGTCGCCCCGTCGCACGTCCAGCGCAGCGGGCCGTGCTACGCCATCGGCATGATCGTTCGACATCGCGACCGATTCGTCCTGCTGACGACGGCGGCGCTTGTCCTGCTGGCTGGCGAGATCCTGCTCGTGCACTGGCTGACTTGACGTAGGTCGCCCCGAAGGTCGGAAATCTGCCCGCCGGGTGCGTCCTCCCGCCGCAGTCCTGGAAGCGCCGCCCGCGTGGCGCTCCGGCCAGCCCTGCCCCCAATAGCTGCATCGCCGAACCTGAGCGCCCAGAGCATTTTCCGCCGCCACCAAAGGCGGGGTTCGGCGTTCATGGATGACCAGATGGAAAAACTGCTTCGCGACCCCTTCACCCTGGTTGCGGTCTGGCGGTTGTCATGCTGGCCATCTGCCTGTTTCGGCTCCCCATCCCTCGCCCTTGAGATCGAGTCCAGCGGGCAGATTTCCGGGGTCAGCAAACGGCCTTTTGCGGCTCTACACCCTCGGTCGAGCTCCAGCCAGCCGGGGGCCGCTCATTCGGGCGCGAGCGCCTGAGGCGGCGGCATCCCGAAAAGGTGAAGGGCTGCCATTGTATGCACGGGGCGGCCCTTCGTCATCGCGGTCCGGCTTTGCACTGGCCCCTGCCAACTCCTACTTGTTCTGCGCTGCTTCCATAGACCGGCGCATCTTGTCGACGATCTGGTCGATGCCGAAGCTGTCGGGGCTCTGGCTAGGCGGGTACTCCTTGAAGGTCGCGAGGAACTTGCCGACGATATCCTGTGCCGCGAAGATGATGTAGGGCTGCGACACGAACCAGTCGTAGTAGGTGTTCGAGGTGATGTCGGCCCGTTCGTAGGGATCGGAGCGCAGATCGAACAGCTTGGGTAGCCGCAGTGTTGTGAACGGCTCGGCCCAGATCCGCATCGTGCCTTGGGCACGCTGCTCCTCGAATACGATTTTCCAATTCTCGTAGCGCACGCCGACTAGGTCTCCGTCGTCGTTGAAATACACGAACCAGTTGCGCGCGCCTTTGGGCTGCTCGCCAGTCAGGTAGGGTAGCTGGCTAAAGCCGTCGAGATGAACCTTGAAGGTTTTGCTGCCCGCCTGATAGCCGGTCAGCAGCTTGGTGCCGATGTTGGGTTCGCCCGCTGCTGCCAGCAGGGTCGGGAACCAGTCGAGCCCACTGATGATCTCGTTCGACACCGAGCCCGGCTTGATCCGGCCAGGCCAGCGGATCATCGCGGGGACGCGGAACGCACCTTCCCAGTTCGTGTTCTTCTCGCTGCGGAACGGCGTCGTACCGGCGTCCGGCCAGGAGTTCTGATGCGGGCCGTTGTCCGTCGTGTAGACCACAATGGTGTCGTTGGCGATGCCGAGGTCGTCGAGCTTCTTCAGGATCTGGCCGATCGTGGCGTCGTGCTCGATCATGCCGTCAGCATATTCGGTGCGCGCTGTCAGACCGGCCGGGCCGCGATGGTCCTCGCGTACGTGCGTGCGGAAATGCATGCGGGTCGAGTTGAACCAGCAGAAGAACGGCTTGCTGGCCTTAACCTGACGATCCATGAAGTCCATTGCCGCCGCCGAGGTCTCGTCATCGATCGTTTCCATACGCTTCTTCGTCAGTGGCCCGGTGTCCTCGATCTTGCCGTCGGCCGAGGTCTTGAGCACGCCGCGCGGGCCGAAGCGCTTGCGGAACTCCGGATCGCGCGGATAGGTGCGCTGCTCCGGCTCCTCCTCGGCATTGAGGTGATAGAGATTGCCGAAGAACTCGTCGAAGCCGTGGTTGGTCGGCAGGAACTCGTCCTTGTCGCCGAGGTGGTTCTTGCCGAACTGGCCGGTCGCGTAGCCGAGCGGTTTGACCGCCTCGGCGATAGTGATGTCACGGGACTGTAGACCGGCTTTGGCGCCAGGCGCCCCGACCTTGCTGAGGCCGGTGCGCAGCGTGCACTGCCCAGTGATGAATGTTGACCGGCCCGCCGTGCAACTCTGCTCGGCATAGTAGTCGGTGAACATCATGCCTTCCTTGGCGATGCGGTCGATATTCGGCGTCCAGTAGCCCATCACGCCGTGGCTGTAGGCGCTGATGTTGGTTTGGCCGATGTCATCGCCGAAGATGACGAGGATGTTGGGCTTCTTGCCGCCTGCTGCCGGAGCGGGGGCCGGTGTTTGGGCTTGCGCAAGTTGAGTTGGCGCGCCCATTCCGACGGTGGCCAATACCGGAAGAGCGCTGCCTGCCAGCAAGAAATTGCGGCGTCTGGTCTCTTTTTCGTCGCTCATGATGCTCTCCCACTAAAGATGCAGCCAGAACCAGCGAGCGACGGTTGTCGCGCGCTACAAGCCTAGCTTCCAAGCCTTATCGGGAAAAGCATCTCTCGACGTTGCGGCCCATGTAGCCCTCGCCCTTGAGATCGAGTCCCACAGGCAAATTTCCGGCCCTGCCGTACGCCCTATTGTCGCCGCCGATAGCTCACCCCCGCGGCAGTGGGTCTGTTGAACTTCTTGGGTAGCTGGTCAATCGCTTCTTCGATCTGTCGTCGAGCGTCGGGATCGCTCTGGAGCCATTGATCGGCAATCACGCCAGGCATGCACTTGGGCGCGCGCCTGCGATCAATGTCAGCGAGCCGATTGAGCAGCCTGTGCAGTCCGTCCGGAACCCGCGACTTGCCTGTGTTCGGCATTGCTTCCTCCGTGTCGCTCTCCCTGCTGGTCGGGGAGACCACGCTCGTGCGCTGGCTCTAGCGGAGGCCGCCGCCGACTATTGCCGCAGCAAGGTCAGCACGGCATCCATCTCGTAGGACAACACCAACGCACACGCAGCAAAAGCGGCAAACCAGCCGTAAGCGGTGACCATGGCGCCCCTCCATGTCGACGCTCAACGCTATGCCTGCTACTCGCATCGGTCGAGTCGTTTCGCACGCGGCGTGGAGCGCGAGGGGCGTCCGATCAGGGCGGCGGGTGGAGCGGGGAGACGAAGGAGACGGGAACGGGTGAGAGACCAATGCGAGAACCGATCAGGGTCTACAACGTGGAAAAGGACAGGGAAAAGATCACCGCCGAACTGAACCGCTACATAGCGGCCGGCCGTCGTCGGCCACGGCTAGAGTTCAGAGGCCCCTGCAGCGCGATGATCGTCGACGAGTGGGAGACTGTGCCTTCCAACGTCTGGGCTCGCTGGGCCTCGGAGTTTGGCTGATCTCTCACGGGGTTTCTCTGGCAGCCGTACCAGCGCCGTCAGGTAGAAGATCCAGAAATTGCCGTCGTCGGACGATGGCCCCGAGATGCCGTGGCCGCCGGGATCGCAGAGAACCTGGCCGGCTCGATACACGACGGCATGACCGAGCACGGGTACCGTCCGAGAAGCGCCCACCAGAATGAACGGCACGCCCGGATTGAGTGTCTCCAGGTTGGCGAACAGGAACGGCATAGCCGCGGACGACGGCAGTGCCAGCAGGGTCATGCCCCGCTCGGCCAGCCAGGCCCGCGCCAGCACTACGGCCTTGCCCTGATCCGCTTCCGGGCCGGCTTCCTGGTGGAAGTTCGGCACGTCGGCTGAGGGCACGCTGAGCAAGAACGAGAGGCAGTGCGCGAAACAACCGTCTTTGTCGCGCTCAACCATCGGTCGGCCGTCCCATGTGAGGCCGGTGAGCTGCACGGCCTCGGCCGCGGCGGCGCAATCGAGCGCCACTGGTCCGCTGTTGTGCAGCCGGAAGCGATAGATGATCGGCCAAGTGCGGTCGAGGCCGTGCCGCTCCATCACCCCGCACCCAAACAGCCTGAGATAGTCGGCCGTCGAGGTCGGTGGATTCTCGACAACCCTGCAGATGGTGAAGCCGTGCCGAATGGCCGACGCTTCCACCTCGGCGCGGCCATGGGGCCGATACCCTACCAACGGGATGACGTGCGCCTGATCGTCGGTCGTCAGGTCGTAGATGAACAGCACCCCGCCGGGTCGCAGCACCCGAGCGGCCTCGCCGATGCAGGCGTCCAGCAAGCCGTGTCCCAGGCTGTAGTTGAACATCACGGCATCGAACGCGGCGTCGGCCACCGGCATTCTCTGAAAGTCGCCATGGATCTTGACCATCGAGCCGGGCGCAAGCTCAAGCTGAGCGGCGCTGATGTTCAACAGCGAGAACCGCAAATCGGGACGCAATTCGGTCATCAGCGATGCGACGGCGCCCACCCCGGACCCGGCGTCGAGCACATGCGCGCGCATCGGCGGATCGAAGTGCTCCAGCAACGCAGCAGCGTGGTCCCTGTCGTTGTCGGCAAGCTTGTGCGTCTGCAGCACCGCGCCGCCGAGGCGCACGATTTCTCGCGTAACCTCCCCCACGGTGTCGTCATCGCCATCCCTTCTCGACGCTCCATCCGCAGGTCGCTGCCGGCAAGGTGCGCGCGCTGGCGGTGACGACGGAGAAGCGCTCGTCGGTCGCGCCGGAGCTGCCGACGCTTGCCGAGGCGGGCTATCCCGGCTTCGACGTCAGCTCATGGCAAGGCCTCGTCGTCCCGGCCGGTACGCCGCAGCCCATCGTCGACAAGCTCAACGCCGTGCTCGTGAAGATTCTCGCAGAACCGGGTGTCAAGGCGCAGTTCGCCAAGCAAGGGGCAGAGTCGGCCCCGAGCAGCCCACAGAATTTCGGCGGCTATATCGCCGCCGAAATCACCCGTTGGAAGAAGGTCGCACAGGACGCCGGCGTAAAGCCGGAGTGACTTTGGCCGGAGTGGCTACGCCGCCTGCTCGAGCGCCGGCGTCAGGGCCTCCTCGGCCGCCAGGGTGCGGGCGGCGGCGTGGACCGTCGCCGCGATGCGCACGCCGGCCTGGACCTGCTCGGCCGAGAGGCCGTGGTCGCGCAGGACCTTCTCATGTGCCTCGAGGCACATGCCGCAGCCGTTCACGGCGGAGACGACCAGCGACCAGAGCTCGAAGTCGACCTTGTCGACACCGGGCTTGGCCATCGCCGTCATGCGCAGCTTGGCCGGCAGGGTCTTGTAGTCGGCTGCGTGCACGAGGTGCACGAAGCGGTAGTAGATGTTGTTCATCGCCATGAGCGACGCGGCGATCTTCACCGCGTTCAGCGCCTCGGGCGAGAGATCGCCCGAGAAGGCGTCGACCACGGCGCGCGTGGTCGGCGCGTGATTGGCCGCGAGCGCGGCAGCGATGAAGCTGCCGGCCCTCTGCTGCGGCGTCAGGAGCTGCTCGGACGCGAGGCTCGAGAGATTGAGCTTCACGTCGCGCGCATAGTCCGGCAGCCGGTCCTTCAGGGTGTCGATCGACATGATCGCCTCCTTACGCGGCCTTCAGGACCTCTTCGCCCTTCTGCCAGTTGCAGGGGCAAAGCTCGTCGGTCTGCAGCGCATCGAGCACGCGCAGCACTTCCTGCGGGTTGCGGCCGACCGAGAGATCGTTGACCGACACGAAGCGGATGATGCCCTCCGGATCGACGACGAAGGTCGCGCGCAGGCAGACGCCTTCGTTCTTGTCGAGGATGCCGAGCGCCGTCGACAGCTCGCGCTTGAGATCGGCCAGCATCGAGAAGGGCAGCGCCTTCAGGTCGGCATGATTCTGGCGCCAGGCGAGGTGGACGAACTCGCTGTCGGTCGACACGCCATAGACGACCGCGTCGCGCTCGTTGAACTCCTTGTTGAGCTTGCCGAACGCGGCAATCTCGGTCGGGCAGACGAAGGTGAAGTCCTTCGGCCAGAAGAAGACGACCTTCCACTTGCCGGCATCGCTCTTGTCGGTGACCTGCGCGAAGGCGGACTTGATGTCGGGGCTCACCACCGCCTTGAGGTCGAAGGAAGGAAACTTGTCGCCGATGGTCAGCATGAAACGCTCCGGTTAAGACTACAGTTTGGAACACTTCTAATTTATAGACTCTCGTTGGAATTGCAAGTCATTCGCAGAACTATTTCAAGGTAGAATTTGGCACTTGTTTTCCAGTGATTTGCACCCTGAACCTGCGCAGGCATGGCGATGGACGGGACCTTCGAAGTGCTCAACCGCATGGTCGGTGCCGGCGTAATCTCCAGATACGCGATTGCCGTTGGAGCGCTGAACTATCTGGAGCCCATGACGACGCGTGACGTCGACATTCTCGTGTCCGTTGCCGATTTGGGCCCGGCCCGATCCGGTCTCCTGACACGAGCCCATCTTCTCGTACCTGCGACGAGCTGGTTACACGGAATTTGAGGAAGAAGGGGTCGTGATCGAGGGATGGCCCGTGCAGTTCCTGCCCGTCGCCAGCGATCTGGATGTGGAGGGCCTGGATCAAGCCATAGACGTCGAGATCGCAAACATCAAAGTCCGCGTGTTGCGCCCAGAACATCTGGTCGCGACCGCTGTTAAGGTCGGCAGGCCGAAGGACTACCTGCGTATTCTGGCCTTTCTTTCCAGCGAGCATCTGGATCGCTCGGCCCTTGCGAAGGTTCTGGAACGGCACAATCTGTGGGGCGCTTGGGGAGACTATTGTCGGAAAACTGGCCTCACTGATCCCATTTGGGTAGACCTGCGACGATGACCTCACAGAGCGCTGTTTATCCCGACATTTTCGATGTCCTGGAGCGTAAGAAACGCGGTCGCGAGCGGCTTGCGGCGCTCTCGTTCAGTGAGAAAATCAGGATCCTCGAGGCGATGCGGGAACGTGACGCGATGATCCGAAGAGCCCGGGAAACCCGGTTCAAGAAGGCCGAAGACGGCCGCTAACCTCGCTTGGTCCTCTTCGTCTTCTTCGCGGTCAATTCGCCATACTTCATCCCTTCGAGCTTGATGCCGTCGGGATCGAGGAAGAACACAGCGTAGTAGTCCTCGTAGTACTCGTCGGCCGGATCGACGATCCGGACCTTCTCCTGCTCGAGGAAGGCCTGCAGCGCATCGACGTCGCGGCGGCGGCGCAACTGGAAGGCGTAGTGATGCAGCCCGACATCGCCGATCCTGTACTTCTTCCGGCCTTCGGCCTCGGCGATCCAGTAGCGGGTCTTGCCGTTGGTCCAGCCGATCGTTCCCGGGTACTCGTCCGAGATCTCGAAGCCCAGGAACCCGAACAGCTTCGAATAGAAGGCTTTCGACTTCTCATAGTCGCTGACCCTGATCGAGATGTGGTCGATCCCGACGACCTTCGACACGGGCATGGCTTCCTCCTCTCGCTTGATCATGGACAACCAGGCTACAGTCCCTAAGTTCCTCGCAATGCGTCTTTCCGTTCTCGATCAATCCGTCGCGGTCGCCGACCGTCCCCACGACCAATCGATCCGCAACACCGTCGCCCTCGCCAGGCATTGCGAGGCGCTGGGCTACGAGCGGTTCTGGGTGTCGGAGCATCATAACCATCCCACCATCGTCGGCACCGCGCCGGAGATCGTGATGGCCGCGATCGCTGCCACCACCGAGCGGATCCGCATCGGCAGCGCCGGCATCATGCTGCCGCACTATGCGCCGTTCAAAGTGGCCGAAGTGTTCCGCGTGCTCGACGCCCTGGCCCCCGGCCGCATCGACATGGGCCTGGGCCGCGCGCCGGGATCGGACGGACGCACCGCCTTCGCGCTCAATCCGGCGGCCAACGAGCGGCCCGAGCATTTCCCGTCCGACATCCGCGACCTGATGGCGTGGGTGCAGAACGAGCCGCTGGTCAACGGCCATCCCTTCGCCGCGGTGAAAGCCTTTCCGCAAGGCGCCACCTCGCCCGAGATCTGGATCCTCGGCAGCTCCGACTATGGCGCGCAGGTCGCCGCCCTGTTCGGCCTGCCCTACTGCTACGCCTGGTTCTTCAGCGACGGCGCAGGCGGCGAACGCGCGATCGACCTCTACAAGCGCACCTATCGGCCGAGCGCGCGCCATCCCGTGCCGCATTCGGGCCTCTGCGTCTGGGCGCTGGCGGCCCCCACCATGGAGGAGGCGCAGTATCATCTCACCTCGCGCGTGCTGTCGCGCATCAATCGTGATCGCGGCCTGCTCGGCCCGCTGGTTTCGCCCGACGAGGCGGCGAAGGCGTTGGCACCGCACGACCAGGCGCGCATCGCGAAGATCCGCAAGGATTCCTTCGTCGGCACCGGTCCCGAAGTGATGGATCGCATCGTCGAGCTGAAGGAACGGGTCGGCGTCGACGAGATGGCCGTCGTCACCTGGACCTACGACGAAGCCATCCGCCGCCAGAGCTACGCCGAGCTCGCCAAGGCGTTCTAGGCCGGCCAAGCCGCGTAGGGAACAAGCTGCCCGTTGCAAGTCGGCAGCGGGCTTGGTCTGATTGGCAAGGACAGGCTGCGCCCGGGACTTCGGATGACACAGACTCTTTTCACCAACGCAAATCTCGTGCTCGACGGGTTCGCTGAGCTGCAGCGTGCTTTCAACGTCCTCGTGAACGACAATCGTATCGTCTCGGTGTCGGCCCAACCGATCAGTTCGCCGGCAGCGACCGTGATCGATGTCGGCGGAAGGACGCTGATGCCCGGGCTGATCGACGCCCACGCGCATATCACCGGGTTGTCGCTGACGCCAAAGAACATCGCCTACCCCGCCGCGGAAATCGCCATCGCATCGGCAAGCTACCTGCGCAACTGCCTGATGGACGGTTACACGACCATTCGCGAGGCCGGCGGCGCCGATCATGCGACGGCGCGACTGCTCGCCGAGGGCCACATCATCGGCCCGCGGTTGTTCTATTCGGGGAAAGCGCTGACCCAGACCGGCGGTGGCGCCGACTTCCGGACTCCCGACGAGGCGATCGATCCCTGCGGCCATATCGGACCGTTCTCGAACATGTCGGTGATCGCCGACGGCACCGCCGAAGTCCGCAAGGCCGCCCGCGAGGAACTGCGCAAGGGCGCCACGCAGATCAAGCTGTTCGCGTCGGGCGGCGTGGTGTTCCCTGCCGAAGGCCACGCCACGCGCTACGAGTTCTCGAAGGAAGAGCTCGAGGCCGTCGTCGAGGAGGCGACGGCCCGCGACACCTACGTCATGGCGCACGTCTATACCGACGAGGGCGTGAGGCGTTGCCTCGAGGCAGGCGTGCGCTCCATCGAGCACGCCAACTTCGTGACCGAGGATACGGTCGCGATGATGGCGGACTACCACGCGTTCTACGTGCCGACCTTCATCTCGCTCGTGCAGCGGGTCGAAAGCGCGGCCGAGACCCACCTGCCAGCATCCATCGTCGAGAACCTGAAGCGCACGATCGCGCGCGGCAAGCAGGTCTACGGCTGGGCGCGCAAGCACAAGGTGCCGGTCGGCTTCGGCACCGATCTGTGGGGACCCGATGCGCAGAAGTCCCAACTGCGGGAATTCGAGATGCGCCAGGATCTCGATCCTCCGGCGGACATCCTGCGCTCGGCCACCGTGACCAACGCCGAATTGCTGATGGAGAAAGGCACGCTCGGCATCATCGCCGAGGGCGCCTACGCCGATCTGCTGATCGTCGACGGCAACCCCCTGGAAAATCTCGGCGTCCTGATGAACCCGCAGAAGAACCTGAAGTTCATCATGAAGGACGGCACCGTCTACAAGAACGAGCTGGCGCCCTGAGCGAGTAGTCCGATCAGACAGAATCATAGGACCGCGGGCCTCCTGGCCCGCTCAAGCTCATGGGCCAACAGGTATGAGCGGGCCTGGAGGCCCGCGGTCCTATGAGAATGAATCCACCTGCGTGAAACGTGCCTCAGCGCGGCTCCGTCCAGCTTTCGGAGAAGGCGAGCGCGCAGGTGCTGAAGGGCTGGCCCTCGCGCTCCCTCGCCCAGGGCTGGCCTTTCGCCTCCCTGCCGTCGAGGGTCAGCCGTGCGCCGAGTGCGGGGATGAGCAGCGTGCAGACGCCGTAAGGGCGCGGATTCGGCGTCTGGTTCGGCTGCGTGTGGATCAACAGCGGCTCACCGATGTCGTACCAGGTCAACGCGATCTCGGCGTCTGTGGCCGAAACATGTTCGGTCCAGAAATAGCGCGGGTCGCCCGACTTCTCGAAAGCGGCGTCCATGACCGGAATCGTCAGGTCTTTCAGCTCGGGATTGAGCATGCCCTGCACGGTCTTCTGCAACCAGCGGGCCATCGCGATGTTGTCGGAGTAGATCCGCCAGCGGCCCTCGGTCAGCTCGCTTTTGACATAAAGCACGTGGCCCGGCCCCATCGGGCAATGGACGATCCGCCAGTAGCTGGCATCGGTCGAATTGGGATCGCTGTCCTTGCTGCTGAGGCGAATGAACGGGTTCTCGCCCGTCAGGATCGTGCGGTTGGGGTCGGCGACACTCATCTCGTTCCTCCTGTTCCGGAACTCGCTCGTCGAGTCCGGCGTTGTTCCTGCTGCTGGTATATGCAGGAGCCGCAGATGGTCGTCTTTCGCCGTGCCATTGTCATCTTCGTTACGGGAACATTGGGTTACGCCGGCGCGACCGTTGCACAAACGGCCCCCGGCGATCCGCCGGGGCGGGTCGGGCGACTGGCCTTCGTCCAGGGCACCGTGTCCTTCCACGACAACGAGCAGACGGACTGGGCTCCGGCCCTGCTGAACACGCCGGTGACCACCGGCGATGCGATCTGGACCGACCCCAATGCGAAGAGCGAGATCTCGATCGCCGGCACGCGCCTGCGCATGGACGGCGCCAGCCAGCTCGACATGCTCGCCCTCGACGACGCTCAGACGCGGATGCAGCTCGACCAGGGCCGCATCGACATCAAGACCTTCACCTACGACACCCGGCAGCCCTACGAGATCGTCACGCCGCGCGGCACCATTTCGCTGCAGCAGCAGGGCGACTATTACGTGGAGGCCGGCACGACGGAGGATCCGACCCGGCTCGGCGTGCGCCAGGGCGCGGCGCAGATCCAGGCCTCCAACGGACAGGTGCTCGCCGTCCGCGCGGGCGAGGTCGGCGAGATTTCCGGCGACGGCAGTGCGCCGCAGTTGCACACGATCCAGACCGCCCCGCCGCCGATGCCGGCCTCGTGGGCCGAACGTGACCGTCAGGTCGTCTACGACAGGCCGCCGCAATATCTCGGCAGCGGCGTCACCGGCTACGAGGACCTGAACTACTACGGCACGTGGAGCAACGATCCGGAGTACGGCCAGGTATGGGCCGCGCGGTCGGTGCCGGCGGGATGGTCGCCTTATACCACCGGGCGCTGGAGCTACGAGCAGACCTACGGCTGGACCTGGGTCGACGAGCAGCCCTGGGGCTTCGCGCCCTATCACTACGGCCGCTGGGCGCAGCGCAACAACCGCTGGTTCTGGGTTCCACCGGAGCGCCAGCAGCGGGCGGTGTATGCACCGGCGTTGGTCGCCTTCGTCGGCGGCACCGAGCTCGGCGCGGTGATCGGCCAGCAGAACCGCGCTCCGGTCGGCTGGTTTCCGCTTGGCCCGCGCGAGGCCTACGTTCCGCCCTACACCAGCAATCGCGATTACTACCGACGCCTGAACCTCAGCGCGCGCGTGCAGCAGCAGGTCATGGAGGACCGGTGGCAGCGTGCCCAGCGCCGCGAGGCGATGGCCGACAATCGGCCGCAGTTCACGCTGATGAATCGCCGCTTCGCGACGGTGGTGCCGGCCGAGGACTTCGCCCGCTCGCGCCCCGTGGAGCGCGTGGCGATCAAGGTGCCCGCCGACAAGATCGCCACCGCCCCGGTGGCCTATCTTGCCGCCCCGCCCTCACCGACCCAGTCGATTCGCGCCAACCGGGCGTCGGACAACGACAACAGGCGGGACAATGTCGCTCGCCCGAACGATCCGCGCGGCAGCGATCGGAACGTTCGCGACAACACGATGGATCGACCCAATGTGCCCGGCCAGGCAAACGCGCCGGCCACCGCGTCCCGTTTGGCCAGCATGCAGGCCATCAAGCCCGAGCCCGAGCGGGAAAAGGCACCCGGTCCGAAGTTCACGCCGCGTTCGGCCGTGACGGACCGTACGGCCGAGCCCGGCAGGACCGACGAGCCCGCGAAAGCTGGCGAGCCGGCCAGGGGCCGCGAGTCCGCCAAGGTGCCGTTGCCGCAACTTGCCCCCCGGAACGCCGCGGCCCCGCCCTCGGTCAAGCTCGAGGGCGAGCGCCGGCCGGTCCAGGGTCAGCAGGCCAACACTCCTGCGAAGGCCCCGGCCGACGCCGATCGCCCAGGGTCTCCGACTCGCCCGGGCGATGCCAATCGCCCCGAGTCGCGGCCCGGCCAAGCCACCCTCCCGCCGGTGCGCGATCGCAACGAGCAGCGGCCGGAGCCGCCGCGAACCGGCGATGCCAAGCCCAACGCACCAAATCGCGCGGAACCCGCGCGCCCTGCCGAGGCACAGCGTCCCGAACCGCCGCGCCCGGGACAGCCGGACCAGGCGAAGCAGCCGCCGGTGCGCGATCGCAGCGAGCAGCGGCCGGAGCCGCCGCGGACCGGCGATTCCCAGCGCAGCGAGCCGAACCGCGCCGAGCCGCCGCGTTCCGGCCAACCGCCGCAGCCGAGGATCGCCGAACCTCCGCGCCAGACCGAAGCGCCGAAGCCGCCGCAGGCCCCCAAGCCTGCCGATGCCCCCAGGCCGCCGCAGGCGAACGTGCCTCAGGCTCCGCATCAGGCTGCACCTCCGGCTCCCGCGCCGCAGCGCGACCGGGAAACCCGGGCCACGCCGCCTGTCCAGCAGCACCAGGCGCCGCCCCAGCAGCAAACTCGTGCCCCGGCGCCACCGCAGCAAATCCAGGCGCCTCGTCCCGCTCCACCGCCGCAGGCGCAGCACGCAGCTCCGCCGCAGCAAGCCCAAGCGCCTCGTCCCGCTCCGCCGCAGCAGCAGGCGCCCCGCCCTGCGCCTCCACCACAGCAGGCACAGGCTCCGCACCCGGCACCCGCTCCGCAACAGGCGCAGGCTCCCCAGCAGCAGCCCAGACCGCAGCAGGGTCAGCAGAACAATAACAACAACGACAACAAGAAGTAGCGGATCAAAGAACCTGATTGCGCAGAACCTGGTCGCCCTTCCACAGGCGCTCCAGGTTCTCGATCAGGATATCGAGCACATTGTCTTCATAGGCTCGCGTTTCGCCCGCCGTATGCGGCGTGATGAACACATTGGGCATCGTCCAGAGCGGAGATGCCGCCGGCAGAGGCTCCTCGGCGGTGACGTCGAGGGCCGCCGACGCGATCTTCCCGGCCTGCATCGTGGCGATCAGGGCGGCCTCGTCCGCCACCTTGCCGCGCGCCACGTTCACGAACATCGCCGACGGCTTCATCGCCGCGAACGCCGCGGCACTCATCAGGCCGGTCGTCTCGGGCGTGAGGGCGCAGGTCAGCGCCACGATGTCCGCCTGCGGCACGAGCTTGACCAGCTCGCCCATGCCATGGATCGCATCGGCGCCGTTGGTGCCCTTGCCCGGATCCTGGCGGATGCCGATCACCTTCATGCCGAACGCCTTGCCCAGCATCGCGAGGTGGCTGCCGATACGGCCCATCCCCACCACCAGCATGGTCTTGCCGCCGAGCTCGTCCTCGCGCTGCGTGAGGTCGCCGATCATGCCGCGCCAGAACTTTTTGTGCTGATTGTCGCGCGCCTCGGGCAGGCGCCGCGCCACCGCGAGGATCAGCGCAATCGCATGCTCCGCCACGGCGCGGGCATTGACGCCCGCCGCGCTGCACAGCCGGACGCCCTTCGCCGCAAGCTGCTCCTTCGAATACTGGTCCATGCCCGAGCTGATCGACTGGATGAACCTGAGCTTCGACGCGGCGGGGATCAGGTCGTTCTTCCACATGCCGGAGACGACCACGACATCGGCCTCGCCGACGCGCTTCTGGAAATCGTCGTAGTTCCAGACCTGGAAATTGCGGATGCCGGTTTTGCGCAACTCGAATCGCGCCTGCATCTGGTAGGCCGCGTGCGCGAAACAGATGGTCAGGTCCTGCTTTGCCGGAAACATGTCTCTCCCCTTGGATCAGCAGGACGCCGTACGCGGGTTCTTCCGCGCCAGCAAGGCTCTTCCGTCAGAAGCGATCGGGCCGGAACGGCGCGAGATCGACGGTGGTCGGCTGGCCGGTGGCAAGTTCGGCCACCAGCTTGCCGGTGATGCCGGCCATGGTGAGACCGAGATGGTCGTGGCCGAAGGCGAAGAAGACGTTCCGGTGGTGTGGCGAGCGACCGATCACCGGCTTGGAATCCGGATGCGACGGGCGCGGCCCCATCCAGCGCGACACTGGCTCGCCCCTGAGGCCGGGCACCAGCGCCATGGCGTGGCGCATGACCCGGTCGGCGATCCGCATGTCCGCCGGTGCATCGGGGGCGGCGAATTCGGCAACGCCGGTGGCGCGGATGCCCTCGTGCATGTGGGCCAGCGAGACGCTGCGATCGGCCGAGACCAGCGCGCGCTTCAGCCCGAAGTCCTGCGGCGCGAACATGACGTGATAGCCGCGCTCGGCCTCGAGCGGCACCGAGATGCCGAGCTGCCGGGCCAGCGGCCGCGACCAGACGCCGGCCGCGAGCACCACCTGCTCGACATCGATCGGGTCGCCCTCGGTCAGGATCTTCGTCGGACCCTCGCTGTCGATCGCGAAGCCGCGCACCTCGGCCGTCACGATCTCGCCGCCGCGCCGCCGGAAATCCTGGACCAGCGCGCTGGTGAGCCGGAACGGATCGATCGTGCGGCTGACGTCGGGCAGCGACACCGCCTTGATCACGCTCCGGGCCAGCGCGGGCTCCATCTGCCGCGCCTCGTTGCCGTCGAGGATGTCCATGTGCACGCCGTTGCGGCGCCGCAGGTCGAGCGCATAGGCGGCGCTCTCGAACGCCGCCTCGCTCTCGAACACCATCATCAGCCCGTTGTGATCGACCCATTGCGCGGCATCGGCGCCCTCGATCAGCGGCGCGTAGCCTGAGTGGGTGTGGACCAGCAGGCTGTTGCGCGCCGCGGCGATCGCCTCGACCCGCGACGGCCGCGACGCCTCGACGAGGCGCAGGAAGAACGGCAGCGCCTTCGGCACGTGGCTCCAGCGCAGCTTGAGCGGCGATCCGGAGTCGAGCAGCATCCCCGGCACCTTCTTCAGCACCCCCGGCAGGGCGAAGGGCACGCAGGAGGCGGTGCCGAAGCTGCCGGAGTTGCCGAACGAGGTCTTCATCCCCGGCTCGCCCTTCTCGACCAGCCGGACCGTGAAGCCCTCGCGCTGCAGATGCAGCGCGCAGCAGACGCCGACGATGCCGGCGCCGATGACCGTTATGGATCTTGCAGGTGCCATTGAGCTCCGTCCTGTCGCTGCGCACCCTGGCAGTTTCATCTCACATAAGCCATCGCTGTCATCCCTGAGCGCAGCGAACGATCTTATCGAACGATCGGACACGGATCTCGTAGCCGAGGTGAGGTCCTTGCTCCGCTGAGGACGACAGGAATGAAAGGCCCAGACCGATGCCGACCACACTCAGCGATCCCCCACGACAGGCGATCCGCAGCGAGGCCACGGGGCGAGCGCTTGGCTGGGCGCAACGCCTCCGCAGACGTACACCAAAGATGCCCAACCGCCTCAA
>Ga0070665_100003285_pt1 | contig 17353 bp, 12 predicted proteins | sample KBSS13metaG_FD_65862 | JGI IMG/M metagenome (GOLD analysis project Ga0070665, IMG submission 65862) | Switchgrass rhizosphere microbial communities from Kellogg Biological Station, Michigan, USA - KBS S1-3 metaG | ecosystem: Host-associated > Plants > Roots > Rhizosphere > Soil ...
CGCACTCATCGCCAGACCGCCAACGAGCTGGCCGCCGCGCACCAGCAGCCCCGGCCCGGCCGGGCGCCCGGCCAAATCGGCCCGGATATGGCGCAGCAGATACAGCGCCGCCACCGACGCCGCCCCCATCATCACGACGTGGGCGAACGGATTGGCGCCGCCGAGTTCGGCGGGCAGCGGCGCGGCGATGAGGCGTTCGATCGCCAGCCCGATCACGCTGACGAACACGATGAACACCGTCACCTCCAGGCCGTGCTTGAAGAACTGCCACACCACCGCGTGGGCGTGGCGCTGCGGTGCGCCGGAGATCGCGCCGGCCAGCAGGCTGGGCACCAGCTTGACGGTGGTGTACAGCGCGCGCAGCGACGCCATGAACACCGAGGCGCCCGCCGACACCATGAACCACCCGAACAGCAGCGCCGCGGCCACCAGCACCACCCCCGTCCAGACGTTGGTGCCGTCGAGGTGTTGCGCGTAGCGCACCGCCGCGCCGTCCCCGCAGCGGGCCATCGCGGTGATCGGCCCATCGGAGGCTCCGGCCCGCACCGCCGCCGACCACTGCGCCCCACAGCCGCCCACGCGGTCGACGACGTGACCGAAGTTGAAGACCTGCAACGGTTCCCGCACCGCGTGGGTGATCAGGCTGGCCGTCAGCGTGTCGACCTGGCCGGTGAAACCGCCGCCGCTGACCGGCCCGTTGTGGGTGGCGGCCTGCGCGGTGGAGAACCCGATGCGCCGCCCGAACGCCAGCAGCCCGTCGGGCCCGTACATCATCCCGGCCGGATCGGAGAAGATGGTTGCCGCCAGCGCGGGCATGGTCAGGGCGGTCAGAATCAACGTCGCACCCCGGCCCGCTTCACCGCGCCGCACGGCCAGCACCCCGAGGAACACCCCGACCGGCACCGCCACGGCGATCAGCCCCCACCGGGTCGTGACATTGATGACGGCGGTGGTGATCGCCCTGGCGACCTCGCCGATCACGGTCAGCCAATATGTCGAGATCGTCATCCGCATCACCCACAGCGCCAGCGTGATGACCCCGACGAAAAAGCCCGCTTCGGCGGTCAGCATGCTGGCCGCGGCCACGCTGGTCAACAAAACGTCCCAGCCGTGCACCATCCACGCACCCCACGTCGCGGGATCCCAGGCCGATCCCTGCGGGCCGGCGGCGATGAGCTGATCGCGCACCGAGGCCAGCGACAGGTAGTAGTCGCCGACGGGCACCCCGTAGCTGTCGTGCAGGCCCGTCCAGTTGAGCACCACGGCGTTGGTGGACGCGCCGGCCGCTGGCGCCGTGCCCACTGCCATCGCCGAAAGCGCCTGCAGTACAAGGAAAACCCGCACGTTGCATCGGACGCGGCGGTGCCGCGCCAGCCAGTACGCCGCGCGCACCGTCACGGTGTGGTCCCGGTGCGCATCCGCCTGCGGTAGGGGTTGGTGTCGTAGAGCTGCGCCAATTCCGGTGTCGGGGCGGAGAACAGCCGGATTTTGCCCCACCCGCCGAACTCGTCGAGTATCCACGACTCGCCTTCGCGGCCGGGAATGACCCGGCCGTGGCGGTGATCGATGGTGTCGTCGCCGTAGGCCATGATCTGGGCGGGGCTGGTGTTGGTGACGTAGTCGGCCAGCAGCTTGGGGTGGCGCTCCAGGTCACGGCCACACCAGCGCAGGGTGTCCTCGGCAATCGCGGATTCCTTGAACCCCAGGCAGATTCGCTGCTCGATGAAGTGGTCCTCGAGCACACCGAAGTCGTGGCGCGGCGCCTGGCTGATCCCGACGAACTGTGTCCAGGCCTTGCGGCCTTGGCGGATCAGGGTGTTGGCGCAGCGCTGTCCGCCCGGGGAATGCGTCCAGGCCGCGCACTCCTCCACCACGAACACATCGGGCGCGGTGTCACGGGAGAAGAACATCGACTGCGCCAACTCGGCGGCCATCCCGTAGAGGGCCTGGGCGGCGCGCTGGCTCGGGGTGCTCTGGTGGTGCAGATGGGCCTGGTATTCCTCGGTGACCGTCGGCAGCTTCAGCCCGCCGAAGTTCCAGATCACCAGCTGCCGTGACAGATCCGGGGGCGGGGAGGTGTCGTCGAACATCGGCGCCAGCAACCGTTCGGCGCGCAACCCTTCCAGGGCCACCAGCAGGTCGTCGTCGACGCTGACGCGGTCGGGGCGCGTCCGGTCCCGCAGCAAGGTGATCAGCCCGTTGGTGGTGCCGATTCCGTTGGCGTGGCGCGACTCTGGGGCCAGCAGCCCCTTCAGCCGCGCGGCCTGCGGGCTGACCGGGGAAAAGCCCATTTGCGGCAACAGATGATCCACCGTGCGTTCGGCGGCTTCGGCGAACGGGAAGATGCGCAGCCCGTCGAGGGTGAACCGCGGCCGCCTAGCGTCGATGATGGTCTTGCGCTCGTCGTCGAACGTGCTCAGCGCGTGTTCGTGCTCGCGCGCCTCGGTCGGGTCGATGAGATGCACCCCCGCCCCCATCCGCAGCCACGACAGGATCAAGTTCTTGGCGCACTGCGACTTACCGCGTCCCGGCGAGCCGCCGATCACCAGATTGCCCGGATTGTCACGGGCGGGTGCGTTGAGCAGATCCAGCAACACGACCTCGCGCAGGCCCGGGCTGGTGATCGTCTCCCCCAGCGGCACACCGGTGTTGTTGCCCAGCGCGGTGGCCAGCAGCGGAACGAACTTGGCGAACGCCGCGGTGGTCGTCGGATTGCGGATCTCATGCAGCGCCGCTGAGCTTTCGGTGCCGGGGTTGAATGCGCGCCACCACGTCTGCTGGCTGCCGCGGCGCCGGCGCAGGTCCAATCCCTGCCTGCGGTAGCGCCGGATGACTTCGGTGATCGCGGTGTCGACGGTCTGCGGATCGGGCGCCGCAGCGGCCACCAGCACGGCGGCGTTCACCCCGCGCTCGGCGCCGCGTTTGAGCGCGGAGGCAAGTTGCTTGCCGGACGCCAGCTTTCGGACCAGCTCGTCGTCGCTGTGGGCGTGCCGGCCGATCTGGCGGGCCTGGTCTTTGATGTTGAGGATCACGTTGTGGGCCGTGGCCACCGCCACGTCGGCGGAGTCGAAGGTGACGTGGATCGTCCAGTCCACCGTGGCGGTCGGTGTGCTCAGGTCATCGAGCACCTTGAACAGCGTCGACTGCGGCCAGCGCACGCCGGTGTCGGGGAACGACTCGATGCCCAGAAACGCTTGATAGGAGTCGGCGATGACGTCGTCGGGATCGCGGTAGGTGCGCAGGAACACCTCGGCGTCGCTGCGCGCGGCACGCCAGCGCCGGCCCCGGGCGCCCGCGCCGGAGGGGTCTGTCCACACCGGGGTGAACGCCGACCCCGGCAGCCGGGCGTCGGGGTCATACGGTGTGCTCGGCAGCGGCTGGCGCCAGACGTGGCGACTGGCGGTGTAGTTCCAGTGCCACCAGATCTGTTCGGCGCTGGCCGGTTTGGCGAACAGCGACGGCGGCAGCGCGCCAACCATGTTCGCGGCAAGCTCCCGGTACCGGTTCAGCGACTCGGCGCTGTCCCTGTCCCGTCCGAGGATCGAGTTCAGCCGCCGCTGCCAGGCTCCGGTCGCGGTGGCCCCGCTCAGCCCGTAGTCCAGGGGCAGGCTCAGCCAGTAGATGCGACGGCGTGATCCCCTGCGGCCCAACGCTGATTCCCATGTCCGGCAGTGCGCGACCCAGTCGCGGGTGTGCGCGGGAAGCGCTGCGCCGGCGCCGACCTGCGCCGGGTGCAGGTCGGGATGGGCGAACACCATCCGCCGGGCGATGTTGCGAGTGGACACGTCGGTGGTCAGCCCGCTGAGCATGGCGCCCGACGGCAGCGCCCGCAGCAGCTCGGCGTGCACATCGGCGACCCGGTCTTGAGCGTCTTTGGCCATGAAGATGAACGGCAGACCCGATAACAGATAGTCGGCGTAGACACCGGTATCGGTGAACCGCAGGTTACCGACCGCGGCGCGCGGGCAGTCGTACCGGGTCGAACTCATCGCCGGACAGGGTCTTTGGGCGGATGCGAGCACGACACCCGGGGACGAAGATCGGCGAGAAACCACGCGAAGCGGGTGCGGATCGACGGCCGCGAGCCGGGCAGTTTCGACAGCAGCCACACCGACGCGGCGGTGACGGCCACACCGACGACGAGGATCAGCAGCGCCCGCCCACTGTCGAGGTTGAGCGTGACCGCCGCACCGGTGACGATGAAGCCGATCAGCGCCGCGCACGCGTCGGGCAGGCGCCAGCGCTCCTTGAACGGCAGCCGGAAGCCGTCGCCGGCGTCGCCGAGATAGATCGGTAGATCACGTTGGTCGGACCAGACTTTGGCCGGTGACTCGTCGATCATCACTGGCCCCACGGGTTGGGGACGTTGACGTGGTTGGTCACGCCGTGGCTCTGGAACTCGTGGGTGATCAGTGCGGCGATGCCCGCGGAAAGGAAAATGGTGACCGACAGCCCGATGACGAGGAACTGGTGCGTCATTCCGGCGCCCGCACCTTCCTTCGACGTCTTGCCCAGGGTGGTCATGGTGCCGGCCACCAGGGCGACCGCGGCGAGCAGGCCTTCGATCATGTACGCGATCGACGTGCCCGAGGTGAACAACCCGTCAGCCAAATACCCCATGCAGTAACACCTTTCAGCTGTGCGGAGCGCCTGCCGGTGTGGCGGCGGTCTCCTCGCTGGTCTGTGGCATCAAGTCTATGTCGGCGATCATCCAGGTTCCGCCGCTATTTTCGACGGTCAGCGGAAAGCTGAAGTTCAGCACCGCGAACTGCGACGTTTGTGCAGAGACGGTGGCGCGCACATGGATTCGGGTTCCCGAAGACGCGTTGTCGGGGATCGCGACGTCGGTCGCGGCGGCGGTGAGCACCGCGCTGTGGTAGCCGCCGACCGGCTTGATCCAGGAGTCGGCCATCACGTAGCGGTCCAGCCCGCTGGTGGCGGTCAGGTAGGTGGTGAGGAATCCACTGACCACCGCGTAGACCGGGCTGGCGGGATCCAGCGGATGGGTGTAGCCGATCTTCACATCGGCGCCGGGGCCGGGGTCGCTAATGGGTGTCGGCATGTCCATGGCTCGCGGTTGGTAGTTCCAGATCGCTACCGGCACACGGTAAAACGCGCGTGTCGCTTCTGCGGTGGCGTAGGGCCGCTGCTGCACCTCGATGGTGACGGAGTATTCGCCGACATCAGCCGTCGAGCCGGCCGGGACGACCGACCACACCTTCGGTGTGGTGATGACCGCGGCGGGAAGCGAGCCGGTGGTTGGCTCGTGCTTGTCAGGAAGAGTGATGTAACGTTGCAGGGCAGCGCTTTTCGAGCTCGGCGTCGTCAGCACCGCCCACACGAAGTCCGCGGCGAACTCGCCGGCGGCGGCACGCTGGTTGGCGACCCTGGTGGCGACCGCGGCGACGTCGGCGTCGTCGGGGTGCGCGGCGGTGAGAAACACCTTGGCCGCCGCGCACGCACCGAGCAGCGCGCACACCACCAGTGCGACCACTCCGGCGGTGCGGGCGCGGCGCCGACCGGTGTCCAGACGGTGGCGCCACGTCGCCGACATGGCCCGTTCAGCTGGGCGCATGACCCAGGAACTGCAGTTGGCTCATCGCGAACGTCGCATCCACCGGATCGGTGAACGCCACAGCGTCACTGGGGCTTTCAGTCGGAGCGGGCATGTCGGTCGCGCTCTGGCCCTCAGTTGTCGTCGGTAGCGGGGCGGCCGGGGGGCGGCCGGTGTGCAGGACGAGCACATCGACACGCGACGCCAGCACCCGGGTGGGCAGGGTGGCGGTCACCGGACCGTGCACGCTGTTGGTGTCGACGAAGAACGGATCGGCGGCCAGCTGGTTGCCGTTGAAGAAGTTGAACTGCAGCCGCGTCACCACCCGGTGCGCCAGCCACTGGTCCTTGCCGCCCACGGTTTTGGCGACCCAGCCCGGCGTGACCGACACGGAGGTGAGCATGTAGCTGCACGCCGACTCAGGCCGAGACTGCTCGCAGGTGAAGCGCACATGCAGCACCTGGCCGTCCAGGAAGCTCTCCTGGCTGCCGCGGGCGCACACCCACGCCGAGTCGGTGCTGGTGTCGGTGAGCGCTTGCGGCGAGGTCGAACCGGGCCCACAACCGGCGGTGGCCGCGGTGAACGGCGCCGCAGCCTCCGCCGGTGGCACCGATAGTGCGCTGGTCGTGGGGACAGCCGAAAACCCCGGCGGCACAACCATTCCCTGGTGTTGTGGGCTGGGTTCAGGGTCGGGCCCACCACCGAACACGGCGAACGCGGCGATCATCAGCGCCGCCACCACGACAACCCCCGCGCATAGCCACAGCCCGACGCGTTTGGCGCCGGCGTCGGCGTCCACGGGCGCGGCGGCGGGTTCGACGTCGAGTTCGACCGGCGGCTCGCAGGGCGGTGACTCGTCGTCACCGGCATGTCCACCGGGCTTCGCGTGCACCGGAAGAGGGGTTTCGGTGAACAGTTGATTCACCCACTCCTGCGCCTCGGGCGTAGCGACGGTGTGTTCACTCACGGCGGGTGCCGTTCTCACCGTCGCCGTCGATGTCGATGATTGGGGGCCGGGGTGCCTCGATTGGCGTCATGTGCACCGGAACCAGCATCCACCCGGTCGGCGGCGCCACCGGCGCGAGGCGCACTGGCGCCGGCGGTGTACTGGGGCTCCGCTCGAGCAGTCGCAGCAGCAGCACCACGACCAAAGCGACGGCGAGATAGGGCAGCGCCGCCAACAGCGCCTCGGCCACCGCGATCAGCGCTACGGCGAAAGCGATCGTGCCCATGACGAGAAAAGCGAAGAAGATCCTCATGGCCGCAACCTAGCCTCGCGCTCTGACACCACGATTGCGCCGAATCGCGTTGATACACACCACGTGCGCGTCATGGCAGCGTCCTCTCCCCCGGCTCGTTGAGCGGTGTGGCGGCGACGACGCCGGGGCCGGTGAAGTCGTAGCCGCCCAGAACGGCTGCTGCGTCCGCGGCGGTCAGTGCGCGCTTCACCGGTGTCAGGGGCCACCACTGTTCGGAGCCGGCAACGGCCAACCAGCCGTTGGCGATCCCGTAGATGCCGGCGACCATAGGCGCAGCAGCCACCTGCAGGCACAGCCACGGCAACACGGCGATCTGGCCGAATGAGCCTGCGGGGTCATAGCACAACTCGTAGAGCAGCAGCCCGAGCAGGCCCAGCGCAGCGCCGGTCCACAGCATCGCCGCAATCGGAAACGCGCGCAGCGTTTGGGGAATCAGTCGCACGATGGCCTGGTAGGCGGCGAAGCCAGCTGGCCAACTGACCGGCGCGACAACCGCGGAAAGCAGGACGGCGCACAATTCCAGCTGGGCGCCAGGAGATTTCGACGCACGCAGCCACAATGGAGCGATCAAGGTGTCGTCGTGTGGGTCGGGTACTGCTGAGGTGCGGATCCGCTGGCGTTTACGGACTACGCGACCGAGCTGCTCGGCGCGGCGGCGCTGAATGGTCGACCAGCCCTGGTGATAGGCGATCCACTCACGGCGCACCTCGTCGAACCGGTCAGGGGCCAGCTGCATGCTTCGAGCCTAAGGGCAGTCAAACATGCTCTCGGACGCTATTTTTGCGCCGCAACTACCCGTCGCCAAGCCGCGGAATTCAGAGCTCGCCGTGGCTCCAAATGCGCAAATGCTTGGCAATTTCACCAAGCTCACGTGGCGAGCCGTTGGTCACGGCGATTACGAAGTCGAAGCGGTCGTCCTCTGGTCCGCTGATCCACTGAGTTCCATAGGTTTTGCGTCGCGACGACGTTTAGCTGTGTCGCGCCGACGAGACGGTGTTCACCGCGATGGTCGATGGCCGTACCGGCATTCGATGACTCCGGTGCACGCACGCTTGGCTTCGATCACTCGGAATCACCGGTGCCGTCGCCAGATGAGTCGCCGGCTGCGGAGTCTTTAGCAGTCGGCGAGGCCAGCTGCTGACGCGACGACACCCCGCGAGTCGTCGCGTCAGCAGCCGTGGTCCCGGTGGTGGAAGTGGTCCCGGTGTGCGGGGTCGTCGAATCGTTGCTTGCGTGGGCAGAGCTGCGCGGGTCCTTGGTCGCGTCACGTGGATCGGGCGCTATGAGTCGCGGCGTGACCGGCCGCGGAGTCGGCTTGACCCGGTCGGAGGGCGAGGCGAGATCCGAAGGCGAAGGAGCACCGGCTGCCGTCGGCCCCGGCAACTCTTCATCCGCCTGGGTTAATCCGGTGCCTTCACTTGCTGTCGGCGTGGCCTTCGCCGATGTCTGCCCACTTGTCGTCGCGCGATCCGTGGAATCCAATTGCCCGATTGGAGTCGGCAGGTCGGTTGGTGGCGCCGTGTCCGTCGACCCCAGTTGGGGGGAATTGTGGTTGCCTGCGGTTTCGTCGGGCGGTGCTGCGAGAGTGACTGGCGCGGGTATGCGCAGCGCAGCGGGTGCACCGTTGAGGGCCGCTGCGTTGGTGGCGCCCTCGCCGATCGCTGCGACGAGATTGGTGATCAGCTTCGCCGGGTCGAGCGGCGGGAAGAGCCGCGCCGGAGCGGGCTCCCCCGGCGAAATACTGCGGTCATAGCCCGCTTCCACGAGCACCCGGACGAACGGCTCGACCACGTCAATCAACGACTCGGGCACGCCCAGCGTGCGCAGCGGACCGAACAACGGCAGATCCTGAGTCGGGAAGAAGTGGTAGGTGGTGTCGCCGTACTGACTCACGGTCGGCGGCGTTGAAGCCGGATCGGACTGCAGGCTGACGTCGAACAGGAAAGGGTGCACGTAGATGACGCCCAGAAGCGCGTTCAGGGTGGATATGAAGTTCAGCGGATACAGCGGGAAATCGGCGATGCCGTCGTACTGCCGAATGAGGACGTCGGTGTGGAACTGGGTGTCGGTCAGTTCGGGGCCGTCGAACGTCCACCCGATGGGAACGTAGAAGCCGGGAAACCGGGCATGAAGACCGCCGTTGGGCACGTTCGAGTCACCGGTCAGCACGAAGTCGATATCGGGGGCCGCCGTTCCATCGGGATATTGTTCGGCGAGCTTGCGCTTCATCACGTTCGCGACGTTCGCGCCTTGATCGTCGCCGAAGATCACCAGATGGTCATTGCCGGCGGCGGCCATCGCCGCCTCCAGATCGGCGACTCCCGCCTGGACCGACTGATCGTAGGTGAGGTCGAACAGCCCGGAGAGTTTCCACAACGGCTCATCCGGCCAACAGTCCCCACCAGGTCTGGCGCAGCCCGGTTCCCCGAAGCCTAGAAGTGTCAAAGCGCGAAAGAGTCCAGTAAGGGGCCACACCTCGCTGGGAGTCGTCACCGCGAGGTAGTCGATGCCCTGACCCGGATGCGTCGGCGCGATGAACTGCTTCTTGATGTCCTCGACGTGGGCGTCGTTCCACGTTGGGCAGCTAATCCCGCACAGCAGCAACGCCGTCGAATCGGCCGACAGTTTCACCGTCGGCGACTTGGTCGAGACCGGCGCCGCCGCGGCCGTCACCACTAGGGCGGCGACCCCGATCGACACTGTCACTCGCGTCGCGAGTCGCCGACGCGTCCCTATTCCCAGCGTGACAGCCAGTGCGCCAATGCGCCCGACGTGCTTCGCGGCACTCCAAGTGGATATCTGGATTTGCTCACTGCGCTCGGACATTTCGGGAATCCCTCTTGGTCGGCCTGGTGCTGGTTGTGTGGTCTGACAACGGCGTCGGCAACTGCCGCATACCTACGTTCTTGGGATAACACTGAGGCCAACCGGTCGGCGCGCGTTAAGTAGTTGCACACTGCAATTCCGGTTGCCACGACGCCGTCTTACTTAATTGGGCCGAGTATCGGCGCCTTCAACGGCCGCCCGGTCGCACATTCGCGCCAGCGTGGGCGAGCTCGAGCGGCTCGCCAACGGCGAGCGCATCATCGACGTCTCCGATCGGTGCAGGAAGCGCTCCTATCCGCGTCGACTGAGTTCCACCAGGCTCGGGGGGCCCTCGGATCACTGGTCCATTGCCAGTGGCCGCGCCGCAGGAGAATCCGTCCGTCGACACCTCCCGCTTAACAATATTGCGCAACAATATTGCGCAGGTGCGGCAGGTTGCCACGGGCCAAATTCCATAGACGGCCGACGGCTCGTGGTACCGACTGCGCCACCAAGCATCCCGAACAGCCGACAAGCACATCAGCGCCCCTCTGTGGCACGGCCAATACGCCACGGTGCCCAATTGGCCTGTGGCAGATGGGCTCTGCGAGGACACCGATCGGGCCCGAGGCCGCGATACGTCCCCTCGGACTGCGCCTGAGTTAGGTTCAGAACTCGGCCATGGTCAAGCCCGCGCGAGCTATTGACGCCGCGTTCCCTGGGCTCCGTATATCAGAGCGCCAACATAGCTGCGGGCCAAGTCAGTCACGGCGTAGGCCTATCGCGAATGTCCGATCGCCGCTTCGCACGAGTGCTGCGAGTTCCTCGCGGGTGGTCGCACCGGTCTTGGCCATCGCGCGGTAGATGTGACTTTCCACGGTGCGTTTCGACAGCGTTAGACGTTGCGCTATTTCGGGATTGGACAGGCCGACCCCGATTAGCGTCGCGATTTCACGTTCGCGTTTGCTCAGCGGCAACGGCACAGCGGCCTCATGAAGCGCTGGCGTACTGGCCCCGCCGCACTGCACGGCGAGGGCTTGGGCTCGAGTCGAGCATTTCAACGCTGAACCGCGGCGCTCCTGCTTGCGATAGGCCAGCGCTGCGTGTGCGGCAGCATCGAGGCCCGCGACACGATCGCCCATCTCCTCAAAATCTTCTGATACGGCGGCTAATTCAGCTGCGTCACTGCTGGACAGCGCGGCGGCGAAGCGGATGGCCACGCCGACGCGAGGGCCTTCGACGATCGCCGCGAGGTCACGCAGACGAGGGGCGGATGTCGGATCCCCGAATTGCGTTGCGGTCTGCAGGCATACCACCTCGGCGGCGAATTGTCCGTTGGCGCGGGCATTTACGGCTGCGGTCAATGCGCTGTCTATCGCATCACTCGTCGCCCCTTGACACGCTGCTACCCACGCCTGGGCCAACTGGCGCTCGTATTCGACGAAAAGACAACTCCGGTGACGATGCTGGTCCAGATGCGCCAGCGCCGCAGCGGCCTTGTCGACCATGCCGCGCATGGCAAGTGCGATTGCGTAAGAAATTTCATGCCGGTAACCGAAGCTGTGGAAGTCGCCCATGGCGAAGAAAGGTCCGACAGCCGCTTCTAACAGCGAACAGGCCTGGCTAAGGTCACCGGCTACAAGGGCTGCTCGACCCCCGAGCGCGGTGCCCAATAACTGGGCAACGCCGGGCAGATCGGCAGCATCCGCACGCAACCGCTTGGCCACGGAACACGCCGCACTGATCCGTCCCGCCTGCCAGAGTGCGCAGACGTGTTTGTCGGCAATCTGCAAGAGCAAGTTGGGAGCATCGCGAGTCTGCGCCACAAGAGCGTACCCGTTCTCTGCGGCAGCCACTGCCTCGGTGGTGCGGCCGCTGTCTCCATAAGCGATGACAAGCGCCGAACTCGCGGTTCCCGGCGCACTACCGGCCAGCTGGTCAAGAACAACATTCTCCGACGCCTTCAGGGCCATCTCAGGTTTGCCCATATAGGACCAATAGACAGTGTTCAGGGCGTCAACCAAACTGCGGGTTCGCATCGATGCGCTCCGCAGCATCTCGTCGATGAGTTCCTTCGCCCTCACAGGGTCGGCGAGCCCGAGAAACCTGTTCCCGGCTCTGAGCACGTTCAGCCGGACATGATCGTCCTCGGTGAAACCGCTTGTGGGAGTGCGTGCGAGCACTGCGTCGGCTTCTTGTGGATCGAGCCAATAAAGCGCCAGGGCACGAGTGAAGAATGCCGCCGCTCCAGCGCCCGAACGGATTGCGGCATCGGCGAGTCGATCGGCCAGGGGCATGTCGGCGAACGAATACGCGCCTTGAGCCGCTGTCTCGAAGAGCTCAGGGTCCGGTTCGAGGTCGGAATCGATGCTCAACTCGGCGCGCCGGACCACGGTGCGCATGTCGGTGCCGTCGTCGGATCTTGCGAGCTCGGAGGCGACCAGCCCCCGCAGACGTCGTAGTCGAGTCTCGGCCGCGCGTTTGCGGCGCACCTCACCGTAGAGCGGATGTGCGACTCGCACTTCCACTCGAGTGTCGATGTGATCGAGTGTGATGAGGCCCCGCATATCTGCGGCCTCCACTGCCGCCGGATCGGCGATCCTCATCAGCGTCGGCAGGTCAATGGGTTCGCCGACGGCCAGCACGTCGAGGACATCGCTTAGCGGAGCCGACAGCGCGCCGATCCTGGACTCGATCACTTCGACCAGATCCGGCGGAACGACCGGATCGCCAGACCAGCGCCAATAGCCGTCCCGTTGCACCAGTCTGTTCTCGGCGACCTCAACGTCGACGATGTTGCGCAAGTACAGCGCGTTGCCGCGCGTCAGCCGCCAAAGACGCTCGGCCGCTGTCGATTCCAGTGGACCGCCCAATGTCGCGGAGACCAGCGATGCGGTCTCCTTGGCTGACAGCGGTTGGAGGTCGAGCCGGTAAAGCGACTGGTCCTTCCAAAGTTCCTGAGTCGCCGTGGGAATTGGCTCACCAGCGCGCTGCGTGAGCACCACCTTGGCGGCCCGTCGCTCAACGATCTGGTGTATGACGAATGTCGACAGATCATCAAGTAACACCACGTCGTCGACGGCGACAACGACCGTTTTACCCGGCTCCGTGGCACTGAGTGCTCGAATCGCGCCACTGACCAGCTCGAGGCTGTCGCTGGACCTTCCGGCCCATGCCACGAGCGCTCCCAACGGCAGGGACCGTGCCGAGGATGTTCCCGCGACCCAACGCACTTCGCTTCCCTGCGATGCCGCGGCGTCCAGAGCTTCGCGGGCGATCCGACTCTTGCCGACACCGGCGGCCCCACGAATCAAGATGCCGGACGAGTCTGGGTCCGATAGTGCAGTCGCGATGAGGCGCAGTTCCTCGGAACGGCCGACCAACGGCCACAGCAACCGCACGTAGATAGGGTAGGAGATGCACTGGCAATGCAGGGCATTTATCACACTGCGCTCCGCCGAAGCCATGGCGGAGCAGCAGCCGAAGTGATCAGCGAACGCCTCAGAGTCGATGAATCGGCGCAGGCCGGGCGTCCTCCGCATCGGGAAAAGCAGATTCGCGATCGCCGAAAGACGGGTCGACAAGCGCTACGGCGGCGCCCACCCCACCGCGGTCGCGCTGACCCACCTCTACATCACCGGCCAAGCCGGAGCCAGAACCATGAAATTCCGGGCACGAAACGGATGGTGCTGAGCCAAGCGCATCACCTATTGCTCGCATTCTTGGGCGGCCGTGAATTTCTCCTCTGCGATGCGAAGAACGCCGTCCAGCGCTGATTCATCGACCCCGACGTACTCGCTGATCACCTCGGGCGCTACACCGGCATCACGAAGCCTCAGCGCCAATGAATACGTCAGAGGCAGGCTACGCAACGCCTGCTCGCGGTCGCTGTATTGGTCGGCCACAAGCCGAGTCTGCGCCCTATGCGCTGCCGGACACTCAGTACGCGGCTACGTAATCTATTCACGCCAACGTAGCCGTGTCCCACACAAGTAGGCGTGACGTGAAGCCACTGCTGCGCGGTCAGTCGATCCGCTGCCGACCATCACTGTTGTCCTCATCTTGTTGTCTTCGTGCACATCCCATCCAGCTGTCCGAACACGGCCACCCATTGTGGTAGGTGACGTGAGTCCGAGGGCAGGCGCCGCGCTGAGGGCTATGACCATCAGGCACGCGGCCGGAGGTTCTCATCCGGTGGTGGCAGCCCAGAAATCGCGATGCAGACATGCGAGGTTCCCCAAGCCCGCCCGTCAAGTAGCAAGACTAGCTAGCGACCTTGTCAAACAATCGGTGCACGCGTATCAGTCTTCACTGCTTCTCAACAACAGCCACGCCTCACGCAGCTCGTCGAGATACACCACGAATTCATCGAAGTCGATGAGTTCGACCATCTGCCCGGGCTGTCCGCGCGGGATGAGTCTGGCCTCTGAAGTGTTGCGCGGCAACAGTTCTGCGGCCTCCAGCGCATTGCCGAACTGACGGCCGGTGGTTTTGTCGTCACCGTTGGCGGCATAGGTCTGGTGGCTGCGGGTGGTCTTACCGGCCCACAGCGCCGCGGATTCCATCACGTCGCGTTCGTGGGAGCCGTACATCACCAGCGAGGCCGGGGTGACGTCGCGGATCGCCTTGCCCTGCAGTGGACCGTAGACGGCGTCGAGTTGCGAACCGGCTTGCGCGGCAAAGCAGATCGAGCAGCCAAGGCCGCGGGACTCGGCCAGATACTGCGGCAGCCGCGGGATCGGCGTGTTGGTGATCTCGTCGAGAAACAGCCCGATGCGGGTGTATTCCTCCCACTGCGCGACCTTGGTGCGCTGCCGGTTGATCAGTGCATCCATCAACACGATGGCCTGTGCGGCGACCGTGCCGTCGGCCGGCGTCAACAGATACAGCGTGGCGGCCGGGTCGTCGAAGAACGAAAGATCCAGCGGCGGCAACGGCCGGTCGCGGCGCGCGGTCAGCAGCCAGGCGGTCAGCACCTTGGTCACGGTCATCTTCACCGAGTCGCGTTGCTTGGGCTCCATGTCCAGCACCGAGCGCACCCGCGCCTGCAACAGATGGTCTTGGCTCCACGCCGCGGCCTGCGCCCACCCGGGTGCTGTGCTGATCTGATACCCGCGACCTGCGGTAGGACTGTCGAGGTTCTCCGACGCCTCCAGAGTCCACTCCATCCCCAGACCCGTCGCCTGCGGGCTGGCCGCATACAGCAGGCACGTCAACGGTGCCAGCGCCAACTGATCCCACGGCCCGGTGTCCCCGCCGGTGCGAAATGCCGTGCCAGACAAGGCCACCGCCGAGGTGGACAACAGGCTCTGCGCGGTGGCGCTCGCATCGTCGAGTGTCGTGATCAACTGGGTCGGGTCGAAGCGGTGCGCGACAAAGTCTTTCGGATAGTAGGGGGCGCTGATCGGCCGCAGATCCAGCAGCGCAGCGGGGCCTGCCCGCCGTGAGGCCACCATCTGCATCAGGTCGTCCTTGCTAGAGGACACCAGCGCCGGACCCGGCCACAGCACCGCCGCCTGCGACAACCACTTGCGGGTCTTCCCGGTGCCCGGCGGTGCGTAGCCGCCCACGTGCGGCGCCGACTCCAGCGGTACGCGACGCCCAGCGGCATCGCGCGTCCAGCCGGCGAACGCGGTGACCGGCGCTCGATACCGTTCGGCCAGAGTCCCATTCGCAGGCACGAGTCAACCGTAACGGCTCCTCGACCACGTGGCCGACGCTTATTCAGGGGCGCGGCCAGCTGCCCTCCTGCGGTCGGTGTTCCGGGCAAAACCCTTGCGGCTCAGCATCATCGCGCAGCAGCCAGCCCGCAGCGTCGACAGCGTCGGCAGGCTCGGTGCCGCAGATCTCGCACCGCACCGACACCCCCGCTTTCGACCACGCCAGAAACAGCCGCAGATTGGCGGCCACCCGCACGGCCTCCGCCACCTGCTCCCCGGTGTACATCCAGCCCGCGCCGTCCACCCAGGTCCGCGGCACGAGCTGCGCGATGACGGGGCCAGGCAGGCCACAGGCATCGCCGACGTCCTTGATCGTGAAGCGCGCGTGGCGGGATTCTGCGGCGTGCCCGCGCACCGGACCCAGCGCCCTCGCCGGGCCCCGCGCCTCCACACCGCCGGTCACGAGCTCAAGTTTAAAGCTTGCTGGGCACGCCGCCATTGCACGTCGTAGGGTCTCATTACAGATGACCGAGCTCGGTCCTCTGACCTGTGGATATGCAAGTCGTCTCAGGCGATGTCACCGAGCTTTGCCTCGTTCGTGTCATTGACCGATAGGTATTGGCCCGAGTCGGCTCCGATGCATCGCGTTTCGCGCTGACGGAGAGCGCGAGAGCAGGTGCTTACGCCATGTGACGCTGTGACGGTTTGGTCAGGCGCGCGGCGAAGGGCCTTCATCGGCGAGCCCGCATGTGCGCCTCGGCGCGACGCCATGCCAAAAGACTCCGTCCGGCGGCCAGACGCAATGACAGAGCAAGCACTGCGGCGACACCACTTCGGCTCGGGCGGGGCTCGACTATAAGACGGTTATGGGCGGTCGCGAAGTAGGTAGCAGATTGCTGTCAGCGATGTGGGGCGTGCGCACTTCGGGTGGCCGAAAGCATCCCGCCGCCATGACGTGTGGAGTAATCGACACGCCGACAGCGTTGCCGTGGACTGGTCGCACCCGAAATCAACGGAAAGGTGCTCCCAAGTGCCGTTCATCACGACCGGAACCGACGTTGCCCTGTTCTATCGCGACTGGGGGGCGGGCCGGCCCGTCGTCTTTTGCGCGGCTTGGGCGCTGAGCAGCATCGCCTGGCAGCATCAAATGATCGCCGTGGTGGATTCCGGTTGCCGTGCGGTGGCATACGACCGGCGCGGCCACGGTCGTTCCGACGATGCAACCACAGGATATGGCTACGACACGCTTGCAGATGACCTCGCACAGCTTCTGACATCCCTGGACCTGCGCGGCGTGACGCTGGTCGCACATTCGATGGGAAGCGGGGATGCCGTTCGCTACCTGACTCGCCACGGAACGGGCCGCGTCGATCGACTGGTGCTGGTGGCGCCGACGACGCCGTTTCTCCTCCGCACACCCGACAACCCTGACGGTGTGGACGCAAGTGTCTTCGCTGAACGCCGAAACGAGTGGAAAAGGGACTTCGCGCAATGGGTTTCGGCTAACGAAGGGGCATATGTTGGCGACGGTCTCCCGGGTTGCGCTGTGTCGCCTCTCATGCGCGACTGGACGAAGGCGGACATGCTGAGCACCAGCCTCTACGCGGCCACCCAGTTCCAGCAGTCCGGTGCCGAGACCGACTTCCGTGACGAGCTCGCTACTCTCGTTGTGCCGACATTGATCCTGCAGGGCGATGCAGACGCCTCAGCGCCATTGGCGCTTACCGGTTCTCGCACCCGCGCGCTGATGCCGCGGTGTCAACTGCGCGTCTATGAAAACGCGCCGCACGCGCTGTACCTCACCCACCAGGGGCGGCTCAATCGGGACCTGACGGCATTCATCGAGGATGACTCCTGCATCGAGGAGACCACCGAAAACCAGTCAACATCCGCCCGCTGACGGCGATTGGTTGCGCGGCACTTCACGGGCGTATGCCGTAATGGCAGCTGAGCGATTGCGTTGCCTCGTCCGTGTCGGCTCACGATCGTGTCGTGAAGCCAACTAGACAGCTCTAACTGTTCAGTTTAAACTGTCAATATGCATGCGGTGAGTGAATCGTCTGTCCGGGCGGCCC
>Ga0070665_100003286_pt1 | contig 17353 bp, 15 predicted proteins | sample KBSS13metaG_FD_65862 | JGI IMG/M metagenome (GOLD analysis project Ga0070665, IMG submission 65862) | Switchgrass rhizosphere microbial communities from Kellogg Biological Station, Michigan, USA - KBS S1-3 metaG | ecosystem: Host-associated > Plants > Roots > Rhizosphere > Soil ...
GAACCGGGCAATGCGCCCACCCTCGTCAGCAAACTCGCGTAACGCTTCAACCAAAGCATAGTAAGCATGCACTGCCGGCGTGAACGGCGTATTGCGTTGGTCCTGCAATCGGGCCAGTCGGCCAAGATCGAGGTAGTACGTCCGACTCGCCGCCTTGGCGAGGGCGGTACGTCGGACAATGACAAACGACGCTCCCGGAACTCCATGGAGACATTTGTTGGCGGTAGCGGCAACCGCATGCACCGTCTCGTCGGTGAAGTCGATATCTTCCGCACCGAAGCTGCTGACACCGTCGACGAGCAGGCCCCAACCCCGTTCGCGGCACAGCTTCGTCACCGGCCGCAAGTCATTCAGCCGCCCCGTGGTGGTCTCGTGATGCACTACGGCAACGTGTGTGAAGTCCCCTGTCACAGCTGACAGGTCGAGCGGCTCCATCCACGACCCGATCACCCGCTCATGCGCAATCCCATACTGCGCACACATCTGCGCAATCCGGTCTCCATACACCCCATTCTCGAGGTTCAGCAGGCGGCCATTCGCGGGCACCAGGGCGGCCGTCATGCTCTCCACCGCGGCCGTCCCCGACCCGGTCATGAGCACGGCCGTCCAGACCTGGGGATCGAGGTCATACGTCGCCAACAGGCGCTCGCGGATCTCATCCTGCAAGGCGAAGAATTCGCTCTCGCGGTGACACAGATCGGGCTGCAAGAGGCTGCGCCGGACACGCTCGGACAACGTGACCGGACCAGGGTTGAGCAAAAGCATCAGGTGACTCCGGCCGGGGGGCTTGCAGCCTGCGTGGGGCCGAAGTGTTGCATTAGACGCGTCCTGACGTCGATAGGAGTTACTGAGGGACGTGGCAGGCCCTCAGGCGAACCGGGGCGAGTGAACAACCGGGCAAACCGAGGACCCTCAGCCGGCGGCTCACTCAGCCACGCGCCGATCCGTGACACATCGTCGGTTTCCAAGGACGAAGCGTATCCGCAGGCAGCAGCGATCTCGGCGAACGATACTCCGGGGGAAACCGTCGCCTGTCCGCCTGTCGAGTCGTGTACGCCGTTATCCAGCAGCAGGTGTAAGAGGTTGGCAGGGCCGTAAGCACCCAAAGTTGCGAATGCCCCCATTCGCATGAGCGCCGCGCCATCGCCGTCCAACGCAACGACCCGCAGGTCCGGTCGCGCTAACGCGAGCCCGAGCGCCATCGGCGTCACGCAGCCCATCGAGCCCACCATGTACAACTGGTTGGGTCGGTCCTCAACGGCGTAAAGCTCACGGCCACAGAATCCAGTAGTGGCGAGCACTGCAGTCGAGTGAACAGGCGTCCGGGCGATTACTTCCTTCAACGCGTCCTGACGTGTGGCTCGCGCCGAGGGCGCAAGGCGCAGCGGCTCCAACGTCAAGGGGCCCCGCGCGCGAGCAGAAACCCCAGCGCCGGCCTTCAGGGCATAGGGTGCAACGGTGCCTTTCTGCATGACTAACGCGTACGGCCGACCTGTGGAATCCATATAGGCCACGGCCCGATCCAACGCCGGCCCGATGTCGGCCGCTTCCGAAGGAAACAGCTCCCACGGAATCTCCATGGTCTCGAGCATCTTGGGTGTAATCGGCCCCATGAGCGCATGTTGCGGCTCATCGGGCACACCCGGTTGTGCTCGCCAGGTGACGATCAGCAGTTGCGGCAGACGGAAGGTCCAGGTGAGTGAAGTCAGTGGGCTGACTGCATTGCCCAAACCCGAGTTCTGCATCATCGACACGCCGCGGCGGCCACCCAGCGCAGCGCCTGCGATCAGCGCAACGGCATCGCCCTCATTCGCCATCGACACGTACTGCAGAGACGGATCCTGCAGCACGTAGTTGATGAAAGGTGTGAGAAAGGAGCACGGCACGCCGGCCCACCAATCAAAACCCCGCTCACGGGCGGCTTCAACGAAGCTGCGCGCCTCGATCATGCGCCGCCTTTCAGGAACGGCGTCTGGGCGTGGGCAAAATCCACTGCCTGGCGGAAATCCTCCAGGTCATTGACGCCGCGCCAATGGCCATGGACATACAACACTTCGATGTTGACGCCGGCGGCAATGAGCGCATTCATCAGGGCCGGCATGTCCAGGGTGTCGAAATCCGGCCGCAGGCGCAGCTCGGCCATCACTTCCTTGAGCTTCGCGACCCCGGCACGGCTCACCTTCAACATACCGATCCAACGGCCGCTGACCGGCTCCTGCGAATCGGCGGCCGGCTGCTTGCCGCTCGTCACCCGCTTCAACAGCACGGGGGTTCCGAACAAGCCACGGTCATCCTGGCGCGAGCAGTACGCGAAATCGCGCACCGTCAGGTTGCTCGAAGCGGCAGGCGAAGAATCCACGACCACCGAGAAGTCGGCCTTGCTCTCCGCGAGCCCTCGCAGCACATAACTGCGGAAGATCAGATCTCCGTAGGAGATCACGGTATCGGATTCAAGCTTGTCGACCGCACAGGCCAGCGAAGCCAGCTCACTGGTCTCGGCGTACCGCTCATTCACTACCAGCTTGATGCCGGCGGTGTCGATGGCGTCCACGCGGTAACCACCTACCACGGTGATGTCGTTGATGTGCTCCTTCTTGAAGCCATCGACGAGCCAGCGAAGCAGCGGCTTGCCGGCGATCGGCAACATGACCTTCGGTTTGTCCTCGGTCATGGACTCGAGGCCGCGGCCGCGGCTGGCAGCCAATACGACGGCGCTGCGCGAAGCCTCCGCGGTCAGGTACAACCGTTCGGCGGCTTCGTATTCATCGGCGTTCTGCAGCCTGAAGATCTCGTTGACGGTCGCAACCTGATCTTCCACGTTGACCAGCGTCTCGCTGTCGTGGATTTCCTTCGCCACACTCTGCATGGCAGCCGTCGCTGCGCGCATGAGGTGATTAGCCCAGATGACCAGGCTGATCCCTGCTTTGCGAAATACGTCGGTGGGGGTGCTGTAGTACTTGGTCGGCACGATCACCAGGGGACCGCGCCCGGCCCACTCGCGGGCAAACGTCACAATCTCATCCGGCTTCGACAGCTTGCTGTGGATCAGGATCGCATCCGCCCCAGCACGCCGATAAGCCTCGGCGCGACGCAGCGCTTCGTCCATACCCCAACCCGCGATCAACGCCTCTACGCGCGCAACGATGGAGAAGTTCGGGTCCTGCTGGGTGTCCTTGCCGGCCGCAATCTTGCCGGCAAACTCGGCGACGTCCGCCAGGGGCTGACGCTCGCCGTTGAGGAAGCTGTTGGTCTTCGGAAACTGCTTGTCCTCGATACAGACACCGGCAATGCCGCGCTGTTCGAGCTTGCGCACCAGGCGGCGCATGTTGTTGAAGTTGCCGTAGCCGGTGTCGCCATCCAGCAGGATGGGCAGATCGCTGGCATCGGCCATGAACTCCAGCATGTCCACAACCTGCGTCCAGCTGGCTTCGTTGTTGTCGCGAACACCGTATTGCGCCGAGATCGTGAGGCCCGAGCCCCAGATGCCCTTGAAGCCGGCTTCGCGCACGATGCGCGCGGAGATGCCGTTGTGCGCCTCCATGATGAATTCGAGCTGCTCACTGAGCAGCATCTGCCGCAGCCGGGCGCTACGGGACTGGGCCGTGCTCGCAGGCGCGGCCGGGCGGGGTTCCATTTGAGCGTTCATGAGTTCGATCCTGGCAACGGCGGAAGTTTGGGCAGCACGTCGCGGGCGGCCCGGGTTATATCATTGGGAAAATCAATCTCGATCCACGCGAGTCCACTGACGTCGGTCACGTCGATGATCTGGCTGCGCTCGAGCAGCATGTCGCGAATCGCTTCTTCGTGGGGCAGGTTGGAGCGGCCGCTGTTGACGTAGCCGGCCACCAGCGTGGCCAGGCGGCGGGCGCCTGCGGGGTCGAAGCGAAAGAAACCGACGGATTCACCGATGGTGTCGTATTTCAGATCGGGCGCGAGCTTCTTGCGGAACTCGACCGGGATGCCCTCGCTCACACACACCTTCACCGGCTCCTCGCCGGGCTCGAAGTTGCGGTCGATCAGAATTCGATTGACGGGTTTTTCCCCAGCCACCAGCGCGGTCATGATGCCCTCGTGATACAGCACGTCGGCATCCATCAACAGGACATCGCCGCCGCGCGTCAGAGCCTCAGCGACGGTGTGAACGGTGAGAACACTTCCCAGCTCATAGCCGGGGTTGAGCACGATTTCGGGCCGGGGCAGCCAATTCAGGCGATCGAGCTCGGCGGCCACCAGGTCGTGCCGGAATCCCAGGGCCAGGACGACTTCCTCCACACCTGCATTGCGCAAAATGCGCAGATGCCGCTCGAGCAGGCTCGTGCCGTCAAAAGACAACAGGCACTTGGGCGTATGTTGGTCCTCAGCCTGCTGTAAACGCATGCCGCGGCCGGCGGCCAGAATAATAGCTCGCATCAGTTTCCTTCAGTTCAGACGGCCAGGCGGCGGCGCCAGCCTCGCTCCGAGAAATGCAGATATAACAGACCCGGCACCCCGAGAATCACCTCGCGGGCGCGCTTCGCAAGCGACAGCGCGAGCGCTGTTTCCGGACGCATGCCCACGAGCGGTGCCAACAGGAGAAATCCGCCCTCCTGGATGCCCAGTGACCCGGGAATCGCAAAGCCGGCGGCCCGGATGGCCTGACCCAGGCTTTCCAACATCAGCGCATCGCCCCAGCTCACGGGGAACTGCAGCAACTGCAGGATCACATAGACCTCGACGGTGCCGATGATCCAACCCGCGAGGCTCAGAAAAAAGCTCGCCGCCGCCCTGCCCCGGCGTCCGTACGCATCCTGCACGGCGTGATCGATGGCGTCGGCCTGGCTAATCAGCTTCGCCAGGTCGCGCTTGCCCGCAAACCGGCGCAGCATGCGGACCAACTTTCCGAACAGGCCGTTGCGCTGCGCCAAGTAGAAACCAGTCAGGCAGAACATCACCACGCCGCCCGCCACCAGCAGCGGTGTGCGGATTGCATGCTCGGAAGCCTGGTTGGTCGCATGCGCACCGAGCATGGCCACGCCCATCAGCGCGAAGACCATCTGGGCCAGAGCCTGAAGCGTCGTGCTCACGGTGACACCCGCTGCAGCATCCTTCATCGACATGCCCCGTTGCGCGAAGTAACGCGACATGACCACCGGGCCGCCGATCGGACCGGCCGGCAGGAAACTGTTGGCAGACTCGCCGACCCAACGGGCCAGGATGGCATCCCGCAGCGTGCTCCTGACCTTGGTCTTGTCAAACATGACACGAGCGGAGGCGGCATCGAGCGCCAGAGGCAGCAGGTGGATCAATGCCACGAGCGGCAGCCCCCAGCCGGCCACGGCCAACGTCGCAAACACGGCCGTCAAACCCTGGGAGACCAGGACACCGGCGAACAGCAACACCCCCGCCGTGAGCAGCCAGATAGCCGCCCGGGTCATGGAACGGTCGGTCCCTTGCGGCGCCGGAACACCTGACGCAGCCCGAAATAGGCCACGGCGTCCTTGAAGTTGGAGATCAACCGCCACAGCGGATGCATGCGCTGGTCGGTCACATATTCAAACGTCAGGGAGACGCGCTTTTCGTTCTCACCGAGCGGGGTGATGCGATGGCGAAGCTTGTCGCCGTCGAAGAAGACGAGGCCCCCGGGCGGGATCTGCACGGAGCCGGGAACAACCGTGGCGCCCGGCTCGCGGGTGTGCAGCTCATAGTCCAGGCGGCACGAGGAGTGATCGAGCACACCGAGGAGCACCGTGTAGCGGCGCCCTGCATAGTACGAAGTGTCGTAGTGCCAACCAATGTGGTCACCCGGCTTGGTGTAGAAGTACAGAGCGTAGGCATGCGGATCGTCGGGTGGCGACAACTGCAGCTTCTCGCCGGCAACCTTCTCCAACAGGCTGGTGAGCGCCGACGAGCGATACAACTCGGCGACAAACGGTGCGAGCTGGTCCAGGGTATGGCGGCTGACACTGCCGCCCTGCTTGTGGCCGGGCAGATAGTTGCGGTTGATCTGCGGCTCGACCGTAGTTACCGCCTCGACCAGCTTCGCAGTGACATCCGGCGGGAGGAACTCGGGCAGATACAGGAAGGATCCCTGGCGGACAAACTCCCGGCGCAGATGCTCGGCGTCGGGTTTGTTGGGCGGCGGTGCGGTTCCGACTGGGCTCGCCAATACCGCCGCGGACGAGCTGTTCAGGCCACCTCCGAAGTCTGCTGCTCCCGAGGCTGCTGCAGACGGCGCACGCGCCAGTAGTCGAACGTGACCCAGATCGCAAACAAGGGCGCGCCGATGGCCGCGGCAATCAGGAAGTTGGTGAGCCCGTTGCTCAAGGTAACCAACGGCATCAGGTACAGGACATCCTCGGTTTCAAACCCGGCCAACCGGCCCTGTTGGGTGCCGGACTTGCCGACCATGGACTCGATTCGCATCCGCAGATAAAAGATCAGGGCCACCGCGCTGCCTGCGACCAGGCCCAGCAACGCCGGGGGCAGTTGCAGCAAAGTGCCGACGCGGGTTCCTACACCTATCCCGATAGCCAGGAACAGCAGGACGGTGACGAGAGCGTCGCTTGCAAGGTCGTAGATGTGGCCGATGCGGCTGGTTTTGCCGCTGATCCGCGCCAGCTCGCCATCCGTGTGATCGAGGAAGTTGGACAGAATCATCAACAACGCCCCGATGTTCGCCCAACCGTAGGTACCCGGCAGGAAGGCCGCGGCGGCGGCCAGGCCCGCAGCCAGGCGGACCGTGGTGAGGTGGTTCGGAGTTGCCCGGCTGTCCTTGAGGGGAGTGACCAGTCGTCGCGCGAGCCGTGCATCCCAGGGTCGCTGAGCCCCACCGGCCGAAAACGTTGTATCAGGCATCATCGATCTATTTTACGCCTGTTTTCAGGGGCTTCCAAAGGAAATGCCTCCCTCGAAAGGCGGATTCGGGACGGGCCTCACCGAGCCAGAGACCCCTGCTCCTGCAACCAGGTGATGGCATCGCGCAGTGCCTCAATCGGCGGGCGCGACGTATACCCCAGCTCGGCGCGGGCCTTCTCACTCGAGAAGAACATCCGTTTGCGGGACATACGGACGCCTTCAACAGTGATACGGCCGGGCCGCCCCGTCAGCCGGGCGAACGCTTCGGCCACATACGCAATAGGCAACACCACGCCCGTTGGCAACTGGATCGTGGGCGGCTTGCGTCCAACGATTCCAGCGATCTCAATCAGGATCTCCCGCAACGTCAGATCCTGGCCGCCGAGTATGTAGCGCTCGCCGGGCCGGCCTTTGTGGTATGCCAGAAGGTGCCCCGCGGCTACATCGTCAACATGAACGACGTTCAAACCCGTATCGACATAAGCGGGCATCCGGCCGGCGGCGGCATCCAGCACCATCTGACCCGTCGGAGTCGGCTTGATATCACCGGGGCCGATCGGAGTCGATGGATTCACGATGACCACCGGCACACTCGCCTCCCGGGCCACCTGTTCGGCGAGAAACTTCGAACGTTTGTAGTGGCCGATCATGTCGGCAATGCCGACGGGGGTGTCTTCGTTCCCGGGGGTGCCGTCCTTCGGGATACCCACGCAGGCTACGCTGCTCGTATACACAACACGTCGCAATCCCGCCTGACGGGAAGCTTCCAGGATGCGGCGGGTCCCCTCAACGTTGGTTTGATACAGCTCGCGCGGATCAAACGCACCCAGCCGGTAGTCTGCGGCGACATGGAACAGCGCATCGCAGCCAGCCAGCGCCTGGTCCAGCGAGGCTCGATCGCTGAGATTGCCCTCGACGACAGTCAGGGGAAGGTGTTGGACGTTGCGTCGGTCTGAGCCCTTGCGCGCAAGCGCCCTGACCTCCCAACCCTCCCGGATCAGCGCCCGCGCAACAGCAGCACCGACAAACCCGGTCGCACCCGTCACCAACGCTTTCATGACCGGCGCGTTTCGAATGCCGACGGAGCGAGCGAGCCCGTCCTGGCAATGGTGGCGAGCGAGCGGTTGGCAGCCCGATAGCGCTGTGCCAACCGGATCAAAGGGGCCAACTCGTTGGGTGCGAGGGCCAATGCGCCGATGAGGCGCCAGATCTGCAGATGGCCTTCGTTATCCGCGGCGGCAGTAACAGCACGCGGCAAAACATCTGCGGCGCTGTCGACGACGACGCGTACGGCCAGAAACGGTACTCCATGTTGTTCGGCTATCTCCGCAACCGCGGCGCTCTCCATATCCACCGCAACGGCGCCTGTCGTGCGGAACAACTCCGCCTTGTCCTCAACTGAGCCAACCGACTTTGCAGCGGTGACCAATCGGCCGCTTCGGGCTCCGACATGGGTGCTGAGCCGGTTGCGCCAGCCCGCATCACACGGGTGGACGCGACCATCGGGTCCCACGACTTCAGTCGGCAACAAGACCGCTCCCGCCTGCAATGACGGATCGAGTCCGCCGGCCATGCCCCAGCTGGCAAGCGCTTTGGCTCCAGCGGCAATCAGCGCCCGGGCGCCTTCGGCGGCGGCCGAGCTGCCCATCCCGGTTGTCATGACCAACGTACCGTCGGTCGGCCTCAGATGACGCGCTTCAGAGGCCAGAGCACAAACGATCCCGACCGGGTTCAGTGCCAATGAGCGGCTCCGGGCCGCACGAGATTCCGATATGCCGAGAGCGCCCAGAGCGGGAAGTACGCGCAGTAGCCGTGATACTTCAGGTAGAACACGCGCGGGAAACCCGGCGCCGTGAAGTGCGGATCGGACCAGAGGCCATCGGCTCTCTGGGTGCGCAACAGATACTCAACACCGCAACGCGCCGCGACCGAATTAGCCTGCCCGGCCGCCATCAGACCCAGAAGGGCCCAGGCAGTCTGGTGAGGCGTGCTCGCGGTGCGCTCACCCAGGTGGGTCTTGCCGGCGTAGGAGTCGTTGCTCTCGCCCCAACCGCCATCGCTGTTCTGTCGCGAGTTGAGCCAATCAACCGCGCGGCGCACCGCTTCGTCATCCGGGCCGATACCCGCCACGCCGAGACCTGCCAAGACAGACCACGTGCCGTAGATATGGTTGGTGCCCCAGCGCCCGAACCAGGAGCCTTCAGCTGTCTGATCATGGCGCAGGAAGGCGATCGCCCGTTTGAGCGGTTCCTGGTCCTGCGGCCGTCCCACAATCGCCATGGCGGCCACTACACGCGCCGTGACGTCCGCAGTGGGCGGATCCAACAACGCGCCGTGGTCGGCGAAGGGAATCTGATTCAGATTGTAGTGGGTGTTGTCGACGTCGAACGCAGCGAATCCGCCGTCCGAGCTCTGCATACCGGCCAGCCAGTCCAGCGCGCGGTGCATGCTGTCGGTGTACTTGTCGCTGTTGTCGGCGCGCTTCATGGCCCAGACAATGGCGGCAGTGTCATCGAGATCGGGATAGTGACCGTTGGCAAACTGGAACGGCCAGCCGCCGCTCGGCAGGTTCGGCCGGTTGACCTGCCAGTCACCGGGGGCATCCAACAACTGCTTGCTCTGCAGCCAGTCGAGCGCCGCCTCGGTGCCGATGGCCGCCGCCGGGCCGCCGGATTCCTCCACGGCCAACGCCGCCAACGCGGTGTCCCAAACAGGTGAGACGCAGGGTTGGCAGTAAGCGGAGTTACCGTCGATCACCAACAGCTTTTCGAGCGCACGCTTGGCAGTGACGCGCCGCGGGTCATCTTGCGGATAACCGAGCAACACCATCGCTTCCAGCGCGTTGACCATTGCGGGGAAGATGGCTCCGAGGCCGTCTTCCCCGTTCAAGCGCTCGAGGAACCAGTTCTCCGCCCGCTTGGTGGCGGCGGCACGCATCGCTCGCGGAATCAGGAAATCCGTCATCCGGAAGACACGATCGACGAGTAGAAAGGCCGACGTGAGGAGTCGTTGCTTGGTACTCGAGCTTTCCGGCCCGGAGCTGAAGTAGCCATGCTCCTTGTCCGGCGGCGTGATGAACAACTCCGCAATGTCGACGTTGCGCGGGTTGCGGGCCTTCGGTTTGTAGGTACACAGGATGAACAGCGGCACCATCACCGTCCGCGACCAGTAGGACACCTTGTCCAGATGGAACGGGAACCAGCGCGGCAGCAGCATGATCTCGACCGGAATGTACGGGACCGCGCGCCAGGGCACCTGACAGAACAGGGCCAGTGCGATTCGCGTGAACACGTTGGCGCGTGCGGCGCCGCCCCTCTCGAGAATGGCCTTGCGGGCGCGGACCATGTGGGGCGCATCGGGACTGTCACCGGCCAGCTTCAGGGCGTAGTACGCCTTGACCGTACAACTGAGGTTGAGCTCACCGCCGTAGTACAGCGGCCAGCCGCCGTGGTCGGCCTGATGTGCGCGCAGATACACCGCGATCTTGGCTTCGAGCGCCGTGTCGATCTCATCGAGGTAGTGCATCATCATGATGTACTCCGCGGGGATCGTGCAGTCGGCTTCCAGCTCGAACAGCCAGTAGCCGGCGTCGGTCTGCCGGTTCAACAGCTCTTCACGGGCGATGTCGATACTGCGATGGAGCGAGAGCTGCTCGTGGCGCTCGAGCCGCTGCGACAGCAGTTCCTGGCGATTGTTGCGTTTGTTGGCGGCTGTATCGATAGCGCGAATATTGCGACTCAAAGCGCGGATCTCCCTTCGGAGCGGCGAGCTCCCCGATCAATTGGCACGGACCGCGTACCGAGTTGGTATTCAGGTTGGAAGTCGGACGCGGGGCCGGCCGCAGCAGTCAGTAGTGCCGGCCGGGTTGACGGGCGCACGGTTCCTGCCGGTGCGAGCGGGACTCCCCGCGCGGCCAGCTCGAACAGGCGCCGCAACATCCAGTTGTTACGGACCGAAATGTTGGTGGTTATGCGGGTCACCGCCACGGCGGAGCGTGGCACTTTGACCTGCTTGCCGGCGGTGAAGCCGGGTGTTTCGGCGATTTTGCGCAAGGTCAGCACGGCGAGCCCGATGGCCCACAGGCAGAAACGGCGCAACCCGGCCTCTTTGCCGGGAATCAGCAAGGTGTACGACAGGGCGTTGCGCAGGTGCACGTGCGCAATCCCGACCAGCTCGCGCATGGCCGCATCGAACCGGCTGTCCGCCTGCGACAGGCTTCCCAGGTCGATGCCGTGGCGGCTGAAGACTTCCTGCGGCAGCCAGCAGGCCCCCCGGGCGCGATCCTCCCAGACATCCTTCAGGATGTTGGTCATCTGCAGCCCCTGGGCGAACGAGACGTCCAGCTCGTGCAGCTCGGCACGGTGCCGGTTGATCGCAGGCGAATATCCGCAGAACAGCTCCGTGAGCATCTGGCCGACATCGCCCGCAACGTAGTAACAGTAGTCGTCCAGGTCGCTGAGGCGGGGTACGCCGCGCAGGCTCGCCGTCTGTTGGAACTGGTGCATGCCACCGGCCATCACTTCCACACAACGTTGGATCGCGAGCCGCTGTTGGGCGTCGAGGCGGTTGGTCACCCGGACCACACGCTCCATGTTGGCCACCAGGTCGTGCTCCGCCGGCAACGTTTCTTTCGACAACTGCGGCACGAGGTCCTGCGCCAGCGCGGCGGCAGGCTCCTTTCCATACAGTACTGCAACAAAGCGCTGCAGGAAATGGAGACTGGCCGTTGGAGAGAGCGCCGGCTCATCCTCAATGGTATCGGCGATCCGACACAACAGGTATGCGTTGGTAACGGAAGTACGCAACGCCTCGGGCAGCTCCGGGATCGTCAGCGCAAAGGTGCGCGAGACACCCGGCAGGATGTAGTCCTGATAGGCCTCATCAGAGATGCTGGATTCCATCTGTGCAGCGTCTTGCGACATCGTTCGAACGAGACCTTTGCGGCCTGAGACCCAAACAGCGGACTTTACCATGCAATCAAGCGGTTAAGGTCCAGGCACTTAGAGTCGGGCGCGCCTCAATAGTGCCGCGCCAGCAGCCAGTCGGCGAGCGAGCGCAACAGATCGGCCCGGGCCCCCAGGGGGCTCAGCGCTTGCAGCGCCTGGTCGTGCAGCAGGCGGACCCGCTCCTGGGAGGCTTCGATGCCGATGATGGCCGGGTGAGTCGGCTTGGAACGCTCGCTGTCCGCGCCGGTGGCCTTGCCGAGTGTCGTGACATCGCCCAGCACGTCCAACAGGTCGTCCTGGATCTGGAATGCCAACCCGATGGGCGCCGCGAAGCCGGCCAGCGCCTCGTGAACCCGGGTGTCGAGCGAGCTCGCGCACGCGGCCGCCATCATCACGCTCACGCGGATCAGGGCGCCGGTCTTGCGGGAGTGCATTTCCTCCACCTGGGCGAGGTTCAGTTGCCGTCCCTGGGCCTCCAGGTCGATGGCCTGGCCGCCGGCCATTCCGAAGGAGCCGCTGGCATCCGCCAGCAACTCAACGAGCTTCAGCCGCGTTGCCGGAGAGGCCGGCAGCGCTGGATCCCTGCTCAACACGTGAAATGCCAATGTCTGCAGGGCATCGCCCACCAGCACACCCGTGGCCTCGTCGTAGGCCTTGTGTACTGTTGGTCGACCCCGACGAAGGTCGTCGTCATCCATCGCCGGCAGATCGTCATGGACGAGCGAGTAAACGTGTATCAGCTCGACGGCGCAGGCAGCGCCCTCCACTTCTTCCTCGGTTCGTCCAACCGCCCGGGCAGCAGCGAACACCAACGCGGGTCGAATCCGTTTCCCGCCGCCGAGAACGCTATAGCGCATGGCTTCGTGGAGCCGTGAGGGCACCACGTCAGGGCCGGGCAGCCGTGCAGCCAACGCTGATTCCATTCGCGCCTGCCACGACTCGAGCTGAGCACGAAAAGCGTCGCGCCGGCCGGAGGTTTCCTGTGTGGCTTGTAGGGCGCCGTCTGCAGCTGCGTTCATTGCGGCCTTGATGGGTGGCCGCCTTCCGCATCTGTTGCGTCAGGCGTTCGATTTGAGCGTTTGATGTCAGAAACAGGCACCGTCGCCACGGATCCTTTACCTGGGCGACGATCGCTGTCGCTATAGAGGATCGGCAGGTCCGGCGCCATCGGTCCCGAGATACGCGCACCCTGCAGGGCATTCTTCAAAGCCTTGATGGGGTGGCTGAACATGTCATCCACCGCCGAGCCTTCGAACCCGCAATGGGCCATGCAGTTGTCACAGGCCGGATTACGGCCCACGCCATACTTGTCCCAATCCGTATCTTCCATGAGCGACTTGAACGTCGGCGCATAGCCTTCGTCGGTCAACAGGTAACACGGCCGCTGCCAACCAAACAGGTTGTAGGTCGGGGTGCTCCACGGGGTGCACTGGTAGGCCTGGTTACCCGCCAGGAAATCGAGGAACAAGCTCGAATGGTTGAAAGCCCAACGGGGCTTGGAGAACCCTTTCGTCGAGCTTTCGGTGGCACCGCGTTTGAAGATCTCGCGGAACAGGCGCTTGCTGGCGCTGCGGCCGAGGAATACGTCCTGGCGAGGCGCGTGGTGATAGCTGTAGCCCGGCGACACCATGATGCCCTCGATGCCGAGCTTCATGGCTTCGTCGAAGAACGCCGCGACTTCGTCCGGGTTCTCACCGCTGAACAGCGTGCAATTGATGGTTACGCGGAAACCCTTGCTGCGTGCCAGCTTGATGGCAGCGACCGCCTTGTCATACACCCCTTCCATGCAGACCGACTCGTCGTGCCGCTCACGCAGGCCATCCAGGTGGATGGAGAAAGTCAGGTACTTGGAGGGTTTGTAGTCGTCGATGTGCTTCGGCAGCAGGATCGCGTTCGTGCACAGGTAGACGAACTTCTTGCGGGCCACGATGCCGGCGACAATCTGCGGCATCTCTTTGTGGATGAGCGGCTCGCCACCGGGGATGGACACCATCGGAGCGCCGCACTCGTCGACTGCGCGCAGCGCGTCCTCGACACTCACGCGCTTCTGCAGAGTCTCTTTCGGGTAGTCGATCTTGCCGCAGCCGGCGCAGGCCAGGTTGCACTGAAACAGCGGCTCGAGCATCAACACCAGCGGATAGCGCTTGTTGCCGCGCAGTCTTTGCGAGGCGATGTATTGCCCGACCTTGAGGCCTTGAAATAACGGAACAGCCAACTTTTGACTCCTATTGCTTCAGCGCCAGTACGTCCGGGTGATCGCGCAGAATGCGCTCCCACTCCATGACGAACCACGGTGTGAATCTCTCAGCCCCGGCGCTGGCCAACTCGGCCTGCAGGGCTGCGGGACTGATCCAACGCCAGGCGAGAATTTCGCTCGGGTCGATCCGGACCGGGTCGGACGTGCGGCCGACGAACACGGAGCACAGCTCCTGCTCGGCGCCCGCCGCATCGAACTGCGCCTGGTATTGAAACTTGAACAGAAATTGTAGCGGACAGCGCAGCCCCAGCTCCTCGTAGAGTCGCCGATGGATCGCTTGTTCCATCGTCTCGGCGCGCCGCGGGTGGCTGCAGCAGCTGTTGGACCAGAACAGCGGCCACAGGCGCTTGCCGGCCGAGCGCTGCTGCAACAACAACTCGCCCGCGTCGTTGAAGATCAGGAGCGAGAAGGCACGATGCAGGACGCCGCGGCCTTCGTGGCAGCGGGCCTTGTCCAGATGTCCGACTTCGCGATCGGCCTCATCCACCAGGATCAGCGAATCCGAATCCGAAGTGGTGCTGTGGCTGACCCGATCCTCGTACATCGTAGAGACAACTCCCAGGCAATGCCCGACGCCTAGTATAGATCCGCACATAATAGCGGCCTGTAGGCCGTTCGCCACAGCAATATTGAGCCGTTCGGCTGACCGTTGCGGGCCCCTCTCAGGGGGTAATAGACCTTCATCCGGGGCCTTCCATTGCGAGAGCGGCCAAAGGGATAGCCGGTCCTCTCCCGGAATGGAGACAGTTTTCGGGCCACGGTCGGGTCAAGAAATGTCTGCCCTGGTCACTTCGACAGTGATGTGAGAAAGACACGCGAAAGCGGCCAGGCGGCCCCGGTAGAAAGTGGCATCCCGGGGCTTGGACGTGGCGATGGCCACGACGGCGGCCAAGTGGCCCGGTCCCAGGCGCCAAAGATGTAGGTCCACTACCTGGTCTCCATCGTTTTCGATCGTTCGGCGTACCCGCTCGCGGGTGATCTCGTCTGGACAGACGTCCAGCAGGACTCCTGCGGTATCCCTTATCAACGTGACCGACCAGTTGGCGATTACAACGGCGCCGATGATTCCGGCCAGAGGGTCCATCCAGAGCCAGCCATAGAGCTTGGCCAGGATCAGGCCGGTGATGGCCAGGACGGAGACGAATGCGTCGGCGAGCACGTGGACGTATGCCGAGCGGATGCTGTTGTCGCGAATGGTGGCCTGGGCCGGGGTGCCCTCGGCGCTACGTTCGTGGCTTTCGCCGTGCGCATGGTCGTGGGGGTGGCCGTGTGAACGCTCGTCGTGCGCATGGCTGTGCGAGTGGTCGCGCCCGTGCTCGTGCGAATGGCCATCGTGCCCATGCGCGCCATGGCTGTGGATGTGTCCGCGTGAGTGGTCAACGCCATGGTCGTGCCTGTGCGCGCCGCGTTGGGCGAGCAACGGCACGTACGCGTCGGCCGGGGCCACTGTGTATGACTGGCCGCGGCTGACGTTGTCGTGTGCGTCGGCGATGCCCTTGGACGGTTTGGCACCACCGTGGCTATGGCTGTGGCCGCCTGGGCCATGGCTGTGTCCGTGGTGATCTCCGCTCAGCAGCCAAGCGCTCGCGATGTTGACCAGCAACCCGCCTATCGCGATGGGAATCGCCTCAGTGAACGAGATCGGCACCGGCGCGATAAACCGCTCAATGGCCTCGTAGCCAATAAACAGCGCAATCACCGCCAGCACAATGGCGCTGGTGAACCCCGCCAGGTCCCCCAGCTTCCCCGTCCCAAACACAAACCGATGATCGGTTGCGTGCCGACGCGCATATGTATAGGCCAACGCAGCAATCAACATTGCGCCGGCGTGCGTCGACATGTGCAGGCCGTCAGCAATCAGCGCCAGCGAGTTGAATATCGCGCCGCCGACAATCTCCACGAGCATCATGACGCCGCAGAGAATGATCACCGCCCACGTCTTGCGCTCGTTCGCCTCGTGCCTCTCGCCGAGAAACACGTGATTGTGGGACTGCGCCGCGCTTTGCATCGATTGGCTCATTTAAAGTAACTGTGCACGACGTCCAGCAACTGCTCGCTCGCTTCCTTGTTGGCTTCCGTGTCGGAGAAGTGTGACGTGATGTGCTCCTCCAGCACCTCCGCCAGCAGGCCGTTGACGGCCCCACGACAGCTCGTGATTTGCTGCATCACATCCGCACACACCGCCTCGGCCTCCAGCGCGCGCTCGATCGCCTCCACCTGGCCTTTGATGCGCCGGACGCGGTTCAAAAGCTTTGCCTTACCTTTCAGCGTGTGAGTCACCGGAACCGAGTCTCCTGGGATACTATAGGGGGGTATAGTACCCCAGGAGGCTCCCATGTTTGAAGGATTTACGCGCGGCGTGACGCACATCGGGGGGACTGACATTGCTTATGTAACGGCGGGCTCGGGCCCTCCTCTGCTGCTCCTGCACGGCTTCCCACAATGCAAAGCAATGTGGGCGCGCGTGGCTCCGCAGTTGACTGACCAATACACCGTGGTGTGCGCGGACCTGCGGGGTTATGGGGATTCGGGCAAGCCTGTGTGTTTGCCGGACCGGTCGAACTATTCGTTTCGAGCGATGGCTTCGGATCAGGTTGGGTTGATGCGGCATCTGGGGTTTGAACGGTTTCACTTGATCGGCCACGATCGCGGCGGGCGCACCGGGTACCGGATGGCGCTCGATCATCCTGACACCGTGCTGACACTGACGGTGATGGATATCGTGCCGACCTACAGCATGCTCATGGATACCAACCGCAAGGTCGCCAGCTCGTATTGGCACTGGTATTTCCTGTCGCAACCGGAGCCGTTTCCGGAAACGTTGATCGGCCACAATCCGGACTTTTTCTATGAGTATCAGTTGGCGGGGTGGGGAGCGACCAGTCTGGCGCGGTTCGACCAGGAGATGTTGGAGGAGTATCGGCGGGCTTGGCGTAATCCCGCCATGATTCATGGGTCGTGCTCTGACTATCGGGCTGCGATCAGTGTTGACCTGGAGCTGGATACGGCCGATGTGGGGCGGAAGGTGCAGTGCCCTGCCCTGGTGTTTTATGGCTCAGCGGGGCAGATGGCGCAGTTGTTTGATATTCCGGCGCAATGGCGCGCCCGCTGCACCGATGTCACCGAGGCGTCGCTGCCCGGTGGGCATTTCTTCGTGGACCAGTTTCCTGATGAAACGGCCCAGACGCTGCGGAAGTTTTTGGCGAAACACGCCTAGGGCCTGGGCACGGTGCGACGACGCCCGGCTCAACGGCGCGGTGCCGAGCACGGCGGAGCTTTTGGGCTATGCCGCGAAGGTATGTCGGTTGCAGCGAGG
>Ga0070665_100003287_pt1 | contig 17350 bp, 13 predicted proteins | sample KBSS13metaG_FD_65862 | JGI IMG/M metagenome (GOLD analysis project Ga0070665, IMG submission 65862) | Switchgrass rhizosphere microbial communities from Kellogg Biological Station, Michigan, USA - KBS S1-3 metaG | ecosystem: Host-associated > Plants > Roots > Rhizosphere > Soil ...
CAAGACCGGCCTCATCGACCTCGGCACGCTTGGCGGCGATAGCAGCTATGCGCGGGCCGTGAACAATCAGGGTACGGTGGTCGGGGCGAGCTGGACCGCCGGAAACGCTGCCTGGCGCGCGTTTGCCTGGACGGCACTATCCGGGATGACGGCGCTCGATACCCCCGGCGGCGGACAGAGCGAAGCCGCCGCCAACAACGAGAATCTTGTCGTCGGCTACAGCTGCACCGCTGACAACCTCGTCTGTCATGCCACGGTGTGGCGACCGTCGCGTCATCCCAGCCCCGAGCGCTGACACCTGCCGGCCTGTACTCGCGTCCAAGTTTTCAGAAATGGAGTGAGTCATGCGGGCAGCTGTACAGGTGTTTGTCGCTGTGCTTCTCGTCGTCGCGGTCACGGTCGTCGCCGGGGGCGCCTATCTCGTGAGCACGGGACTCAAGGCGCAGCCGGAGCCCGGCGCGATGGAGACGCGTGTGGCGCGGACGATCCGCGGATTCGCCATCCCGAGTGAGGTCAAGGCGCGATCGAATCCGATCGGGACATCCACGGACGAACTCACCCCTGGGTTGGAGCACTTCGCCCGCTATTGCGCGATGTGCCACGCCAACGACGGCAGCGGCGAGGGCGCGGCCATCGGGCGTGGGCTATTCCCCAAGCCCCCCGACATGCGCGCCGAGGCAACCCAGACGCTGACCGACGGCGAGATGTTCTATATCATCGAGAACGGCGTGCGGTTCACCGGCATGCCGGCGTTTGGTACCGGCAAGCCCGATCCGGACGGAGAGAAACAGGTGTGGCAGCTCGTGCGCTTCATCCGTCACGTGCCGCGGATTACACCCGACGAGATCGACCGGATGAAGTCGCTGAACCCGCTTTGATCCGAGCCGTAGTCGCTCTGAAGCCTGCACGGCGCAGGCCCCTCGCCACATATGGACAGGTCCGCATCAGCTGCCAGATCAACTCTGAACGATAGTTCTCGATCATGAGAATGACCGGTCCCTGATCGAGCGCGAAGTGGTTCTGAGAGATCCAACCGGCCTGTCGGGAACCACGTGTCGGAAACGTCGGATTGAAACTGCAGACGAGCCCGTACTCGCTTTCCATCTTCGGATACACCGCTGAACAGTGCCGCAGAGTGGGAAGCACGATCTCGGGAGCAAACGGCAGCGAGGCGACGACGGCCCACGGCGCCAGCGTGCCATCGTCCGGACCATAGGGCACCCCCCGCGCCCGGTAACCAAAGAAGCGTCGCGTCACGCCTTTTACGCGGCGCGTCGCCGGCCCGGGGCCGTTGCTCGCCGTGATGCCCCAGACGTGCTCGCCGTAGTCGCGAAAGCCCCGCGGGTTCCGCATCGCGTAGTGCTGGTTCACGTACGTCGCGCGGCGGCTGTTTTCGAAGTAGTCACTGGCGTGCCGCCGCATGAACCCATCCTGAATACCGCGGAAGTCGATCCACACCTGCGGGAGCTGGTGCATGAACAGCGCTGCGCCGTAAAGAAATTCGTACCCGTACAGCCTCTTCCAGCGGTAGGTTGACGTCCAGGACTGATAGCTCTTCGCGGGCAAGGGATGCGTCGGCGAGCCCAGGCCGAGCACGTACAGGATGAGCGCCTCGTTGTATCCCTGCCAGCGATATCGCAGAAAGCCGGTTTCCGGCTTCCACCCATGTGACACGCTTGCGTGAGCATTCAACGCCCATCGCCAATTCACGCGCCGGTACAACGAGTCCGCGAGCCTTCGGACCTCACGCTCCGCGTTGACGTCGCGGTCGAAGTACGCGGCGGCGGTCAGGACGCCGGCCATCAGGATGGCGGTGTCGATGGTCGACAGCTCGGAACGCCACGCACGCCGGCCGCTCGTGACGTCGAGGAAATGGTAGAAGAAGCCCTGGTAGCCGGTCGCATCGCGCATCGGTCCGTGCGGAGCGTTCCAGAAGAAGCGCAGCGTCGTCAGCGTGCGCTCCACCGCCTGCGCGCGGGACACGAACGAGCGCTCGACTGCGACGGGATAACTGGAGAGGGCCAGTCCCACGCCGGCGATGCTGGCAGGGATGCCGCTGGCTGCCGTGTTGTCGGGAATCAAGCCGTTCGACGGGTTCGTTTCCTGCCAGAAGTATCGGAACGTGTTCCGTTGGAGCTGCAGGCCGGAAGCAGCGTCACGAGCCACGGTATCAGTCAAGGAGATCGGCAATTCGCTCGATCGTCTTGTCCGGAGCAGGAAACGACGCGACCAGGGCGGAATCGAGAGCGTAGTGACCCTGCCGCGGGAACACTGTCGTCACACGCTCGCCCCAGACGCCTTTGACCGCCGAGAGAATACGGACCTTGTCGTCAACCAGGACATACCGCTGTGCCGGATACCGCCTCTCGACGTCCTCGAGCATCTGCTCCTTGTGAATGTAGATAAGGACATGGCCCGACACCGCGTCCCACAGTCCGGCGCGTGCCACCTTCAGGGGCTGAAAGACGACGTCTCCATCAGACAGAATGACGACCCGCCCGTTTTTCCGCAGGCCGTGGACGACGTCCATGGCACCAGGGTACAGACGCTCGGCAAATGGGTAGTTCACCAGAAACAGGGAAACAGCGAGCAGTTGAGGATCGTCGGAATGCTCGATCCGATATTGCTGGAGCGCTCCCAGATAATCCGCGTACCCCAGTCCGGCTCGTAGCTGCTCGAAGATGTCCCAGTAGCGCTTCTGTCTCTCAACGCCAAAGGCCTCGCTGGTGTGCGCGCGCAGGTCCTGTTCGATGCGGTCGTTGTCGAGCAGCGTGTTGTCCACATCCAGGAGAAACACGACGTCGGTCTGGGGTATGAGCGACATTAGCGTAATCGTAAACCCGGGAATGTCGGCCCGGGGAGGCCGGGAGGCCTTTAGCGCGGCCGCAGAGTGCCCGAGATTGGCGTTGCGGAAACACCCCCTTGCACGCGACACTAGTTAAGTTCCGCTGTACACGTAGACCGGGTCGGGGAGACGATGAACATACGCAGTTCCCTGGGAGTGGCAGCCGCACTCTGGCTGACCGTGTCGGCGTTGAGTTTTCCTGAGGCCGCCGGCCAGAATCCGGCACGGCCGGCCGATGCCCCGGCGTCCGAGCCCGTGCCGCGCGCGGTGCTGGACCGCTACTGCGTCACCTGTCACAACGCGCGCGCGAAGAGCGGCGGGCTGGTCCTCGAGAAAATCGACCTGTCCGATGTCGGGGCCCACAGCGACACGTGGGAAAAGGTCGTGCGCAAGGTGCGCGCCGGCATGATGCCCCCGCCCGGCATGCCGGCCCCGCCGGACGCAGACAAGCAGGCGCTGCTCGGCTCGCTGACGTCACAGCTCGACCGTGCGGCCCTCGCCTCGCCGCAGCCCGGCCGTCCGCTCGTCCATCGCCTGAACCGCGCAGAGTACGCGAACGCCATCCGCGACCTGCTGGCCCTCGAGATCGACCCGGCGCCGCTGCTGCCGGCCGACGATTCGAGCGCCGGCTTCGACAACATCGCCGACGTGCTGGGCCTGTCTCCCGTGCTGCTCGAAAGCTATCTGTCGGCAGCCGGCCGCATCAGCGCGCTCGCGATCGGCGACCCGAAGACGCCGCCGATGGGCGAGGTCTATCGCGTGCGCCAGGACGCCTCACAGTCGCGGCACGTCGAAGGGCTGCCGCTCGGAACGGTGGGCGGGTTCGAGATTACGCGCAACATCCCGCTCGACGGCGAGTATGCCTTCCAGGTGAAGCTGTTCCGCACCAACCTCGGGACGATGCGCGGGCTCGAGTTCCCGCATCAACTCGAAATCAGCGTCGACGGCCAGCGCGTGCACCTGGCCTCGTTCGGAGGCGATCGCGACGTCCGCGCGTCGAGCGACAACCCGACGACCACGGGCGACGAGATCGACAATCGCTTCTCCGTCCGCCTGCCGCTCAAGGCCGGCCCGCGCAGGATTACCGTCGCCTTCATCGAGAAGACGCACGGCTACAACACGCGGCGCCTGCAGTCCTACGTGCGGAGCTCGGCGGACACCATCGACTTCTCCGGCTATCCGCACATCGATCAATTCATCATGACCGGCCCGTTCAGCCCGACGGGCACCGGCGAGACGCCCAGCCGCCGCGCGATCTTCACGTGCCGCCCGGCGACCGCCGCCGACGAAGCGGCGTGCGCGCGGAAGATTCTCCAGCCGCTTGCGCGCCGCGCGTATCGGGGCGACATGGGCGACGCGGACCTCCAGGTGCTGCTCGACTTCTTCTCGCGTGGGCGCGCCGAGTCCGGCACGTTCGACGGCGGCATCGACATGGCGCTTCGCCGTGTCCTCGCGAGCCCGAAGTTCCTGCTGCGCGTCGAGCCCGATCCGGCGGGCGTTGCTCCGGGCGCCGCGTATCGCCTGTCGGACCTCGCGCTGGCGTCGCGGTTGTCGTTCTTCCTCTGGAGCAGCATCCCGGACGACGACCTGCTCAATGCGGCGGCCAAGGGCGAGCTCAAGAAGCCGCCGGTCCTGGATCGCCAGGTGCGGCGGATGCTCGCGGACCCGAAGGCACACGCGCTGGTCGAGAATTTCGCGGGCCAGTGGCTGCACCTCCGCAACCTGCGTAACAAACAGCCCAATTCGTTCCAGTTCCCCGACTTCGACGACGACCTGCGCCGCGCGATGATCGGCGAGGTCGAGCTGTTCTTCGGCAGCGTGGTCAACGAGGACCGCAACGTCCTCGATCTGATGACCGCCGACTACAGCTTCGTGAACGAGCGGCTCGCGCGGCACTACGACATCCCGGGGATTTACGGCAGCCAGTTCCGCCGCGTCACGCTGACCGACGACGCGCGGCGCGGCCTGCTGGGCAAGGGCGCCATCCTGCTGGCCACCTCACACGCGCACCGCACGTCGCCGGTGCTGCGCGGCAAGTGGGTCCTCGAGAACATCATCGGCGTGTCGCCGGCGCCGCCGCCCGACGATGTGCCGGCGCTGAGCGACGACGAGAAGCCCGAGAAACCGCGCTCCGGACGGCAGGCGCTCGAGCAGCACCGCGCCAGCCCGACCTGTGCGTCGTGCCACCGCGTGATGGATCCCATCGGGTTCGCGCTCGAGAACTTCGACGCGGTCGGCGCGTGGCGCGTGAAGGACGGCGGGACGCTCGGCGACCCGATCGACGCCTCGGGACAGCTGGCGGACGGAACCAGGCTCGACGGCGTCGTCGCGCTCCGGAACGCCCTTGTGCGCGACCCGGAAACGTTCGTGCGGACGATGACGGAGAAGCTGCTGACCTATGCGGTCGGCCGGGGCCTGTCGGCGGCCGACATGCCGGTGGTGCGCGCCACCGTCCGTGACGCGCGCGCCGAGAATTACCGGTTCTCGGCGCTCATCCTGGGTATCGTCCGCAGCGTGCCGTTCCAGATGCGGACGGCGGTGGACGCGCCGGTGGTTGCCTCGGCACGCCGTTAACGGATTCGTTACAATCGTCACCAGGGAGCGTACATGTTCATCACCAAGCGGTCGTTGTCGCGCCGGGCGGTCCTCAAGGGGATGGGTGCGACGCTGACCCTCCCGTTCCTCGATGCGATGGTTCCCGCCGCGACGGCGCTGGCGAAGACCGCCGCGCAGCCGGCGCTCCGGTTTGGCGCCGTGTTCGTGCCGATGGGCGAGCGGCCTGGCTACTGGACGCCGCCGACGACGGGGTCCGGCTTCGAGTTCACACCGATCCTGAAGCCGATCGAGAAATTCCGCGACAGCCTCGTCATCGTGTCGAACCTCGATCGTCCGCCGGGCGGCACGCACGCGGTCAGCACCTCGACGTGGCTCACGGGATCGGCCCCCAAGCGAACCGAGGCCGAGGACTTCTACGCCGGCATCTCGCTCGACCAGGTGGCCGCCGGCCTGATTGGCAAGGACACCGTCTTCCCGTCGCTCGAAATCGCCACCGAGGACCAGGCGGGCTACATCGGCGCGTGCGACGTGGGCTACAGCTGCGCCTACATGAGCACGATCGCCTGGCAGGGGCCGACCACGCCGCTGCCGATGGAAATCAATCCGCGCGTCGTGTTCGAGCGGATGTTCGGGCGTCCGGGCACCCCGGCCGATCGCATGGCCCGCATGAAGGCCGATCAGAGCATTCTCGACTCGGTGCGCCACGACGTGGCGTCGCTCGAGCGGGGGCTCGGGCCGCGCGATCGCACGCGGTTGAACGAATATCTCGAGCACGTGCGCGAGGTCGAGCTGCGCATTCAGCGCGCCGAGAAGCAGGCGTCGGAAACGCTCGTCGTGCCGGAGGCGCCGGTCGGCGTGCCGGCGTCGTTCGAAGAGCACGTCGGTCTCATGTTCGACCTGATGGCGGTGGCGTATGAGGCCGACCTCACGCGCGTGTTCACGTTCATGATGAACCGCGAGGCGAGCCAGCTGGTATTCCCGAATCTCGGGATCAACGAGCCGTGGCACCACACGTCGCATCATGGCAACGAGCCCGAGAAGCTCGCAGCCCTCGTCAAGATCAACACGTGGCACATCGAGCTGTTCGGGCGCTTCCTCGACCGCCTGGCGAAGACGCCGGACGGCGATGGCTCGCTGCTCGATCACTCGTTGATCCTGTACGGCAGCGGCATGAGCGACAGCAATTCACACTCGGCCCTCGACGTGCCGCTGCTCCTCGCGGGCAAGGCCGGCGGCCGGATGACGGGCGATCGTCACCTCGCCGCGCCGAAAGGGACGCAGCTGGCCAACGCGATGCTCGACCTGGCGCAGAAGTTCGGCGCGGAAGTCGATCAATTCGGTGTCAGCACCGGGCGATACGCGCTGTGATCATGAAGCGGCTGGTGGCCGCGCTGCTGATCACCGGAGCGGCGCTGGCAGCGGTGCGGGCGGCCGGCAGCAGCACGCCGCTCATCGACGCGATCAAGGCAGGCGACCGTGCCGCGGTGCGCCGCCTGATCGCCGGCAAGACCGACGTCAACGCGTCCGAGCCTGACGGCACCACGGCCCTCCACTGGGCCGTACGGGCGGGCGACCGCGAGACGGTGGCACTGCTGCTGAAGCAGGGCGCGAAGGCCACCGCCGTCAACCGGTACGACGTGACCCCGATGGAACTGGCCGCGACCAACGGCAACGCCGCAATCGTCCGGATGCTGCTCGACGCCGGCGCGGACGCCGACACGGCGAACCCGGAGGGCGAAACCGCCCTGATGACCGCGGCTCGCGCCGGCAGCCTCGAGACGACGACGCTGCTGGCGTCGCGCGGCGCCGACGTCAACGCCCGGGAAAGCTGGTTCGGCGAGACGGCGCTGATGTGGGCGGCCGCCGAGAACCACGCCGACATCGTCCGCAAGCTGGCGGCGCTCGGCGCCGACATCAACGCGCGCTCCACCGTCGTCGAAGCCCCCGAGTTGGAGTTCGAGAAGAGCGGCGGGCCGAACATGCCGTTTGCGCGCGGCGGCTGGAGCGCGCTCATGTACGCGGCGCGCGAAGGGTCCATCGACGCAGCGAGGGCGCTCGTCGACCTGAAAGCGGACGTCAACCTCGTCGCGCTGCCGCAGACCACCGACGTGGCGCTGACGGACGAAATCCGGAAGGGCATCGACAGGCACATCGGCACGTCGGCGCTGGTCTACGCGATCATCAACGCGCATTTCGATCTCGCGGCGATGCTGCTCGAGAACGGAGCTGACCCCAACATCGCCGATCACACCGGCATGGCGGCGCTCTACGCGGCAGTCGAGTGGAACACGCTGCAGTGGGTGCAGAGCCGGCCCGCGCCGATCTGGCGCGACAAGCTGGACGGCACCGCGCTGGTGCAGGCGCTGCTCAAACACGGCGCCGATCCCAACGCCAAACTCAAGCTGGCGCCTCCGAAGATTTCGCTCGATCCCGGCGCCACGCTGAACTTTGGTGCCGGCGCTACGCCGCTGATGCGCGCCGCGCGGACGAACGACGTCGCGGTCATGCGACTGCTGCTCGAGGCCGGCGCCGACCCGAACACGACGCTGCCTGACGGCACGACCGTCCTGATGATTGCCGCCGGCCAGGGGCTCGGGCCGCCCCGGGGCGACGGCCCGCGCATCCGCGTCCCGACCGAGGCGGGCGCCGTCGAAGCGGTCACGCTGCTGCTCGATCGGGGCGCGCCGATCAACGCCACGAACAAGGCCGGCAACACCGCGCTGCACGGCTCGGTGTCGCGCGGCGACGCCGTCGTCAAGCTGCTGCTCGACCGCGGAGCGAAGATCGTCAAGAACAACGCCGGCCTGACGCCAATCGACATCGCCAAGGGCGCGGGTGGCCGCGGCGGGCGCGGCGGCGTCGTGCGCGAGAGCACCGCGGCGCTGCTCGGCGCCGCCTCCGCCGATCAGAAGTAAGACGCAATCATCAGGGCTTCCTGGCGGTCACCAGCATCGTCCTGGCTAGCGGATTTCCGTACCAGAAACGCCACCCGAGACCTCGGCGGGTGACGCCGTTCGCGCCGAGTCTTCTCAGGGTCCCGGCGTAGAGCACAGTGGCACGGATGTCGGCGATCGCCAGACGCCCTCCCGGCTCCAGCACTCGCCACGCTTCAGTGACGGCCCGCGCCCGGTCAGCATTCGAATTGATGTTGTGGATCGCAAGGCTTGATACGACGAGGCGGAAGGACGCGTCAGGAAACGGCAGCGCGCGCATGTCTCCGGTCTCGATGCCGATGCGATCTTCCACGCCTTCGAGTACCGCGTTTCGCATCGTGGCGGCCCGGGAGTTTCCCGACTGGTCGTGCGTACTCCACAGATCGATTCCGGTCACTCGCCCGGTCCCCAGGCGCTTGGCGATGGCAATCGAGACGGCGCCGCGTCCGCATCCCATGTCGAGCACGCGTTCATCGCCGTCGAGACGCAGATCGTCGAGGATGTCGTCCCACACCAGGAACTTACCCCGCGTGGTGGTGTAGAAGAAGCTGAGCGCGTTGGCGAGGAAGAAGGCGCCATAGAACGTCAGGATTCCCCGCGGTCCGCGGTGGCCCAACCACGCCACGATTGCGCCAATCGTGCTGATCGTGCCGACCGCCGCAAACGCCACCAGCGCGTAGGGCGCATCGTAGCCATAATCGCCGCGCCGCCTCATTGGCGACATTTTCACCGATTGGGTGAGCGCTGCGGCCTGTTTCTGCTCTCGCACGAGCCCGATGTGCCGTCCAGAATCAGCCGCGAGACGCCGGCTGGATCGGCCCACATCGGCACATGACCCCAGCCTCGCGGTTCGGTCCACCTGGTGTGGGGCGGAAGAGCCGCGCGGCAGCGTGACCACCTGGGGAGGATCCAGTCGCGGTCACCGAAGGCCACGGTAACCGGCACAATGATGTCGCCTCCCGGGAACGGTGACCGGGTGTGTTCGAAGGTCTCGTCGAATGCCGGACACATCGCGAGATCATCGACCGCCCGGCGCGCATCACACGCGGGCATGCGACGGCTGCCGACCGACAGGGGCACCGCGAACGCGCATTCGCGGCCCCATGGCGTCTCGACGGCCGCCTTCAACGTCCCCGTCAAGTGTCTGGCCGCGAATCGCATCCCCTTCAGCACGTACTGCACGTGTACCGGCGGGCATTCCCGCCACAAGCCGGCGGGAGAAATGGCGACGACAGTCCGCGCGATCCCGCGAGTGGCCGCCTCGAGAGCCATCCAGCCGCCGAGCGAATTTCCCGCCATATCAACGGGAACGCTCAGACCCATTTCGCGAATTGACTCGCAGAGACCGTCGACCAGATTGGAAACGGTCGGCAGTACTCCATTCGGCAGCGGCGGCGTCGATCCGAATCCGGCGGTATCGAACGCGATGACGCGCCGTCTCGAACTGAGAGAGGGCGTCACCGCGGCCCAGGCCGCGTGCGACATGCCGAGGCCGTGCAGAAGAACCAGCGGGCGCCCTGTCCCTGTTTCCCTGTAATGCCACAACGCGCGATCCTCCCGCCCGGTAGACGATCGGCGGGAGGCGCGCGTGACAGGCCGTGGGCCCACTGGGCTGCTAGATAGTGGTAATGCCGTCGATTGGGCTGATGTCGCCGACGAACCGCAGCAGGTCGGCCATGGTGAAGTCGCCCGGCGTCTGAGACGGCAGTTCGGGTTTCCACTGCGGGCCGCGGCACCACAGGTACGAGCAGCGGTCGCCATGCACGAGGCCGACGAACACTTCGGAGACGATCGTCGAGCCGACCGGGCCGAGCCGCTCGCCGCCGCCGCGCTGCTCGGCCTCCTTGAGGATGTAGTACCAAAGCGGGGTCCGCAGGTGCAGGCCATGTTTCCTGGCCGCGGCGCCGTCGGGCCCGCTCGCGATTTCGTCCGGCGTCAGCGGGCTGTGAATCTTCATCGTCCTGGCCACGTCCTGCCCCGACGGCAACCCCAGCATCACGCCTCGCTTCAGGTTGCGGAAGGGCAGGCTGCCGCCGCCGCCCGGCAGCGTGTGCAGGGTTGGCACCACGAACGGATCAATCCTGCGCGACGCGTTGAGCGGCACACCGGCCGGGTTCGGCGACGCGACCTCGTGGAAGCGCCGCCAGTCGATGATCCAGTTGCTCGGCAGGACGGAAATCGGTGTCGGCGCCGTCGGCGGATTGGGCGCCAGCTCGCCGATGATGCCTCCCGACAGGCCCGTGAAGCGGAAGAGCAGCTGCAACGTCGCCGGCGCGAGGCCGCCGGCCGTGAAGATGCGATTGTGGCTGTAGGCTTCACGCACCATGCTGTGGCCGAGTCGATAGGCGGCAGCCGAGAACTCCACCGGCATGAAGGGCGTGCGCCTGAAATGGAAAAACCGGCGGCCGTTTTCGAGGATCCGCGCGACGAGCCCCTTCTCGGTGATCCGCTCCACGAAGTCGTGCAGGACCATCCACTGGTAGTGCCAGGTCACGATCTGCCTGGCCTCCATGAAGATGGCATCGGCCGGCCTGCCCGCCGCCGCGAGCTGGTCGCACACCTTGTTGTGGAACTTCAGGATGGCGATGTGCGTCTGCGCGACGATGAGGTTCTCGTCGTTGCGGTGATCGCCGACCAGGGCGAACCCCTCGGGACTTCGCGGCAGGTCGTTGCGATGATCGCCGGTCACGCCGCCGGCCGCGACGTTGATGTTCCTGCCGATCAGGAACTTCGGACCGGGATTCTTTCCGTCGGCGTCGCCGGCATTGCGCGCGTACAGGTGGCGGCTGCCATCCGGGCCCAGTCCGTACACCGAATCGAGGTCGAGCGCCGGCGTGCGGAAGTTCTCGACCGCCGTGGGATCCGACTCCTTCTCGCCGAGCGCCGTCAGGTCCAGCGTGATGTCGTGATCCACGAACTGGCCGAGATACGTGAAGCCGGCAGGGATCTTGACGTTGTCGCCGGCCGCGCCGGCCGGATCAGGATCCGTCATCGCGTCGGCGAGCTCCTGCAGGGAAGCGTCGTCGACCGCGAGCGGTGTGAGATCGGGGAACATTCTTCCGAACATCCCCGGATCGTCGAATCGGGACGGCGTGTCGAGAGCGCCGCGGCTCGGTTGCCGGCCGGCGTTGCCATGGCCGGGCCTGACGCCGATGCGCTGGGCCAGTTCTTGTAGTGTGGATGTGGGTGTCACGGCTGACTCCTGGAACGATTGACTCACTGCTTCATAGGGCAGAAGCAGCCGAAGCCTTTCGCGCCGGTGATCAGCGCCTGCCGTCCAGGCTGGCCCACTCGCCGGACTGGATGAAGCTGGCCCAGTAGAACGGATGCCGCCGGTCGGGTCGCTTCAACATGTCGAGCTTGGCCTGGCGCAGCGCGTCGCCGCGCCCGAGGCCGGCCCTGAGCCCGGCGTAGTACGCCGCCATCGTTTCGCGGCTGCTTGCGTCGCTCACGGCCCAGAGGGTCATGACCAGGCTCTCGCTCCCGGCCAGCACGAACGCGCGCCGGAGCCCGTACACGCCCTCGCTGTTCCAGACTTCTCCGAGACCGCTGTCGCACGCTGAGAGCGTGACGAGCTTCGTTCCCCGCAGGTTCAGCGCCGACGCTTCGAGCGCCGTCAGGATGCCGTCGTCGCGCAGTCCGCCGCTGACGTTCGCGCCCGCCAGTGCCAGACCCGATCGGAGCAGGGGATTCGCCACCGCCTGCCTCAGGAAAAATCCGTGCGAGGCGATGTGCAGGATCCGCGGCGATTCCAGGCGCGTCACGGCGTCCTTTGTTGCGTTCCGTCCGGTGAGCAGGACGGCTTCCGGATAGAGCGCGCTGATCGCGCGCGCCTCCGCCGCCGTGCCGGCCAGCGGCGCGAAGTACATCCGCGAGCGCCTGGCAGCGGTGGTCGTTCCTGGCTCGCCGAACAGCGGATCGGCCACGACCACCACCGCCGTGCTCTGGGTCGTCGAGGCCGCGCGCAGGCGAAGGAGATCGCGGCCGCTGGTCAGGTAACTCGTCGCGTAGCGCTCGATCAGGTAACGGCCGTCTTCACCAACGAGCGCTTCGAATGGCACCAGGTTGAGGTCGCCGTCCGGGGAGATGAGCAGCCGCGTGGCATCGCCGAACGACCCTCGCAGCGGGCGCAGGACGCGCTCGTCGAGGGCACGCGCGTGCTGCTTCAGGTCGGCGCGCGACGGATCGCGCAGCGCCTGTCGCAGCGCGTCGATGATCGCGTCGATCGACCCGGAAGGGCCGAGGTCCTTGCCGGCAGGCGGCCCGTGTTTGCGGATTACGTACGCCGCATAGTGGGGCGGACCGTACGCCTCGGCGTTTCGCTCGGCTCGGGGATCGAACGGGCGAAAGACGGCAAATTCGACGAGCGCGGCTTCCTCCGGCATGGCCGCCTGGACCGCCTCGAGCGTCACCGCCTGGGCCTGTACGCGGAATTCGGCGCTGCGTGCGCTGAGCTGCGATTCAAGCCGGTCTTTCTGCGCCTCGAGTTCTTTGATGGCGTTCTGGCGATCCTCGGTTCGACCGCCCTCGACGCTCAGTGCCAGTCGTGCGAGCTCCGCGGTGGTGGTGCGCAGACGATCGAGCGCGCGCTGGTCTGCCGGGTCCGGCACGTCCTGCCGCAGGGCGGCGAAGGTGTCGGTCATGGTGTCCAGCACGCGCCCTTTGCGCTGCAGCAGGATCAGGGCGGCGAGCGCGGTGGCTTCGGGAACCCCGGCCGCCTCGTTGAAGCTCAGTGAAATCGTCCGATCGCTGCGGTTCGAGACGCCCCTCACGAACGCCAGTTTCTGGCGTTCGGAACCGACCGCCAGGTTGAGCGCCAGCTGGGTTTCGACGATCGCATCCGCCCGGCGCTGGTAGGCGATGGCGTTGAGAACGTCGCCGATGCCCGCATAAGCCCTGGCGATGTTGCCCACGACGTTCAGCGTGCCGGGAAAGTACGGACCACGCGTTGTCTCCCAGATCCTCAGCGCGCGGAAATACGTCGCGATTGCCTCGGCGTCCTGCCCGGTCGAGCGTTGGACGTTAGCCAGGTTGTTCAGGAGCGGCGCGATATCCGGATGGCTCGGCCCCACGAACCGTTCGCGAATCGACAGGGCCCGGGTGTCGTACTCGAGGGCCTTCGCATAGTCCTTTCGCTCGCGTGCCACGATGCCGAGGTTCTGGAAATCGATGCTGACGTGGTAGCTCTCGGATCCTTCCAGCCGCTCGGTGATCGCCAGCGCGCGCTCGAAGGACTCCTGCGCCCGTCCGTAGTCCTCCCGTTGACGATAGATGTCGCCCAGATTGACCAGCAGGCCCGCATACATCGCGCCGCTGGTCTCACCGATCGCTTCCAGTATGGCCAGCGCGCGGCGTTCGATCGCTTCCGCCGTGCCCAGTTCTCCGGCATCTGCCCGCAGGTTCGCCTGCGTCGTCAGGCAGAGCACGAACCAGGGATGATTCGGTCCGAGCGTTCTCTCGATGATCTCGCTTGCCGGCAGCAGCAACGCCTCCGCCTTCGGGCCGTGACCGGCTTGTTGCAGCAACAGGGCCAATCGAGATCGCGCCATCGCAGGGTAGGGATGTTCGGGCCCCCACACCTTCTCGAGACTCACAACCGCGAGCCGGTAGAGCGACTCAGCCCTGGCGTCGTCCCGAGCCTCCAGGGCGTTGCCCGCCAGCTCGAAGACCACCAGTCCGAACAGTGGATCCTCAGGTCCACGGACCGCTTCGACGATGGTCAAGGCACGTTCGAGCAGGGGCCGCGCCTCGCCCTGCCTGGCCGCGGACTTCAGTCCGATCCCGGCGGTGAGCAGCGATCGAGCCTCCTGCATCGAGCGGTCGGCGTCGGTCGCCGCGCGGCGGCCCGCGATCCGGATGGCGTACGATCCGGACGCAAGGCCCGGCCCGGGCCTGATCGCCAGGAGGTGCGCTCCGCTCTCGTCGGCGACGATATCGACCCGTTCCGCGCCGTCGCGTGTGATCGCGGACTGAAAGTCGGCGATCACGCTCCCGTCCGGACGGCGCGCCTGCGCGATGACGTCGATGCCGCGCTGCTCGACGATCACGCTCACGCATTCGTCCTTCGCGAGCGTGAGCTGATAGAAATGTTCTTCGCGGCGGCCGAGCTCGCGCTCGACCGTTGTGTCCGGCTCGAGCACGGTGATGTGCCGCCATCCAGGCCCGGCGATCTGGGGCGAAGGCGGGCCAAATCCCGTGAGCCGCCCGGTACGACCTCCGAAGACCACGACCGCGCCGAGAGCGACGACCAGAAAGCGTGATCGCGCTATCGCCGCACCACCTGGAAGACGTAGCTGCCGGCCACTTCCGCGTCTCCGCTCGCGTTCGTCCCATTGAGCTCGAGAGAATAATGTTGAGGCTTCAGTACGCCGGCGGGAATGCCGAGAGCGGCTCTCGGCGTGCGGCCGCCGGCCCGCACCATGATCCTGTCGCGGCGCCAGACGATGCGATTGGTGCCGGGATCTTTCAAGACGGCTTGATACCGTGCGAAGTCGTTCGACTCGAGCTGCAGCTCCAGCTCGACCACACTCACCCCGTCCGGCACGGCGACGGTTGCGATTGGACCCACTGAGCGGGTCTGGGGCAGAAGCACAAGCGCGATGGCTGGGGGCGACGATGACAAGGCCTGTGCGGAACCCCTGGCGCGGATGCTTTCCAGCTGCCTGGCGGTCTCCGCGTCGGCCTCCCGTGCGTCGTTGAGCTGCCGTTCGAGTTCGCGCGCCCGATTGGATAATCCGGCGCTCACGCTCTGCGCGACGGTCAGATCGGTACGCAGGCGCAAGTACTCGCGCAGCGCAAGGCCGGCAACCAGCAACATCGCGGCGGCCGCAGCCAGCCGCCAGACCTTCCACGAGCGCGGAACCGCCGCACGGCGCAACGACGGGCTCTTCGAGGAGCCGCCTGTTCGATCGATGGCGGCGACGAAGGTCCTGGCGAATGTCACCTTCTGGCGGCGGCGCTCGGTTGAAAGATAGAACGATTCGAACCGCTCGATGGCCTCCGCGTCGAGCGTGCCGCGCACGTACGCGTCAACGAGGTCGTCTTCGGCGATCCGCAATCGCCACGCGACCTCGTCGCTCGCGACGCTCAGCCGGTCAACGCGCTCGGCCTCGTCGTCGGACAGGAGTCCCAGCAGGTAGCGAACGAGCTGGCTGTCGTGAACTAATTCGTGTGACGCCACAGCCTTCATCGCTCCTTCCTGCAGGCCGCCACGCAGGCTTCGAGCGTGCTGCGGATGCGGCAGGCGCGAATGCCGAGCGCATTCATGGTGATGCCCAGCCGCTTCGCCATCGCCCGGCGCTGCTCGATCCGCTGGCCGCGGCCGTCCCGGTAGTACTCGACGATCAAATCCCGCTGATCGGGCGGCAGCTTCTGCAGGCAGCAGTCGAGGCAATCGAGGCGCTGCTCCCGGGCGGCGAAGACGTCGCCCGGCTCAGGGCGCGCGTCTGCAGGCACCCCGGGGGGGCTGGCGCGGGGTTCGAACTCGAGGGGCACGTGCCGCCGCTCGCGCCGGATATCCTCGAGCATCACGAAGCGCGCGACGACATAGCAGTAGCGGGCGGGCGGCGTGGTTTCGATGACGCCATCCCTCTCCAGGGTCTTGCCGATACGGTTGAGCGTCTCGTCCGCCAGGTCGTCAGGCGACGGACGGCCCCGCCGATCGAAGTAGGTTACGAGCCGCCGGTGCATCTCGAGGTAGGTTTCGCCGCGAGAGTCCTCTCCGTCGTCCAGCCATTCGAGCAGCCGGTTGAATGCGAATTTCGTAAATGATGGTTCTTGTCGAAAGGCATCCTGTGTGAGCACGTGCACGCTGTTCTCTCTTTGTGAGTCGCTCCGCCCAAGAAATGCTGCAAGAAACCGAAGACCGCAGTAATGCGCGCCCGCGCGCGCCGTGTGCGGTTCTGCAACATCAGGACCAACCGCGCGACTGACCGCGTGAAAGCTTTTCCAGCCTGTCGTCCTATTCAGATCCCTCTCGTCGCCTGTTGATTCGCGGCTGAAGTGTATCGGCCGATTTCGTCCTGTCTGAGTGTGTGAATCCTGGCGCAGGCCGGGACATGACGACAGGGAGTGATTGTGCCGCTCGCGATTCGATGCTGTGTCTGGGTGTTGCTTCTGTCCCCATCGATTCTTCGCGCGGCCGACGGTGTCGACGCCGTCGGCCGCGTCGACATCGTGTTCAGGGAACCCCGCCTGTCTTCGAGGCTCGAAGCAGCGGCGATGAAGGAGGCCGCCCGCATCTGGGCGAGGTACGGAGTGAACGTCGCCATGCTGAAAGCGGGCAGCCGCAGCCGCGACGGCGCCGTCACCCTGACCGTCAGGATTGCCCCCGGCCTCGACGGACAAACGGGGGCGGGGACCCTCGGCTTGATCTACTTCCGCGACGACGTGCCGGATTCGGAGATCGTCATGTACCCGGACGCGATCGCCGCGCTCGTCTCCACGGTCCGATTCGGCGCCTTCGACGTATTTTCTCCAAGCGCCTTTCGCGATCTCATTCTCGGCCGGGCCCTGGGCCGTGCGCTCGCGCACGAAATCGGACATTTCCTCCTGCGCTCGCGCGTCCACTCAGCGGGTGGATTGATGCGCGCCTTACAACCAGTGACCGCGCTCGTCGCCCCGGACCGCCGTGATTTCGGGCTGTCACCCGACGAAGTGATCAGGCTTCGACACGCCTCGTGAAAACGGAGAGTCTCCGCCCATGAATGCCGACATTCTCGATGAAGAACGGATCGACCTGCGCAACGGCTGCTCCGTCAGCATCCGGCCGCTGCGCCGCGGCGAGGAGGGCTCCGTGCGTGAGTTCTGCGCGCGGCTGAGCCCGCGAGCACGATACCTCCGATTCTTCCAACGTATGCCCGTCGTGCCGGACTCCCTCGTGCGCCTGATGGCCGACGTGAGCGATCCGCGGCGCCTCGCCGTGGTCGCGCAACTGGACAACGTTCACGGTGGTGGCGTCCTCGCGCTCGGTCATCTCGCCGCCATCTCGGACGACTACGCGGAGTTGGGCCTGGTC
>Ga0070665_100003289_pt1 | contig 17340 bp, 16 predicted proteins | sample KBSS13metaG_FD_65862 | JGI IMG/M metagenome (GOLD analysis project Ga0070665, IMG submission 65862) | Switchgrass rhizosphere microbial communities from Kellogg Biological Station, Michigan, USA - KBS S1-3 metaG | ecosystem: Host-associated > Plants > Roots > Rhizosphere > Soil ...
CTGTTCCCGGGTGGGGACAAGACCGAGTCGTACGAGCTGTTCTATTCCCGGCAGAAAACGAGCGTGGCGAAGAGCTCACCGCTCGCGCCGTTCGACCTGAACGTCGAATACCTGCACATCGGTGGCACGCTCAATCTGAACGACGAGTTGCCCGTGCGGCCCTACATCGTGGGCGGCTTGGGGCTCACGCGCTTCAGCCCGCAGACCGGTAACGCGGGCGACGACTCGCGCTTTTCACTCTCGCTGGGCGCGGGGCTGAAGTTGCCGGTGACGAAGCGCTTCAGCGTGAGGCTCGAGGGGCGCGGCTTCCTCACCCTCGTGAACAGCGACTCCGCGTTCCTGTGTGTCTCGGACACGTCGGGCGGCACATGCGCCATCCGCGTGAAGGGCGAGTCGTTTATTCAGTACGAGTTGCTGGCTGGAGCGGCGTTTGCGTTCTGACGCTGTTCGTCGAGATTCGCCAGGCCCACGCGTGTAGTGCGACGGCGATGAGCACGATCGGCAGCCCGATGAAGGTGTTGGCCGAGAAGTGCTCCTCGCCGATCCACCAGCCGACGAACAGGGCGACGGGCGGGTTCGCGTAGGCGTAGGTGGTGGCGAGCGTCGCGGAGACGCGATCCACTACGTATCGATACGCTGAGAACGCGATGAGCGAGCCGAACACCACGAGATAAGCCCATGCGCTCCACACTCGTGTGGTGGTGGGCAGATTCCAGTGTTCCCCGAAAGCGGCGCTGACGACCAGCGCAACGATCCCCGCCGTCAGCATTTCCGCCGCGAAACCCATGCCGCCGTGGGGCATATCGAGCTTGTTCGCGAGGCTCGTGCCGAGGGTCCAGCACGCGACACCGATCAGGATGATGGCGGTGCCGAAGAGGCTTGCCTGAAAGTCCTGCCCCATCACCATCACAACGGTGCCGATCGCGCCGATGATGATCGCGACCCATTCGAGCGTCGTCGGCTTGCGGCCGAACGCGACCTGCCACAGCGCCGTGCAAAGCGGATTGATGCTGATGAGCGCAACGGCCGCGCCGGAGCTCACCCACTGCTCGGCAACGCTGACGCAGCCGATGCCGATCACGAGCATGAGCGTGCCGAGGAAGGCGGCGTTGAGCCACTGCTTGCGAGTGGGGAGCGGCGTGCCGAGCATCAGCAGCACGAGCAGGAAGCCGCCGCCCGCGACCACGAGGCGCGTGCCGAGCATGTAGAAGGGACGCAGCTCTTGCAGCCCAATGCGAATGGCGAGGTAGGTCGTGCCCCAGACGATGTAGATCGCGGCCAGGCAGAGCGCGACCATCAGCAGCGACGGGCGTGCGGCGTTGTTCGAGACCTTCGAGTCGGGCACGGCGGGCGATCCTCTCAGCAGGCCGGACATCCTACGCGAGGGGTGCGCGGGAATTCGGAAAGTTATCGCGCTGCCGGGTCGTTTGGCCGCGCCTCTGGGGCCCTTCTCAGCCGCCCGGCGATTGAGGGCTTCCTGGCTCCAGCTTGTCGCCCATGAGCCGCCGAATCGCTACGTAAAATAGCGGCACCAGCAGCACGCCAAGCAGAGCCGCCGTAAGCATCCCACCGGCAACACCAGTACCAATCGCATGCCGTGCGTTCGCCCCGGCTCCAGTGGAGACCACCAGCGGCATCACGCCCAGAATAAAAGCGAACGACGTCATCATGATCGGCCGGAATCGCAGCCGCGCGGCTTCGAGCACCGCTTCTCGCAATGGCTTGCCTGCCCTCTGCTCGGTGACCGCGAACTCAACGATCAGAATCGCATTCTTCGCCGTGAGCCCTATGATCGTGATCAGCCCAACCTTGAAGAAGATGTCATTCGGCAGTCCCCGCACCGTCGTAGCGATAGCTGCGCCAATGACACCCAGCGGCACCGCCAGCATCACTGAAACGGGAATGACCCAGCTCTCGTACAGCGCCGCGAGGCACAGATACACCACGAGAATCGACAGCGCGAACAGCAGCGGCGCTTCGTTGCCCGAGAGAATTTCCTGCAGCGACTGGCCCGCCCAGTCGAACCCGAATCCGCGCGGCAAATCCCGGCCGACGATCGCTTCCATCTCCTTCATCGCATCGCCCGAGCTGCTGTTCGGCGCGCTCGTGCCGGTGATATTCACGGCCGGGAACCCGTTGTAGCGGGTGAGGCTCGGCGGCGCGACGATCCAGTTCGTCTTCACGACCGACGAGATCGGGATCATCCCGCCATTCTGCAGCTTGCTCGGCACGTAGAAGTGGTTGAGCGATTCGGGTCCGGTGCGGTAGGGCGCATCCGCCTGCAAGAGCACGCGGAGCACGCGACCCTCGCGGAAGAAGTCATTCGCATAAACGGGCGCCAGCATGAGCCGGATCGCGGTGTACACGTCGCTCACCGAAAGGCCCATCGCCTCCGCCTGCGTGCGATCGGCCGTCATCGTGAGGCGTGGGGCGTCGTCGATCGCGTTCGGGCGCACGTTCGCGAGCACTGGGCTCTGGCCGGCGGATTGCAGCAGCTGACCCTGCGCGGCGGCGAGCGCATCGCGGCCGAGGCCGGCGCGATCCTCGAGATAGAACTCGAAGCCGCCGAACTGGCTCAGGCCACGGATGGTCGGATTGTTTGCGACGAAGACCGTCGCATCCTTCACGTTCTGTTGCAGGTGTCGGTTCGACCACTGCAGGAAGTCAGCGATCGTGCCGTCGCGATCGCCCCAGTCCTTCAGCTTCACGAACCCGAGGCCGACACTTTCACCCTGGCCGACGAAGCTGAAGCCGGATACTTCCATCACCGTCTCGACGTCGGGGCTGTCGTGCAGGAGCCGTCCGACTTCGGACATCACAGCGGTCGTACGTTCGATCGTTGCGCCCGGCGGCAACTGCACGATGGCGAGTGCGTAGCCCTGATCCTCATCGGGGATGAAGCTGCCGGGCAGCCTGAAGAACAGGAACACGCCGACGACGAGCAGCACCACGAACGCGGCCATCCATCGCGGCAGATGGCGCACGGCTTCCATCATGCTGCTGTTGTAGATGCCGGCGCCCCAGTCGTACGCCTTGTTGAACCAGCGGAAAACGAAGTTCGGCGCCAGATGCTCCGGTCGCAGAAACGCTGCGCACAGCGCAGGCGTGAAACTCAGCGCGAGGAATGCGGAGAACGCCATCGACACGGCGATGGTGAGCGCGAACTGCCGATAGATGACGCCCGCGCTGCCGGCCTGCAGGGCACTCGGGATGAACACCGCGCTCAATACCACCGTGATCGTCACGATGGCGCCGGTGATCTGGCCCATCGCCTTGCGAGTCGCTTCCTTCGGCGAAAGATGCTCTTCGCGCATGAGGCGCTCGACGGATTCGATGACGACGATGGCGTCGTCCACCACGATGCCGATCGCGAGCACCATGCCGAACATCGAGAGCTGATTGATCGAGAAGCCGAAGATCTTCATGCCGATGAAGGCGCCGAGCAGCGCCACCGGCACGACGAGCGTCGGGATCAACGTGGCGCGAAAGCTCTGCATGAAGAAGAGCATGGTGAGGAACACCAGCACCATCGCTTCGACCAGCGTCTTCGCCACTTCCTGAATGGAGATGGTGATGAAGGTGGTGGAGTCGTACGGCGTGAACCAGCTGATGTTCGGCGGCAGCGTGGGCAGCAGCTCATCCATCTTGGCTTTCACGCGCTTGGCGACGTCGAGCGTGTCGGCGCCGGGCAGCACCTGAACGGCGAAGGCCGCGATGGGCTTGCCGTCGAGTCGCGTGTCGCGGCCGTAGGTCGCGGGGCCGAGCTCGACGCGGGCGACGTCGCGCAGGCGAACGGTGGTGCCGTTCGCGTCAGCGCGCAGGATGATGTTCTCGAACTGCTCCGGCGAGGTGAAGCGGCTTTCAGCCTGCACCGATGCAACCAGCGGCGTGCCGGCTACCGCGGGCTGCGAACCGACCGTACCCGAGGCGAACTGCACGTTCTGCTCGCGCACGGTGTTCAGCACGTCGTTCGCGGCGAGATTGAAGCCGTGTAGCTTGTCCGGATCCAGCCAGATCCGCATGGCGAACTCGGACCCGAACTGGTTCGTCGATCCGACGCCCGAGATGCGATTGACCTGGTCGAGCACCTGCGAGGCCAGCACATTGTTGAGCTGAAGCGAGTTCAGGCTGCCGTCGTCTGATTTGATGGCCATCGCGAATGCGAAGCCGGCGTTGGCTTTCGCAACGGTGATGCCTTGCTGAATCACCTCGGCGGGCAGGCGTGGCTCTGCGAGCGCGACGCGGTTCTGCGTTTGAACGGCGGCGATGTCGGGGTCCGTGCCGGTTTCGAACGTCAGCGTGATGGACGCGCCGCCCGCGGAGTTGGACGTCGAGGTGAAGTAGAGGAGGTTGTCGATGCCGGTGAGCTGCTGCTCGATGACCTGCGTGACGGTTTGCTCAACGGTGTCTGCGCTGGCGCCGGGGTACGTCGTCGAGACGGTGATCTGCGGAGGCGCGATCTCGGGATATGCGGCGGTCGGTAGCTCAAAGACGCAGAGCAATCCCGCGACCGTGATGAGGATCGCGAGCACCCACGCGAAGACCGGGCGTTCGATGAAGAAGTCGGCCATGCGCGGCTACTGCTTCGCCGGCGCGGCGCTGGCTGGCGCGATCTTGACCATCGTCCCGGGCCGCGCTTTCGCGAAGTTCGACACGATGAGCTGATCGCCATCGGCCAGGCCGCTCGTCACGATCCAGTTGCCACCCATCGCAAGATCGGACTCCACGCGCTTCTGCACCACCTTGCCGTCCGCGCCAACGACGCGCACGAATGGCCCTTGCGCATCTCGCTGCAGCCCGGCCTGCGGCACAAGAAACGCACGGCTCAACTCACCCAGGGTGAGCCGCAAGTTCACGTACATCCCCGGCAACAAGCGGCGATCCGGATTCGGCACGACCGCGCGAAACGCCAGCGCCCCGGTCGTCGGATTCACGCTGAAGTCGGAGAAGTCGAGCTTCCCTTCCTGCGGATAGGGCGTGCCATCCTGAAACAGCACCGTTACGCGCGCCGAGTTCCCCTCGACGAGCTTCACCGTCCCGGCGGTCTGCTGCCGCCGCAGCTGCTCGATCTCCGCGGCCGGCTGATCGAAGTTCACATAGATGGGATCGATCTGCTCCACCGTCGTGAGCAACGTCGCTTCGCCTTGCCCGACGAGCGCACCTTCGGTGACGCGTTGCTGCCCGGAGCGTCCTGCGATTGGCGACGTGACGGTCGCGTATCCGAGATTGATACGCGCGGTCTCCAACGCAGCTTTAGCCTGCAGCACCTGCGCCGCGGTCGATCGTTCCGCTGCCTCGGAATCATCGAGCGCCGCTCGCGATACCAGCCCACCGGGGGCCAGCTCACGATTGCGCTTCGCAGTCACCGCCGCGTTCGTTGCTGCAGCTTGTGCCTGAGCGAGAGACGCTTCCGCGCCGGCGAGTGCTGCGCGCAGTGGAGCAGGGTCGATCTGGAACATCGCCTGCCCCGCGGTCACCGTCGACCCTTCTTTATAGAGACGCTTCTGCAGCACTCCTGCCACTCGCGCCCGCACATCTGCCGAGCGAGTCGCCGAAAGTCTCCCGACCAGCTCGCGCGTGATCGGCACTGACTGGGCTTTCGCCGTCACCACCGTCACTTCTACAGACTGTTGCGGGGGTGGGCCGCCCTTCTTGCCGCATCCCCCGAGCAGGGTGGCCGTGGCAGCGGCGATGGCAAGCCAGCGAAAGGAAGCAGAAATCACGGTGAAAGCAGTATTGGAGCGCACGAAGCGGCGAGGTAGCAGGAAGCTTACCCGAGACGGAGCCGTTGCCTGCACCTCGCTCGCCCTCCACGCCGAACCGCGAACGCATGCTGCACCGAAAAATGTGCAATCTCGCCAGGACGTTCGTGCTCGCGCGTGGCGCGCCGTCAGGCGCGCGCGCAAAAAGGTACTCTGCTACCTAATCGGCCACCGCGCGCACGATGTAGCTGCCGGACTTGCCTTCGCGCTCGAGCGTGATGAGGTTGCGCTTGGCGGCTTCCTCCAGCAGCGCATTGAACGAGTTGAAGCCGTAGTAGCTCTCGTTGAAGCCCGGTTTGCGTCTCTTCAGGATCTGCTTGACGTGCGAGCTCCAGACTTTGCCGTCGTCGCCGCGCTCGGCGGTGAGACCTTCGAGCGTGGCGAGCACGAGATCGAACGCTTCCTGTCGTTTCTCCTGGGCCTTCGCATCGGCGCGCGCGGCGCTGGACGCGGCGGCCGCGGACGCGTCGGCCGACGTGGTATCCGCTGATGCAGTGCCCGCCGCCGAGCCGCGCGCGGACTGCTTGCCGCGCGTCGCGCGCCTCGCTGCCGGTCGCGCCTTCACTTCGCGCACGAGGTCATCGTAATAAATGAACTCGTCGCAGCTCTCGATCAGCAGGTTGGACGTGGAGTTCTTCACGCCTACGCCGATCACGCCCTTGTTGTTCTCACGAAGCTTCGCGACGAGCGGCGAGAAATCCGAATCGCCGCTCATGATCACGAAGGTGTCGACGTGCGGCTTGGTGTAGCAGAGGTCGAGCGCATCCACGACCATGTGGATGTCCGCAGAGTTCTTGCCGGACTGCTTCACGTGCGGAATCTCGATGAGCTCGAACCCCGCGAGATGCATGCCGGCTTTGAAGTCTTTGTACCTGTCCCAATCGCAGTACGCCTTGCGCACGACGATGGATCCCTTGAGGAGCAGCCGTTCGATGACCAGCTTCACATTCAGCTCGGGGTAGCGCGCCTCGCGCACGCCGAGGGCGATGTTCTCGAAGTCGCAGAAAAGCGCGAGATTTCGCGCATCGGCCAGAGTTGTCATGCTGGATGGCTATGCAGTCGCCGGCGAGGGAGCACGAGTGTATCACCCGCGCGCGAGCGGGCGGCCCGGCGGTTCAGCCCTGAATTCGAAGCGTCTGCACCGATGGAATTTCGAACAGGAAATCAGAATGTGGGCTATATACCGTGGACCTAAAGCCTCAGGAGAACGAATGATGCAGCCCCCATGCGCGCGGATCAAGTCTCAGCAGCTTTCGGTCGGGTGCTGCGAGAACAACGCATAGCCGCCGGTGTTTCCCAGGAAGCGCTCGCGCTCAGTGCGGACGTCGACCGAACCTTCGTCAGCCAGATCGAGCGCGGCATCCGCCAGCCCACGCTGACTACCCTGTGCAAGCTTGCGCGGGCGCTGGATGTGCAGCCGTCTACGCTCGTCTCCAAGATGGAGAAGCTGCTCCGTTAGTTTGCGGGCAGCGCTACACTGCGACCCCCCTTTCGCGCCTTCCGCGGCCGGCCCGTTCCCGGCCCGCCTTTGAGAAAGATATCTGTCATGGCCAAAGCTAAGAAACCCTCCGCCGCTCCGTCGACTAAAGTCTCCCGCACGCAGGCGGAAGAGGCGGTGCGCACGCTGCTCGCGTGGGCCGGGGACGACCCGACGCGCGAAGGGTTGATCGATACGCCCAAGCGCGTGGTCGACGCGTATAGCGATTGGTTCTCCGGCTATGCCATCAATCCCGCCGAATACCTCAAGCGCACGTTCGAGGAGGTCGGCGGCTACGACGAGATGATCGTTCTTCGGGACATCAGCTTCGAGTCGCATTGTGAGCACCACATGGCTCCGATCATCGGCCGCGTGCACGTGGGGTATCTGCCCACCAACCGCGTGGTCGGAATAAGCAAGCTGGCCCGCGTCGTCGAGGGGTACGCTCGTCGCTTTCAGGTGCAGGAGAAGCTGACGGCGCAGGTCGCGGCATGCATTCACGAGGCGCTGAAGCCTCGCGGCGTGGGCGTGGTGGTCGATGCGGTTCACGAGTGCATGACCACTCGCGGCGTGCACAAGCGCTCGGTCTCCATGATCACCAGCCGCATGATGGGCACGTTCCGCGAGGACGCCCGTACCCGCTCGGAATTCCTGCAGTTCATCGATATTCGGGGCGCGCGCGAGGTCTAGCGGAACGGGCGGCTTGCCGGATGCTCCAAGGAAGTCAGTGGCGTAACTCTCGAGAGGCTGTGAGATGAACGTTCAACTGGTTTTGAAGCGGGTTCTGGCGCTCGCCGCGGTGGTGGCGACGCTCGGCGTCTGGAACGGCGCTCTGGCGAAGGAGCCCACGCCGGAGAGCTGGGATGGGATGCCGCGGGTGAAGCGGCCTGGGCTCGACGCGGTGTATCTGCGGCCCGGTGCGAGTCTCGCGAAGTACAAGAAGGTCATGCTCGATCCGGTGGAGGTCTCGTTCGACAAGAACTGGGATCCGAACCGGCGGCTCACGGGCAGCAATATCTACGGCGGCGAAGGCAAGATCGATGCGGAAGCGATTCGCGTCGATCTCGGCAAGCTGGCCCGCAAAGTCACCGAACGCGAGTTGGGCCGGAAGAACGGCTATCCACTGGTGGACTCTGTTGGCGAGGACGTGTTGCGCGTTCATGCGCGCATCGTAGATCTCTATATCAATGCGCCGGATACGATGACCCCGGGCGTGCGCAACTTCGTCGTGAATGCCGGGGAAATGACGCTGGTTGCCGATCTGTACGATTCGCAGACCAACACGCTGATCGGGCACGTGATCGATCGGGAGCGCGGGCAGGAGAACGGGCCGTACGATCTGCAGATTGCGAACCGCGTGACCAACACGGCGGAAGCGGATCGGATTCTGTCGATGTGGGCGCTGCGGTTGCGACGGGCTCTCGAGAACGCGCGCTGAGACGCAAAGGGCGAGCTGTTCAGCTCGCCCTTTTGTTGATTACGCCACTTCCGAGGCTCGGCTCGCGCGCTTGCGATCGGTCTCTTTGAGATGCCGCTTCCGAATGCGGATGTTCTCCGGCGTGATCTCCACCAGCTCGTCGTCGGCGATGAACTCGACCGCATATTCCAGCGTGAGCTCGATGGGCGGCGTCAGCAGGATCGCGTCGTCCTTGCCGGCGGCGCGGACGTTGGTGAGCTTCTTCGTCTTGATCGGGTTCACGACGAGGTCGTTTTCGCGGCTGTGGATGCCGATGATCATTCCCTCGTACAGCTTTTCGCCCGGGTTGACGAACAGCCGGCCGCGCTCCTGGATGTACCAGAGCGCATAAGCCACCGACTCGCCCTGCTCGTTGCTGATCAGCACGCCGTTGTGACGCTCGGGAATGTCGCCTTTCACCGGCGCGAACCCGTCGAAGATGTGGCTGATGAGACCGGTGCCACGGGTGAGGTTCATGAACTCGCCCTGGAAGCCGATCAATCCGCGCGCGGGAACGCGGTATTCGATGCGGACGCGGCCCCGACCGTCGTTGGCCATGTCGGTCATTTCCGCGCGGCGGGTGCCGAGCGCTTCCATCACGCCGCCCTGGTGGGATTCGTCCACGTCCACGGTCAGCGCTTCATACGGCTCGTGTAGCACGCCGTCGATGGTTTTCATCAGCACCTGCGGGCGCGACACGGCCAGCTCGTAGCCTTCGCGGCGCATGTTCTCGAGCAGGATCGTGAGATGCAGCTCGCCGCGGCCCTGAACGCGGAACACGTCCGGCTCACCGGTGTCCTCGACGCGCAGCGCGACGTTGCTCTGCAGCTCGCGCTGCAGGCGCTCGCGGATCTGGCGGCTGGTGACGAACTTGCCTTCGCGGCCGGCGAGCGGCGAGGTGTTCACCTGGAAATTCATCGCGAGGGTCGGCTCGTCCACCTTGATCGGCGGCAGACCGACCGCGTTCTCGGGGTCGCACACCGTGAGGCCGATGTTCACTTCTTCGATACCGGTGACGGCCACGATGTCGCCTGCGAAGGCCTCATCGACGGGCGTGCGCTCGAGACCGGTGTACGTCAGCACCTGCGCGATCTTCGCGGTGCCGCGGTTTTCCTCACCGTAGCGGAGGGCGACGTTCTGGCCGACGCGGATCGAACCCTTGCGGATGCGACCGATGCCGATACGGCCAACATACGAGTTGTAGTCGAGCGTGGAAATCTGGAACTGCAGCGGAGCTGCTGCGTCGGCCTGCGGCGGCGGCACGTGCTTGAGCACGGCTTCGAAGAGCGCGCTCATGTCGGGCTGACGCAGGGTGGCGTCGGTGCTGGCCCAGCCTTGCAGGGCCGAGGCGTAGATCACCGGGAAGTCGAGCTGCTCGTCGTTCGCGCCGAGCTTGTCGAAGAGCTCGAACGTCTGGTCGATGACCCAACCCGGGCGCGAGCCGGGGCGGTCGATCTTGTTCACCACCACGATGGCCTTGTGGCCGAGCGCCAGCGCCTTGCGCGTGACGAAGCGCGTCTGCGGCATGGGGCCTTCGACCGCGTCGACCAGCAGCAGCACGCCGTCGACCATCGAGAGCACGCGTTCGACTTCGCCGCCGAAGTCGGCGTGGCCCGGGGTGTCGACGATATTGATGCGGGTGCCGCCGAACTCGATGGCGCAGTTCTTCGCCAGGATCGTGATGCCGCGCTCACGCTCGATGTCGTTGGAGTCCATCACCCGCTCGGCCACCTTCTCGTGGGCGGCGAATGTGCCGGACTGTTTCAGGAGGCAGTCCACCAGGGTGGTTTTGCCGTGGTCGACGTGGGCGATGATCGCGATGTTGCGAATGGGGCGGTGCATGGGCGGTTGGTGCCGAGGGCGCCGGAACTGGGCGCGGGGGGTGGGAAAAAGGTTGCGAAGGGTAGCAGATTTGGGGGGTGGGGTGGTTGCAATAGGGTTTCTCGGTAAGTTGTTGTTCTGGATTGGGTTTGGGTGGGCGGGAAGGGGTTGCTGCGGCCTGGGCGGGGTGCGCGCGTGCGGCCGTGGTGGGCTGCTCGAGCGGGCGGGCGCGTGAATCGGGGCCTTCGCGGAGGCGACGAGCCGAACGAGAAGGGCTGTTCGGGACCGGCCGCTGGACCGATCCCTCGGAGCCTCGTCTGCGCGTAGTCCTACGCGCAGACGTCCCTCACATCCCTTCTCGTTCGGCTCGCCGCCTCTTCGGCGTGGTGGTCACGCGCCTGCTGGGCTGACGCGCGCCTGGCGGTGGTCCGGTTTGCCGCCGGTCATGCGCTGCGGCCTTCTTGACCTCTCCCTTAGCCGCCCGGCGATTGAGGCTTCTTTGATTTCTTCGGTTTCAAATCATTGCGGGGTGCCACGTACGCGGGGGCAGGTGGGCGAGCTCTCTCCAATCGTCACGACTTGCGACCAATGTCCCAGCATCGACCTCAGGGAAACCCTGATGGGGGGACATACCAAAGTAGCGGGGTGGATCAATTTTGGTTACGCCGTCGAAGAGAACCTTTGCAAGCTCACCAATGACGAAGGTGGCTCCAATTTGCGCCAGGTGAGTCAGCCTCGTGTCGGTGGAGTGAGAAAGTAGCTCGCGCGCGGTCTCGGGACTAAAGTCCCAACTTCGAGTCAGGTGATGTGCGAAGGATGAGTCGGTCATGACAGGTGTGATGAGAGGGCCAACTCTCGCGCTGCGACCGCGGAGACAGGCGAACAGGATGGTGGAGTGGTCTGCGCGGGCGCGCTCGGTGAGCGCGCGTCGCGAGGTGATGTTCTCAAAATCGCTGCAGGCCAGAAAAAGTGCCGCTCTTTCGGAACCGGCGGCGTTGCTCCAGCAATCCACATGTGAGGCAGGCAGCCTCAGATGCTGTAAGTGGAGACGAACGGCAGCAGCGAGGTGGCCGATGCCGAGCACGCGTACGAGGGAAGTTCCATTTTCCATGGGCGTGGATCCTACGCGCGACGCGCGCGTGGGGAACGCTGCAAATGTGCTGTGTTTGTCGAGAAATGCGGTGCGGCAGTGCGGCTGCACCGAGTCCGCACCGGGTGCCTCAGTGCGCCCCGAAGCGGAGCGCCTGGGTTGCGATGCGTACTTCGATGAAGAACGCGCCGAACGCGCCGGTGAGACACACCATGGCGGCGACGAACAAGATGGCTACGGCTCCAGACAAGTTGACGGAGACGAACGCGGATGCAAACAGCGACATCACGACGAGTGACACGAACAGTGCGGATATCGTACAGAGTGCGATCGCAGTGTTTATGTAATGCGCACGGCGCGCGAGTACGCGTAAACTCGCAGCCGTCGAATCAGCACGTACCTGCTCTTCGTCGTCGCGCATTTCGAGCAGGCGCGCCCGATCCACGATGCGAGCGAGGCGATTTGTCAGCACACCTAAAGTGACTCCCACTCCGGAAAGCAGGAACACGGGTGCCACTGCGGACTGAATCAGATGTACGATGTCCATACAGGTATCATACGAAATGCGCGCTGCAACATTCGGTGTGCTAGAGTCGCCCCGCCTTTAATTGAATGGTTTGCCGCTCCCTGACGCGGCAGAGGCTGCAAGTAACTATGGCTCGGAAGAAGCCTGCTCGTCGCGCGGAGCGCGACACAGACGAAATGGTTAAGAACGACGGACCGGCTGAAGAAGCGACAGCACTCGCGATCAAGCGAGAGCTTGCTTCTGAACTGCATCGGGCCATGAAGAAGCAGAAGATGTCGCAGTCGGAGCTCGCGCGGCGCATGCGCACGAGCCGGGCTGTGGTTCATCGCCTGCTCAAGCGTGACGACCCTTCAGTGACCCTCTCGACCATCAGTCGTGCAGCGGTTGCGCTCGGGCGTAACGTCAAGGTCCGAATCAAGAACTGACGGCGTCCGGCGCTGCCGGGGAACGGATGCCGCTCGTCCCAGAGCGGCACGGGTGCGTGCACCCTGTAGAATCCGCCGGCACATGACTGTCGAGATGAAATCCGGGGAGCGCCGGGCCACTGGCAGGCGCTCCAGTGGTGTCGTGCGCGCTGCGCGGCGTTCCGGTCGCGCTAGCGGTCTCGAAAACGAGGCGGAGCTGCTCTCCACCTGTCGCGCTCGCGCCATCGAGCTGCTCAAGCGCAATCTCTCCGAGGCGGGAATCCTCGCCGCCACATCCAGCGAACGTTCTTCGAAGCGTGGCTACACCGCGATTTTCGGCCGTGATGCTGCGATTTGCGCCATCGGTATGGCGCTGTCTGGAGACGCGGTTCTCGAGCGTGAAGCGGTCACTGGCATCCATACGCTGGCTGCCCACCAGGCGTCGAACGGCCAGATCCCCAAGTTCGTGGATGCGAGTCGTCGCGAGGCTGACTTCTGGTACCTCGGTTGTATCGACTCGACGCTGTGGTGGCTGATCGCAATCGCGTTTCTCGATGAGCGGCGCAAGCCGCGTGGACTGCGGCGGCGATACGCAACTCAGATCAAGCTCGCGCTCCAGTGGTTGCTCGCGCAAGAGCATCAGCGCTTCTTCCTTCTCCAGCAGAATGAAGCAAGCGATTGGGCAGACATCATGCCCCGCTCCGGATTCGTGCTGTATACAAACGCACTCTGGTACCACGTGAAGCAGCTCTACCGTGTACCGAATACGAAGCAGACTCGCGAAAGTTTCAACGGATTGTTCCACCCGTTCTCCGCAGGCATTGCGGAGTACCGTCGCGCGCGGCTTTTGAATGAGTACGTGCTGCGCAAAGGGCGATACAAAGATCTCTTCCTCAGCTTCGTGAATTTCTCCTTCTTCGGTGATGAAGGAGATGCCTTCGGTAATGTTCTCGCGGTGATGTACGGTCTGATGGATAGGCCGGCCGCAATGCGAACCCTGCGTGCGTTGAAGACCTACGGCGTGGCGGAGCCCTACCCACTGCGAGTTACCGTTAGACCGATCCGGAAGAAGAGCGCGCTGTGGAGACCCTACATGTCGCGTCATCGTCAGAATGCAGCGTGGCAGTACCATAATGGCGGCATCTGGCCGATGGCGGGTGGGTTCTGGGTAGCCACCTTGGCTGCATATAAGAGAGTGAATGACGCCCGTCGGGCCCTTGTACAGCTGGCGAGAGCGTGCGAACTGGATGATTGGGGCTTTACCGAGTGGCTACACGGTAAGGCATTGTCCCAGCACGGAATGCGCGGCCAGTCGTGGAACGCTGCGGGTTTTTTGCTGGCGTATCACGCTGTGTATGGATAACGGAGTCGGGGCTCGCCGCCGTCTAGAAGACTAGAGGCGCGGCGACAGCGACGATGCGATGCGGCCAGCGGATTCCTGGCTGCCGTGGGGGCCTAGTGTTCGAAGAGCTGCTGAACCTGCTGTGCCACCTGGGTCTCGGCCCGGCGGCAAAACCTGTATGCGACCTGATCGTGCAGCTCGCAGGCGAAACCATGAGCCTGCACCAGCTCCAGCAGGAAATCCGTAACGTCCTCGCGCATCACGGTCGTGCTCACCTCACTGATACCGTCGTCTCGGCGCTGGTCGAGGTGGGCCTTGCTGGCTACGCCTCAGGGTCAGATGGCGAGTCGAACGAAGACGCAGGCGCCACCGCATCGAAGCGCGTGGTGCGGCCGGGTTGTTCGCCAATTAGCGACAGTGTTCTGCTCGCCGATACAGGCAACGCGATCACTGTAAATCTGCAGGCGATGAAGTCGGTGCGCGACACAGCGCGAGGTTGGTTGGACATAGACGGTGGCATTTACGTCGATGTCGGCCAACATGGCGCGGGGTCGGATTCAGAGAAGTGAAATGCAGGCAGTGGACGTCGCCTCTTTTCTGAGAAGAGTTCAGATGCCAACCGTGCAGCACCTATTGCACGCAAGCCTCGAACCAACGAGGGACGCTATCCAGGTCGCCTCTCCCATTCGGGACGCGCAGCAATGGGTCGCCCTGCATTTGATACTCGGCACTGCTTTGCGCCTTCGCGCACCGCGATTGCCTTCGCGTGAGCGGACAGAGGCGTATGCGGACTCCCTGCGTGCATTTGAAGCAGCGTTGGCCGAGTGCTGCGAACGGAAGAATGCGCGCGAGCTTCGTCACGCACGTGTTGGGACTAACCAGTTCAGTCTGCAGGTGAGTGCCTGCACATCCGGGCCGGACGGCGTGCAGATGGTGATGGATGCGACTTCAGTCTCGATTGCCGAAGGAATCGAGAAACTGGAGCTCGCGATTTGCGTGTTCACCGATAACGCCGAAGCGCTCGATCGACGCACCGATTTGCGTGCGTGGGTCGCCGCGCGCAGCAATCTCGGATGCGCCCTCACGATGCTCGGCCAGAGAACCCACGATATGGGTGGCGTACACCGGATTGAGCGCGCAATCGATGTGCTGCGTGACGCCGCAGCGGCCTGCACCAGTCCGGAGCTGTCGGATGAGCGTGCCTCAATCCATGTGAATTTATCCGAGGCGTTTCAAGCGCTAGCGGATCGTGCGATGCCTGGCGAGCGGTTGCGCCACATGGAGCGCTCGCTGGATTGGATGGCGCAGGCTCTCGGGCACTTCGTGCCGGAAGAGTATCGCTGGCTGATGGAACTGGATGGCGCGGCTTTCGCCTAGGACGCGGCGAGCCGCTTCACTCTTTTTTTCCTTATCTTCCGATGCAGCATGCCGGCCTCCTTGCCTGCACATGCTGCGTGGCGTAGTCCTACGAGAATCCAAACTCGGACGTTAGTCTGCCCGCAACCCAATGGGGCTCCGCGCGGACTCAAGGCGGTGCACGTGCGACAGGGAAAGGGAGCAAGACGATGTCGCCAGGCGTTACCAGAAGGTGAGAGGGCAGCCAAGCGCAACTGCGGCAGGGAAGCGGCGATATAAGCGCGAGAAAGGCGGCGAGTGCGGCGTGCGGCATCAGCGAGATCGCTGCAGGAAAGTGCCGCCGTCGAGCGTCGGTGAGCTGCTCCCGCGACGACCGGCCCCGTGCGGTCGGCGGAAGCGTAAGCCGCCTGAGCCGGTTGACCGAGTCAACCCGCCAGATTGATGAGTGTGCCTGGCAGACTCTGCGCTGCAGCGAAGCTTACGGTTCACGAGGCGCTGCAACCCACGGTAGCCAACGCTCGATCCGTCTAATTCTGTGACGGCATAGCTGTGCCGTACGAAGGGGTCGCAGATGATTGCTCTGCCGCGGGAAGGGAACGCCGCGCCGCGGGCGAGTCGCTGGCGAAAGGCGTTGATACTGGTTAGCGCGTTGGCTGCGTTCGGTGCTGCCAGTCTCCTTTTGCGTGTGTATTCCGAGAGAGCCGGATGGTCGTCGAAGTCTACGGCGATCGGAGGTTATGAGAGGCTGCCGCTGCCCGATGGCAGCATGCTCGAGCTGAATACCGGATCGAAGGTCAGCTACCGGCTCTCCGAGAGGCTGCGCGAGCTGGAGCTGGCCGCAGGCGAAGCCCGCTTTCGGGTCGCGCGTCATGGCGAGCGCCCGTTTGTCGTCTTCGCGCGAGACACCGTGATTCGCGCAGTGGGAACCGAGTTCACCGTCCGCATTCGCGATGACGGGAAAGTAGAAGTAGTCGTTGCGGAGGGCGTTGTCGCCGTGAGTCGTCGCCCGCGTCAGAGCGTGCTGAGCCGGCTCCTGCATGGACGCGTCGTGCCTTTGGAAGGCGGAACCGCTGTACCCGAGAAACGTGTAGCGACGGACGACGGTGCGAGACTTTCCGTAGTGGAAGTCACGCGAGCCAGGGTCGAGGCGCATGACGCCTGGCGAAACGACATGCTCATCTTCGAGGACACGCCGCTGCGGGAGATTGTGAACGAGCTCAACCGCTACGATCGACGGAAGCTCGAGATTGCTGATCCGGCGATTCGCGACGTGCGGCTGGGAGGGAAGTACCAACCACGGGAAGTGGAGGGATTCCTGCAGAATCTCGACGCCGTGATGCAGATCAGCGTAGTCGAAGAGCGCAGCGAGAGCGGCGACGGAGTCGTGCTCCGAATTTACAGCGATACGAAAAAACCGAACGAGTCGGCCAAGTAGGTTCGAGCGGAAGTACGAAACCTTGCGCGCCTCCGTGCGCGCGACTTGACCATCCAGGCCTTCTGCTTACGGCTCGTACCGCAAGCCTTCCTCTTTATCTGCGCAGGGAGTCGCGCAGGGAGAATGGTGCGGGATTCTACAGAGAGTGCGTGCTGCCGTTCAACGCTGATCGTACATAGGTGCGGCTGACTCGTCAGAAATTCCTGGGACGCCGCAGCGCAAGCACGACGCGCGACTGCGTCAGAGCCGATGCCAGTACGCGCTCAGCACCGTCGGGATCTGCCCCAACTTCTCGGCAAGCGTACTGAGTCGCGGCTCAGGCACTCCCGCCACATCGATCCTGACGTGCAGCACCTCATCACACCCGAACTCCGCAACGACGCGGCGGGGAACGATATTGAGATGCTGGAAACTGGCTAACAGGCGCGGCAACGCGCCGGGATCCGCTTCAGCCGTGACGCGGAGACAAAGAACCTGGAAGGGTTCGGCAGACGTATCTTCGTGACTCACGAGACCGATTCCTCGTACTCGATTTGGGAACATCAAACGCACTACAACCCCGGCTTTCCGCGAAAGCCGGGCGGGTAATGCGGATGATGGGGAGTACGAGGAGGGGCATGTGTGGCAGGAGTATGCCCCGCGCGTCAGCTGTATGCCACACCATTCGTGAT
>Ga0070665_100003290_pt1 | contig 17339 bp, 14 predicted proteins | sample KBSS13metaG_FD_65862 | JGI IMG/M metagenome (GOLD analysis project Ga0070665, IMG submission 65862) | Switchgrass rhizosphere microbial communities from Kellogg Biological Station, Michigan, USA - KBS S1-3 metaG | ecosystem: Host-associated > Plants > Roots > Rhizosphere > Soil ...
CATTGATAAATAATGATTGGGAAGAAATAAAAAGATTAGCGAATAAATAGATTTTAAAGGAGTTCGTATCCTTCGACAAGCTCAGGACGAACGGGATTAGAATAATCACGTGATGTTCTGAGTGCAGCGTTTACTGCTGAGTTTATCGAAGCATCAGGACGAACGGGATTAGAATAATCACATAAAGTTCTGAACGAACACCAGAAAAAATTTTCCAGCGACAATCATAGTGTGTTATGTTGTCTTTTGTATAAAAAGAGAAGACTAAAGCAATATGCTTGTTTTAACTATCAGTGAATTATGAAATCATAACCCCCACTTTCATTTCATTTACGTTGGGGGCCCATAAAGAAAAATAAAAATACCCATGAGCTTTGCATGAGGGTTTAGGTTACTTCTTAGTAAACTGTGGCCCAATTTCAAAGCGAAAAAAGATCAAACGGCACGTTTGTGCGGAGTGCAGAGGGTCGCATTACCCTCTGCGAACAAAAGTTTTTTATTTTAATTGTGTAAGGTACAAACCTTGAAGGCCACATGTTTTATCCCCAACTATCATTTCATTTCCGTTGGGGTCCCCATCGTAAGATACTGAAGATGGGGTAAAACGTTTGTGTCCGTGGCGCGGAGGGGTGACAAGACCCCTTCGCAAATAAATTATGTATTCCAATGAACTGTTGATAAATCATTATTGATATTTTTAAACAGAGATGGGCGATAATTTTTTGGCATCCAGCTTTTGGCCCACCAATGTATTGCGTATGACCCTTGCGCTATCCATCCTTTTCTGTTTTCTTGCGTTTCTCTGCATCCGAGTGGGTAAAAATAAAATGCAGGGAAAGCTATATCTTTATTGCCATTTTGGTTGGCGCAGGCATAAAACGATTTGGTAAAATGTACGGGACCTGTTTTTTTAGGAGCTCCGTGTAGATGCCAATCATCTTTAATAGTTTCTATGCAATGTTTTAATATTGGATGCCCGGGTCGTGACCCAAACAAAGCAGCTCCTAATTGAACAAACAAAGTATCGAGAGGTTGTAGAGCGGTATAAAAATCATAAGTATAATGAAAACTATCAAGGCTTGCTAAGCATTCATAATCCATGTCTACGTAAACTCCACCATATCGGTAAATAATTTCCCAGCGTAAAATATCAGATTTTACCCCATAATTATCCGTTTCATCATAGAATTCTTGATTATATAATCCGAAACTTTCAACATCTTCATCGGTCCATAATTTATAAGACCATTCGCGACCAATATGTTTTTCGATCCATGAGTTTTGTAGAGCTATAAACGATTCAGGTACCGGGCTTCCGAGCCAAATTTGATGAATTATTTTGGGAATTTTAAGATCAATACCTTGTTCTATGGCTGAAAAATTGTTTTCTTCGTAGAGGTTTTTAAAAAAATTATAAAGGAGTGGACCATTTATTCCCGTAATATCTTCGGTCATTAAAATTGATTTGGTAAAATTGTGCTGTTGCATTGCTTCATCGAATGGTACGTAATTCCATTCAGTCTTAATGAATGCACTATACGTCATTAAAAGTGTTAAAATTATCAAATACATGCGGCTCCTTTTTTTTAAGATAGGTATTATTAATTTTTTTATTGAGCCTACTTTACCTTTAAAAAAATAGAAAAGAAAGTTTTTCTGCTGCATAATAAGTATAAGAACTATGCTTAATAAGGAATAAAAAAGATGAATTCACGTGATATTAGAAATAAATTTATACAGTTTTTTGTTAAAAATGGGCATGAGTCTGTCTCAAGTTCATCATTAATTCCTGCTCAAGATCCAACGTTATTATTTGCCAATGCGGGAATGAATCAATTTAAAGATCTTTTTCTGGGCCATGAGACACGTAATTATAAGCGTGCAGTGAGTATTCAAAAATGTGTACGTGCTGGTGGTAAACATAATGATTTAGATAATGTTGGGTTTACCAAGAGGCATCTTACTTTTTTTGAAATGATGGGTAATTTTTCTTTTGGTGATTATTTTAAAAAAGAAGCTATCGCATATGCATGGGATTTTTTAACACGTGAAATAAATCTTAATGCTGAAACATTGCATGTATCAATTTTTGAAACTGATGATCAATCTTATGATATTTGGTTTAATGATATCAAGATCCCTGCAGAACGTATTCATCGTCTTAGTGCAGAACACAACTTCTGGCAAATGGGAGACATTGGTCCGTGTGGCCCTTGTACAGAAATCTATGTTGATCGTGGAGCTGCGTATGGCCATGCTGATATTGCTGACTGTGGTCCTGGTTGTGATTGTGATCGCTTTTTAGAAGTTTGGAACTTAGTATTTATGCAGTTTGACCGTCAAGTTGATGGAGTTCTTAAACCATTACAGCAAACAGGTGTTGATACAGGAATGGGTCTTGAAAGAATATGTAGCGTAGTGCAGAATAAGGATTCTGTGTATACTACCGATATTTTTATGCCTATTTTATTGCATATTGGCCAGCTTACAGGATTAATATATGAAGAACAAAGCGATGAAAATAAAGCAGCGTTTCATGTTATTGCTGATCATATTCGTTCCTCAACAATGATTATTGCTGATGGGTGTGCTCCTACTAATGAAGGTCGTGGATATGTATTACGAAAAATTATTCGTCGAGCAGCTTTATTTATTCAAAAATTAACTGATAAAAATATTTTTCCTGAATTATCGTTTGTTGTTGTTGCGCAATTAGGGTCTATATATCCAGAATTAGAAATAAATAAAGAATTGATATATGCAACGTTAAAGAGTGAAATTGATCGTTTTGCGGCCAACCTTGTTCGGGGAAAAGTTATTCTTGATCGTTATTTTGAAGAAAATAAAAATTCTCGTATTATTACCGGAGAGCAGGCCTTTAAATTATATGATACGTATGGTTTTCCTATTGAAATTATAGCAGCTGTTGCACGAGAAAAAGAATATTCTCTTGATATGAATGGTTTTAATCTTGAAATGGAAAAGCAACAAAATCAATCAGGAAAAAAAACTATTGATGCTTTATCCCACTTAGATGTTCAAGTGTCTTCTGAATTTACTGGGTATCAAGAATTAGAAACAAGCTCAAAAGTGGTGGGATTGGTAGTTGATGATGTGCTTGTTACTACCGTATCTGCTGGGCAATCATGTTATGTTATTACTGATAAATCGCCGTTTTTTATTGTTGGTGGAGGACAAGTTCCTGACCAAGGATGGATGATTATTAATGGCAAACAGGTTGCTATTAGTCAGGTACGTTTTATTGGCAATGCAATTGCTGCTCAGATTGTAGCACCACAAACAATTGCGATAGGAGATGAGGTTGTATCTTGTGTTGATAAAACATGGCGAACAAATGCGATGAAAAACCATACAGCTACCCATTTACTACAGGCAGCTTTAATTGCATTATTTGGTAAGCAAATTCAGCAGTCAGGATCATTAGTGCATCCTGATTATTTACGGTTTGATTTTACGTATCATAGTCAACTGTCTGCGCAAGATATTAAGCGTGTTGAAGACTTAGTTAATGAAAAAATTCGTGAAAATATTCCTGTCACTATTGAATACTGTAATTTAAAAGAAGCTCAAGCAAAAGGTGCATTAGCATTTTTTGGAGAAAAATATAAACCAGAGAATGTACGCGTGGTTCAGGTTGATGAATTTTCTGTAGAGTTATGTGGTGGAACGCATGTACATGCAACGGGAGACATTGGAACATTTAAGATTATAGAAAGCACGGCACTATCTGCAGGACATAGACGTATTTTTGCCGTAACCGGCCCACAAGCGATTACATTATTCCAAGATACATTTGCTGTTGTTAAGGCATTATCTCAGGATTATAAAGTTAAACGAGAAGAAGTTCTTGAAGCGATAACTAAGCAAAAAGAACAGTTAAAATTAGCACAACAAGAAATCAAACAATTAAAACAACAGCTTATTGTTTCTCAAATACCAGTGTGGTTGAAATCTGTTGAATATATAAAAGATATTCCATTTTTATATTTAAATATTCCTGATATTTCTGTTGAAGATATGCGGACTATTGTTACCCTTTTGGATCAAAAAGTACCAGGATTTTATTTTATAACTACGGTTATTGATCAACGTATTATGTTTTATACTGCAGTATCATCAATGTATGCGCAGCTTATTGATATGAAAAGTTTTGGTCAATGGTTAAGTAGTACACAAGGTCTTCGTGGTGGTGGTGTAAAAAATAGTATTCAAGGTGGGGGACAAATTGATAATCCTCAGCTGGGCGATGCTATTAAACAATGGTTAGAAACTTAATAATAAAATTGGTAATTACAGAAAGAGTCAGCAAGATAGTTTATTTAAATGGTTTTTTAAGAAAAATAAAAATTAATGTTGAATACCCTTGAGCTTCACTGATGACTTTATCCCCAACTTTCATTTCATTTCCGTTGGGGTCCCCATCGTAAGATACTGAAGATGGGGTTAAGCAGACTGTGGTCTGAAATGGAAGCGAAAAAAGATCAAACGGTACGTTGGTGTATGGGGGCGTGGGGGTGTTTACAAGAACATCCCCACATAAAAAAGATTTTAAAATTAAGAAACTTCTTGAATTATCATTGTAACAGCTTGCTCAACCATCTCTTCTATGCCATTTTCAGTAAAATTACTTAAAACATATTCTGCAACATCTTCTTTGTTTTCTGGGCGGCCAATACCAAATCGTAAACGTATAAAATCTTGGCCACAGAATTGTATGATTGACCGTAATCCATTATGTCCTCGGTGGCTTCCGCCAGTACGGAACTCAATTTTACCAAATGGTTTTTCTAATTCATCATGTACAACAAGTAAATTTTCAGCTTTGATGCCTTGTTTTAGCAGAGAAGGTATTATTTTCCCTGAACTATTCATGAATGTTTCTGGTTTAATAAGAATTATTTTTTGATTGTTTATCGTAATTTCGGTTATCTGGCGATCTGATTTTTTTTCCCAGGAAGCATTATATTGTTCTGCTAATTTATCAAGAATTAAAAAACCAATATTGTGCCGAGTATATTTATATTGTTGCCCTGGATTGCCAAGGCCAATAATTATTTTAATAGGATTAGATATCATTGGTACTTTTTCTTTTTTTATTTTAAAAATTATAATCTAATAGTTGAGTCTTCAAGTTTAAAATAATATTTTTTCTGTTACAAGCATCAATTCCGCTATATAGATATTTAATTCACGAACAAGTTCTACATCACCTATTTTAATATTGTCTAACAGAAATTTTTTTAGTGGAAAGTTTTTTGCAAGTCTATCATATCTTTCTAAACATGCAACAATACGATCTTGGTCATTTGGTATCATTTTGAAAGCAAGCGCTTTATGTATAAGTTCTTTTTTTTCTTTGTAGGTCGAAGGACGATTTTGTTTTGTGTTTGCATCATAGACGATACTCATGGCAGATAAACCTAATAAAGAATATCCCTGGCTATCCTTAGGTTGTGCTGTTGTGTACATAGGATTATCTTTATACATATTTATAGAATCGTTTAAAAAATCATAATGAGTTAAGCGGGTCTTTTTAAAAATTTGATTTAATAAAAATTCATCTCGTTTTTGTATTAATGTGGCAAGGAGTGGTATGTGATTATAAGGTGCTGTAACAGCAGCAGGAGCTTGTATTTTATTCTCTTTCCGTTTTCGTTTCATGCATTGTGTTGTTATTGGTAATAATAAAAGCAGTAAAAATAATTTTTTAGTAGATTTATATATCATCTGCATAATCCCTTGGCAATGTTTCTTTTTGAAATATTATTAAAAAATAGATAACATTGCCATTGAACCATGTTGGCATTTATTTGTCAATTTCTTATTGCTAATTTTTGTATGCGTTAAAAAAAGCGATTGAACAATTCAATCGCTTTTTTTAATATCTTAAATTATGAAAAAACAGTTACGCATTATTTTTAGAGTTATGCGTTGTTTTATTTTGAGCAACTTTAGTTGCCTCTATTTGTTTGTTTTGTGCAAGTTTAATTTCATAATTTTTATTGATGTAAGTAATTGCTTCAGCTGTAAGATCAAATTTATCTGAAACATATAGTGCACGGCCTGTCATTTTATCAAAAACAATATCCAGATTTTTATCTTCAGCAAGTTGACGAACACCAACTTCAACCGCTTGTGCTAAAATTTCTGTTGCTGCTTGCATTTCTGATCTAAGATCTTCTTCTTTTTCTGCAATAAAGTCCTTTAGATCTCGTTCCATTTTAACTAATTTTTTCTCTTCTTTGTCGCGTGCAGCATCACTCATAGTTGCTGCTTTACTGACAAATTCAGATTTTGCTTTTTCATTTTTTTTCGCTCTTTCTTGAACTTCAGCTGTAGCTGAATCACGTTTTGCGAAAATATCTTTCTGAAGCTGGTGCCCTTCTAGACCTTCCCCCATCGCAGTCCCTGATTCAACAAACACTGCACGGGGATAGCAAGCAATATCTGTATTGTCTATGGAATTTGCTGTAGAAAGATCGGTAGATTGTTTTTTAGTGTCACCAATAAGGGGAGTGCTTAATAGTGTTACGTATAATGCAGTTGAAATGAATATGCGATTTTTCATGTAATTTTCCTTGTAAAAAATAATAATTAATAACTATCCTATGAAAAACACTTTACCTTTTTTGGTATCATGCGTCAATGTGATTATACCATTTGCGTGCAATTAACTTACGGATTTCCTCTATAAAAACAATTGAAGAAGATATGGCGATGATAAGTATCCAATCCTGTCCTGATAAGGCAACCGTTTTAAATATATAGCGCATAAATGGTACATAAACAATAGCAGATTGTAGAAGTGCTACTAAAATCATGACAGCAATGAGCCATTTGTTAGAAAATAAACCCAGAGAGAATAATGAATGATTAAAGGAGCGACAATTCCATGCATTAAACCATTGGAACATTGCCATAGTAATGAGAGTCATGGTTTGAGCATACGCTATGTTTGTTTTATAGTAGCTTAAAAATACGATCAAAGAACCAATTCCCATAGGGATAGACATAAATAAAGTTTTAAGCAATAATGCGCCATCAATAAGTCTTTGTTTTTTTTCCAACCAGAATCGTTTAAGCAGCATGGGTTCTTTTGGTTCCATTGCAAGGCCCACGTCCAAAAAGCCGTCCGTTACTAAATTAAGCCATAAAATTTGTACCGCAGTGATTGGTAACGGTAAGTTTATACCAGAAAAAAGGCTGGCCAAAAAAGCAAATAATACAATAAATATTTCTCCCATGTTGGTAGAAAAGAAGTAAAGAATGATCCGTTTAAGCGTATAAAAAATGTGACGTCCTTCTTCTATTGCATGAATAATGTTAGCAAAAGAATCATTCAGCAGTACCAGGTCTGCGGCTTGTTTTGCTACTTCTGTTCCTGCGTTGCCCATTGCAATGCCTAGATCGGCTTGCACAAGAGACGGTGCATCATTAATACCATCACCGGTCATAGCAACAATTTTGCCTGATTTTTGTAGTAGTTTAATAATACGCATTTTATGCTGCGCAGAAACACGTGAAAATACCGTAACGTTATTGATCCGTTGAGCTAATTGATCATCTGTTAATTGTTCAATTTCAGAGCCATCGATACTATCGTCATTTTGATGAAAAATACCCACGCGTTTTGCCACATGAAGAGCTGTTGTGTTATGATCGCCTGTTGCCATAATAATAGATAGCCCAGCTTCTCTTGCGTCTTGAATAGATTGCCCTACTTCTGGTCTAATTGAATCTTCAATGCCTGCAAAACCAAGAAGATCAATATCTGAGTTTAATAATTGTTGCCACTCTTTTTCATCGTTTTGTAAAGAATCGCAGGTGCTGACTGATAATGTTTTTGAACCAATTGCAACAACTCGCAGCCCATCGTTAAGAAAAGATTGGAGTATTTTTTCTGTATCTTGCGTGGTATTACGAGAACGTTTGAGTACCGCTTCCGGTGAACCAATGATAAATGCAATGCAATGATTATTATAGGTAAAAAATCCAGCATGGTATCGTGTGGATGAGCTGAAGGGGATTTCATATTTTTTTATGTATTGATCAGTAGATAAACTATGAATGGCGTTAATTTTTTGTGCAAAAATACTTAAAGCAGCTTCTGTTGGATCTCCTTTGATGGTGAACGTATTGAGTTTTGGTATAGGAATAACCTCAGCATTATTTAATACCTGTGCTGCAATTGCCATTTGAGAAATGGCATCTTCCTGATTGAAATTTTCTAGGATGGTAGTGTTATGTTTAATTGTTCCTTCGGTATGGTATCCTTGACCGGTGATCTGCCATGTGTTATTTTCTGCCCATACACGCGAAACAATCATTTCATTACGAGTAAGAGTACCTGTTTTATCAATAACAATTACATTCGTTCTACCCAGAGCTTCAACTGCTTGCATATGACGAACCAGAACAAAATGTTTTGCCATTTGAAGAGCACCAGCAACAAGAATTAATGTTAATACAACGGGTAAGCCTTCCGGTACTACGCAGATAAAAAGGGCGGTAAGCATAACAAGTAGTTCTTTAGTTGGTTTACCGGTAAACAGCCCTACCGCTAATAAAAATAAACAGGTAATGAGTATAAAAATGAGAATCCAGTGAGATAATCGTTCTAATTCTTTGCGTAAAGGAATATCAGTGTCTATTTCCTCAGTGATCATTTGTATCTTTCCAATTTCAGTTTGAGCGCCTATAGCAACAACTACGGCTTTGCCAGAACCGGCTAGCACATAGGTGCCTTTGTAAAGCATGTTGTATCGATCCCCCAGCGGTACTGTTTGATGTAGGGTTTGTTCATTTTTATTTGTTGCATGCGCCTCACCTGTTAATATAGCTTCGTCTACTCGTAAATTATTAGAAAGAATAATACGTGCATCAGCTGAAATTCGTTGCCCTTCTTGTAATAAAATAATATCACCAACTACTAAATCTTTATCGTTGACCACAGTTTTGCTACCGTTACGCAATACAACTGATTCATTTTTTATATAATGCTTAAGGTTTTCAATAATTTTTTTAGTACGGGCTTCTTGTATAGTTCCTAAAATAGCATTAAAAAAAAGAACGCCGCTGATAATAAAAGCGTCTAGTTTGTCTTCTCCAAAAATGAAAATAATTAAAGCGGCGAAAAACAGTATATAGACAAGAGGGCTTTGAAATTGACTGATAAAAATAGAAATAATAGTTTTTTGTTTAACTTGTTGTAAAACATTATATCCCTTTTTATGTTGTCTTTGAATAACTTCAGAAGATGATAATCCTTGATTGCTATCAGTTTTGACCTGTAAAAGAAGGCTTTGCACATCTGTTTTATATGCTTCCATTGTTATACCTCATAAATAAAAAATTTATTTTTTCGTAGTATAACAAAAACCAGTGCAAAAAAGGGTCTTTTTTTATACTGGTTTTTTTTGTAAATGGCTTGACGTTATTTATTGTTTATTGTGGGGATTTCATCAATAGAATAAATTCCATAGATAGTATCATACTTTATGCTCATAATAGTTTGATGCTTTTCAGTATCAATATCCCATATATAACTACCTTCTTGTAATTTAGTAAAGGAGATGAGTGTGCCTGTTGCAAGATCCCAATAATCTAACGTAGGTTTCAATGCGTTTAGATAATGTGTGGTTGATCCTATTGCTAAAATTTTGTTTTTTAAAAAAAAGATTAAATCACAAAATCGTCGTTGATCCTTGGGATAGCTTATTACTTTTTGTGTAAAAGTATCTTTGCTTAAATCTACGATAGAAATTTTTGTATTATCCTCATGCATAACAGCAGCAATTCCGTCAGGGCTAATATAACAACTTACTGGAGAACAGTTTAAATCTAGTGTTTTACCGTATGGGGCCAGATTTTTAGTATTATACAGAGACAATAAGCCCTTTTCTTGTGCTACACATATAAGGAAATGATTTCCACAGACGTCGAATTTAATACGATGTAAAAATTTTATATCTCCATGATATGTTCCATCATAGGAATATTTTTGTATGGTAGATTGTTTTGTTGGGAATTCGTATAAAGAAATAAAAACGTTATTTTCATAATCAAAATAACATGATTCAACAGAAGAGTTAGTAAAATTAAGTTTAGTATCTAATTTACCTGTTTTTATATCATAAAAATTTATAGAACGATATTTGATAAGAGCAACTTTGGTTTGTGCAGGGTTAATTGCTATATTCTTTTGAGAATTTGTGTCTAGTTGTTGAAGTATCTTGTCCTTTGTAATATCTATAGTGTTACAACCATTTGTATTATAAGCAAGAAGAATATTGCTGTCTCCGTATTTAACCGCACTGTTACGGTCTATAGAACTAATTTGTTTAACGAGCGGTAAATTTTTATTTTTTTGTTTAACGAGTGGTAAATTTTTATTTTCCATTGCGGAACAGAATTGAATAGCGATACAAAAATAACTCAAAGTTAAAAATAATATATTGTGTTTCATAAAAATCTTTTTTATTTTTTATAATCTGTTTTAATTAATTAATTTTCTAAAGGAGTCGGATTACTGATCATTAGCAAGAGAGTAAATACCATACGTATTATTGCAGCCACGGTATATAATAGCTTGCTTATTTTTAGTATCAATATCCCATAAGCAATCACCTTTTTGTAATTGAGTAGAAGAAGTTAGTCTGCCAGTGATAATGTTCCAATAATCTAATTGTGGTTCTACTGTATTTGATGGTGCTTTATTTGATTGTACTGCTAAAGTTTTGTTATTTAAGAAATACATAGAGTTGGTAAAACATCGGCCATTTGGATAGCTAATGGTTTTTACAGAGAGATTATCTTCTTTTAAATCAATGAGAAAAATTTTACTATAAAATTCATCTACAATAGCAGCCATACCTTCATTGCTTACAGAACATAATGAAGGTATGTTCTTTAAATCAATTTGTTTTGTTGTGTTTTGTTGAAGGTTTATCGTGTCATATACAGATAAAGATCCACTATTGCCTACTACGCATAAAATTTTATTATTTCCACTAACTGTCCATTGTATATAGCCCTTAAAGAAGATTGTTTTTGCATATATGTCCTCACGAGGATTTTTAATGATTGTGGAGGTCTGGTTCATACAATTATATACAGAAATAAAAATATTGTTTTCTCTATCAAAGCAGCAGGATTTAATGGTTGTGTCTGTGTTTGCATATAAACGATCTTCTAAAACACCTGTTTGTATATCATAAATGTTTATTTCATCATGTTTGACAAGAACAACCTGTTTTTGATTAGGATTGATTACTATATCATTTTGCAAATTAGGATTGAGGTTTATAGTCGTTTGATAGACTGATGAAATATTTATAGACTTACAGCCTTTTGTATTATTTGTAATAAGAAATTTTTCATTTCCATATTTAACTGTACTACCACATTCGATATCTTGTATTGTTTTAACGAGTGGTAAATTTTTATTTTTCATTGCGGAGCAGAATTGAATAGCGATACAAAAATAACTCAAAGTTAAAAATAAAACATTATGTTTCATAAAGATCTCTTTTTATTTAAGGAGAGTAGTCCTGTTATTAGCTGTTTGTTTGTTGTAATGATTATTAATGGCCTTTTTAATATGGTTTGGAAGCTCATCAAAAGAGGTAAATGTTCCTTCTTTTATTCCTGCAGTATCGGTATAATTTTTTGGAAGCGTTGCTCCTTCTAAATAATAAATTGTTCGGGGATTGTAAATTACCGAGGAAAAAATTTGTTTTGTTTTTTTTGATTGTAATAATGCTTCCATTAAAACAGGAAAATTGATGAAAAAAGCCATTGAGGAGGATTTATTATTTGAATAACTAAAAAGACATAGGCGCCAATCAGGCCTTTCATTTTTAAAAAAATATTTAAATATTTGTTGATTAAGTTTGTATTTTTGCAATTCTTCATGAAAATCAAAAATTCCGGGATAATATCCATAATAATAAAAATGAGGACAATCTTGTGGTGATAAGCTTTTTGATAATAGTTGCATAAAGCTTGGAACAGCATATTTCTTTGTTTTAACTTTTAAATTTTCATATAAAGTATATTTATAGACAGCAACTGGCAGGATATCTAGGGAACTTTGAGGTAAACGAGATCTTCTATTTTTCGGAAAATCTTTTGATAAAACAAGATATGAGGTTGCATAGTTGTTTTCAAGAGATAGAAGGTAATTGTTTTTATCTATTTCTTGTTTAATAAACTTCTCAAAACTTTTTCTTCTTTTGTCTGTTGTAGAGTCTATTAATTGTTTAAATTGTTTATTAAGCAGGGCAATAGTATAAAAGTGTTTGTTCCCAAAGGCCGCCCATGTTGTATTTAATAATGCGGAGAATCCTTCTAAAACTAATGTATGGCTAACTGGTTGAGGAGTAATTTCCATAGAATGCATAGAGGATGAAGATATTAAAGAATGCATAGAGGATGAAGATATTAATAAGATTAAGCAGTGTTTTTTTAAGCTAAACATATAAAAAAGTCCCGAATTTTTAAATTGATGCGATTGATGTTTATTATCCGCCTATCATATAGATAAAAAAGATCATTTACAAGGCAATTTTATATGATTTTTTGTTTTAAATAGGGTTTTTTGAGTTTATTCTTCTTTGTAACAAATAGATTTAAATAAAAAGATCCATGGTGGCGCTATTTTCTCAACTTATTTAAATATTATTGCAATTTTGAAATGTTTTATGGCAAAATGAGAAGGTAAGTAAAAAATGGTCAATAAAAGTAATGTACAAAAAAGGAGAGTATAATGAAGAGTTATAAAGCTATTATGGCTGCGGTTGTATTGTTATGTGTCAATAACGGATTTGCACGTATGCAGGATATGCAAGGTAAAGATCTTCAAGATTATAAGATGTTTTATAGTCAAAGACCAGCAGTAATGCCAAAAGAGTTGGTAGATAACGAGCTTATTACAACAATGCCGGTTGACGAAAACAGTGCTACAGTAATGCCTTCAGATTCAGTTGCGCCTGGTAGTCAGCCAGTGTATTCATTTGATATTATTTTGAAGGGTGTACTAGGAGAGCCTTATACTGCTAAGGTGAGTCAGATTTATTACTCTGGTAATTCTCAGCGCGCTAACGCTTTAAAAAGAGAACTTGAGACAGCGGTAAGCTCACGCTATCAAAGTGAACAAGCAAGAATTGATGCCGTTAAAAAGATTATTGATAGATATTAATAAATCCTGTATCTCGTATACAAGAGATATGAAGGTATAAAATAGTACTCAATCTAATTAAAGGGTAACGTTAAATATAAAAATTTACGTTACCCTTTAATTTTGTTCTTACAGATTATGGAAAATTTCTGATTGTGATAAATAAATTATTTTACAACGACGATTTGTTGTTGCAGTAACTATGTTTGCTTAAATATTATTGCAATTTTGAAATATTTTATGAGATGATTAAACTATGAATTAATATTGTATTTTGTATGTAATAATTTTATAAAAAGGAGATTGCATGAACATTTGTAAAAAGTTTTTTTTAATTATAGCGTTGTTTGCTATCCACAATGCGCATTGTATAGATATGCTTCCTGGCGCACCAGTAGCTAATGTTCAAGGTGCTAATTATTCTCGATTTAATCAGCAATATCAAGGATATTTGATTAGCCAGTATGGTCAAGTTGATCCTAACTGGGTTAGAGGGGCTATGGCCGCATTGCAGCAAGATCGTCTTTATAGTTCTAATGATTTTTTTAATGTTTTATGGGGTAATATTGAGCAGTTAGTTCTTTATTATGCTCAAGGAAACCAAGCATCTTATAATGCCATGAGACAGTCTTTTGAAAATGTTTTTAGGCAAGTTGCTGGATCTCACATGTCTCAAGCTCAGCCAGCACCACAATCAGTACAAGTACCAACGGTTAAATTTACCTTACGGTCTCTTTTAGATGGTGTCCTTGGGAGTGCTTATGCATCAAAAGTTAATGAGATTTATAGATATGATTATACTCAATATGCAACAAAACGTGGAGATGCTTCTTTAGTTTATGTATTAGAGAAGGCAATTGAAAATGCTAATGCTAATCCATATCCACAGCAAAGAATTGAAGAGCTAAAAAACGCAATAGACGCTATTTATACAGAATTAGGTGCTTATCGTATGCGTGATCAGGGTTCAGTAAACAAGCCAAGCAATGTACGTCCGTTACCACCTACACCCTCAGCACCGCAAGGATATCAGCCAAGATCGTCTGTTGAAGCAAATTTGAATAATTTTATAGCAAAAAGTAAATCGCAAGGAATGACGTATAATAATATAACTGATGCTTGGTTTACAGAAGCTGCGGGTGTAATTTTAGGAAAAGCACCTTACACAAAAACAAAGAAAAAATTTGTTAATCAACAAATAGATAAAGTGGTCAATGCGGTTATAGCTGAACCACTGATGAATGATCAGAGTATAACTGATCAGCGATATGCAGAAATATCACAACAAGTTAACGATAAAATAGATAATTTTATGAATAAGCTGCAAGAAGGAAGAGTATACGGCAGTTAATTGAGTAGGATTTTATGAGATAAAAAGAGAATAATTATATAAATAAAGGAGTATTGTATGAAAAGTTATAAAGGTATTTTATTTATGATAGTAGTTTTGTGCGCAGGTAATATGTTTGCAGAAAGAAATCCTTCACCACATGGTCGCATGGGACGTATGCAAGATATTTCACTAACATCTATTTTAGGTGGTACTTTGGGTCAAGAATATGCGAATAAAGCTCAGGCTATTATTGATGCTGGGTTGAAAAATATATTTGTAACTCAATTGAATGAAAAGCTTAAAGAGACTATGTACATTAATCATGCAGCTAAAGTTAATGCTATAAAAGAAATGATTGATAATTTAGATAAAGAAAGCAAATTAGAATTTAGTATAATGCCGGTCAATGAAGGTGAGATGTCGGCAAACGTTTAAGATAGTAATATTTTAAATTAAAAAATAAAAAGAATGTAAAATGCACATAGCGTATTTTACATTCTTTTTTTATAGAATAATTCAGCGGAAAAAAAATAAAATTTTATTACTGCGCGATTTTAGTGATTTTTTGCTGTATTTTTTACAAAGTATATGTTTGCAGTAATGATTGATCAAGAAGTTTTAATTTAGTGGTAATTTCATGGTTGGTTAATAAGCCAGATTGTGTATCAAGGTGTGCAATAACAGAAGCACTATTGATAATTCCTGCACGCAATGCCGTTTCTATAGGTTGATTATGCAATAAATGGGCTACAAAACATGAGCCAAATGCATCACCTGCACCAACAGTGCTCATAATCTTTGTTTTTATACTGGGATGGAAATAGATTGTTTTTTTATCCGATATATATACTCCTTCAGCTCCATGGGTAACTACGATAATATTGGGTCCATACCCATGTATGATATTAAAAAATGAAGCTAGCATACTTTTTTCATCCAACGGTTCTTGGAGCAATGATGCCATCATTAATTGTGCTTCATGATTGTTTAAAATTAAAATATTAATATAGGGCAGTGCCTTAATTAAAAATTGTGCTCCTGCTTGTAATTGATTGCTACCCGGATTTACTGTTACTGATGTCTGATGTTTTTTTGCATATTGTACAATAGGCAGTATTAAAGGGGAGCTGTAATCGCTGAGTGAAGTTATATAAAGGTGATCCGCTTGAGCAATTAATGTTTCTGGCAGTTCTGCTTTTGTCAGTGTATTATTTGCACCTCTATATATTAAAATAGGACTATTGCCTTGCGGTCCGGGAAAAATAAAAGATTGTCCTGTTGGAGTTGCATCTGTACGTAGTATGGGTGTAGTAGAGACATTATTTTGTTGTAATGTTTTAATAATACAATCGCCGGCGTTGTCCATTCCAACTTTAAAAAATGTGCTCACCTCAAAATTGTTACGTGCAAAAGATACCGCGCTATTGGCAGCTCCTCCTCCACAGTAGTATAACAGATTTTGAATTTCTATTTTTTTTCCTGCTTGTATGCAAATGTAAGAATTATTGTTTTCTTTTGTATGAAAGTTAAGGTCTGTTGATTCTTTATATTGAATAAAGATATCTTGCATTCCATTACCTATAGTTAATATTTTTTTCATATTAGTTGTTTCTTTAGAAAGGCTTTTTATTTTTTTTTATGAATAGTGTACAATAAGTTATTAAAAATTTTATAGAGATGGTGAGATTGCAGAAAAATGGATGCTTTTTATCTTGTAAAAATAAGAATTTATTGTAAGGGGATTTGGTTAATACAATGTATAAAATTATTATTATGATAGATCGTTTATGTATTTTAATTGTATTGTTAGTTATGTTTCAAGGTCCTAATGTTTTTTCTTCTCAAAGCGAAAATAAAACAGTGAGCATAACATATTCTTATTTTCAAGAAAATCGTCAATTTCCTGTTATTCTTTATAAATGTATTAAAGAACAAGGAGGTTTTTTAAAGCCTAAAGAGAAAGTTTACACTAGTCAGTATAAGGAAAAAACAATTCCCTTTGCTTCTATAGCAATACTTGAGCTTTGTCAAGATAAGAATATGGAAACACTAAAGCCAGTAGTTTTAATTGGAAAAAAAGGTGCAATTAGCGGAATATGTTTTGATAATCATTATGATATTATTGCTGCGCTTGAGGTAGGAGTGATGGAGGATTTAATAGATAGATTATCACAAGGACCGCCTGTTTTTTCAGTTACCATTTCAGGATCTGAGGATAATAAGATGATTTGTTATTTAAAGGATTTTATTGTAGAAGATTGTTTTAATAATATTATACCACCTGAGATATCAGATACTCCTATAGCTGGCAGAACGATTAGGGAAATTGTTCTTGACACAAAATATAATATATTGAATAATTTGGGTTTTTTACTAACGTCATATAAACAGGGGTGCTTGTCTAATCTCTTAAAAGAACAAAAACAGTTAGATGTGCAAAAAGCAGAATTATTTAACTCGGGAACGCAACAAGCATTGGCAGAGTTAAGCGAGCAAGAGGAACAAAAGATAGATGAGATTGCGCGATCCATTAAATGGAGAATGTGGTGGTTCTATCTTCTTGAGCATCGTATTGATGTTGCTATGAACATTGGAATGGAAGCATTCACGGGAGCTTTTTTCCTAGTTTTTTTCTTAAATGTGGCTTTCAAGGTTTTTACCTTATAAAATTAAAATAAAAAGTTTTTATTATGCGAGAGGTTTCGTGACCTCTCGCGCTCGCACGCAAACGTGCCGTTTGATCCTTAATCGGCAAAAACGCGGAACTTTATCCTGCTCTTAACATCGCAGTCTAAATTCCTTGAACGG
>Ga0070665_100003292_pt1 | contig 17318 bp, 9 predicted proteins | sample KBSS13metaG_FD_65862 | JGI IMG/M metagenome (GOLD analysis project Ga0070665, IMG submission 65862) | Switchgrass rhizosphere microbial communities from Kellogg Biological Station, Michigan, USA - KBS S1-3 metaG | ecosystem: Host-associated > Plants > Roots > Rhizosphere > Soil ...
CGTCGTTCAGCGCGGCATGCAGCGCGCCCATTTTAATTATTTATAGAGAGAGATCTGGCTGGCTCACTGGCTTTTGCCAACCAGGAATCACTTCGTGCTCTTCGTGCCTTCGTGGTTACTTCTTCTGAAGCAGTTCCATCACCGCGTTAACGTGCTTCATCGTGGCGCCCTGTTCCTGCTTCACGACGGCCAGCGCTCGCTCGCCCATCGCCTTGGCGCGGTCGGGGGAGTTGATCAGCGTCGTCATCGTTTCATCGAGCGACTTGGCGTCGGTGGCGAGGCAGATGGCGTCGGCGTCTTTAAACTTTTTCATCGCCTCGGCGAAGTTGTGCGTGTACGGGCCGACGATCACGGGCTTGGCCAGCGCGGCGGGTTCGATCATGTCTGAGCCGTGCTGGCTGGGGCCGAGATCGACCAGCGTGCGGCCGACGAACACGAGGTCGGCCATCGCGTAGAACTTGCGGAGCTCGCCCATCGTGTCGCCGAGCACCACCGGCGGGATGGGCGTGTAGAACACCAGGCCGGGCGGCGCGGAGCGGCGGACACACAAGAACTTCGAGTCGCGGATCAGCGTGGCGACTTCGTCAAACCGCTCGGGGTGTCGCGGCACGATGACCAGTCGCAATCGCGTGAAGCGGCGGAGCAGGTCGCGATACACGCCCAGCAGCAGTTTCTCCTCGCCCGGGCCGGTACTGCCGGCGACCCAGATCAGATCCTGCCCCGGCGTGAGATTCATCGCGGCCGCGAGTTCGGCGGTGCCGGTGACCTTCGTTCCCGGCGCGGCAGTGTCGAACTTCATCGTGCCGGTGACTTTTACCTTCTCGGGCTCTGCACCGAGCTTGATGAAACGATCCGCGTACAACTGATCCTGCGCGCAGATGAGATCCAGCCGCTGAAACATCTTCCGCGTGATCGGCCGGCCCAGGCGGTAGTTGCGGTAGCTCTTGGTGGTGATGCGCCCGTTGGCGAGCAGGATCGGGATCTTCCGCCGTTTGCACGCTTTTAAAAAGTTCGGCCACACTTCCAGTTCCATCAGCACGACAGCCGTCGGCTTGAGCGCGTCGAGCGATCTCCCGACGGCCCAGGAGAAATCCAGCGGGTAGCGGATGAGCGTGACGCTCGGTTCTTCGCCGTACAGTTCCTTGCCGCGATTGAAGCCGGTGGTGGTGGTGGTGGAGACGATGTATTGCAAATCCGGCTGCTTGCGCTGCAGCACGCGGATCATGGCCCGTGTGGCGTTCATCTCGCCAAGGCTGACGGCGTGGATCCACAGTGCCGGCTTGCTCGTATCGCGCGAGTGCCCCTGCCCCATGCGCTGACGGAAGGCCGTCAGCACCTTCGTGCGGTTCTTGCGCGACAGCAGCCACACCGGACTGCTGACGCCAAGGCCCAGGCCGTAGGCGATATCGTAGGTGTTGATCATGGGTGCCGACTTCCAACCACCGTTTTAACGCGGCGGTGGCGCGTTACCAAATATTGGTACGGCTCGTCAGGTCCGATAGTTCAACCTGTCGCCACAGAAGGGAATGAACGCAGAGACACAGAGACGCAGAGAAGAGCGGATCTCAAGACCGCATTTTCATTCTTCTCTGGGTCTCCGCGTCTCCGCGTTCATTTAGATTTTGCCCGGAATTGCGACGGGCTCACCCCCACCAATCGCCGGAACTGCTTGTTGAAATGCTGCGGATCAGGCATTCCCACGCGCTCGGCCACGCGGGCGACGGGCATGCCGGTGTGGCGGAGCAAGTGCTTGGCGTGGTCGATGCGGCAGGTGAGCAGAAAGTGCGGCATCGTCGAGCCGTACCGCTGGCGGAAGAGCCGGGCGAGGTAGTTCTGCGTCATCGAGACTTCATCCGCCAGGTCGGCCACGCAAAGATCGTCGGCGAGTCGCTCGTGCATGATGCTGGCGACGCGGTCGACCGCCTCCGCCCCGCGCGAGGCGCCGCCCGCGCGGCGGTGCAATCGCGACTGCATCGAGAGCCACAGGAGCAGTTCCAGCATCGCCGCCGATGCTGCGGAGATGGCGACCGGATCCGCCCCGCCGGCCAGGAGCTGCGCGATCGTCATCACCTTCTGCCCCGCGTGATCGCCGAGCGACCCGAGCGGAAAATGCAGCGGCAGCTTCGCGCCCGGCTCGCGCGCCGGCTGGGCGGGATGAAAATGCACGCACCAATGAAAGCCCGGCTTGGGGAGCGCGTACCAGCTCGGCACTCCCGCCGGCGAGATCGTGACATCGCCGGGCCGAAGCGGAAACGTCTCGTCGCCGAGACGCATAGTCGCGTGATAGTTGTGGATGTGCACCGCATGCGTGTCGGCGAGGTAGCGCGACGAGAAGTTCGCGTCGTCCAACGCAAACCGCCCCGCGTTGCGGATCGCTGGCAAGGCGCGAAGGGGCCAATCGAGGGACGAACGGATCATTGTTGTTTTTTTACCATAACCGTCGTCCCACCTGCGGCTACGGCCTTCGACCCACACAGTTCTCACTGATCGGAAAGTCGTACGGCCGCGCTCGCTAAGCCTCCGTGCGCCTGACTCTTCAGGAAATCCCGGATGGCCAATCGGTCGCTCGAAGCAATAAACTGCTAATAACTTATTGGAGCTTGCTCTGATAGGGGTGCAGTTGACGGCTGAGTTGGCTGCACCGTGAACTTACTCTTTCCAAGGTGCCGACCCTCGACCGGGGGCGGCACTTTTTTCTGACGGCGGAGGCCGTCTTGTTCGTGGGGCAATAATCCCGGAGGGAAAATGTCATGGCCCACTTACTTCTTGTATCACCCGACGCCGACGCCCGGCTTGCCATCGAGCCCGCCCTCTACGCGGCGGGCCATCTCGTGCACGTAGCCGACACCGCCGGCGATGCGATCGACCTGCTGGCCGAGATGCATTTCGACGCCGTGCTGTGCGAAACGCAACTGCCCGATCTGAAAACCAGCAAATTGATCCGCCACATCAAAGAGGTGTACGGCATTCCGACGATCCCGTTCGAACATCACCATGCACTTCGACATCGGTCGTGGCTGTCGCTTCATCCGCGCGAAGCCGTCGCGCCGATGGACGGTTACGACCTGGCCCGGCGAGTTAGTCGGGCGCTGTAACGCGTGCAAGCAGGCCAGGCTGAATCGTCGCTTGTGGAATGAGAGGATCGTCACGACAATCGTAGCCGCATGGCCGCCAGCCGACCGAACATTCTGCTCATTACCACCGATCAACAGCGTTTCGACACCATTCATGCTGCCGGCAACAAATCGATCTGGACGCCGCATCTGAATTACCTGTGCGACACCGGCATCCGCTACACGCGCGCTTACGCCGACAGCCCGGTGTGCGGCCCGTCGCGGGCGACGATCATGACCGGCCTGCACGCGCACACGCACGGCCACACCAGCAACAACGATCGCGTGAGTCCGATGGCGACCGTCCCCACCCTGCCGGGCCTGCTGGCGGCAGGCGGCTACCAGACCAAGGCCGTCGGCAAAATGCACTTCACGCCGCTGCGGGCCAAGTACGGGTTTGAAGACGCGGAGCTGCTGCCGGATTACTACGACTGGGTGTCGAAAGTGCCGGGCGCGTCGCCTCCCAAAAATCACGGCATTGGCGAGAACGAGATGGTGCCGGTGTTTTCCACGACGAAGGATGAACACTCGCTCACGCACTGGACGGTGCAGCGGTCGATCGACTTCATTGAAACCCGCACCGACCCGCGGCCGTTCTTCTTGTGGACGAGTTTCACCAAGCCGCACCCGCCGTGGGACGCGCCGCGCGAGTACTGGGATATTTACGACGGCATCCCCATGCCGGCGCCTGTGTACGGCGATTGGTCGCAGGATCCTGAGCAGATTCCCGCGGAACTGATGGGCCCGACGTATTGCCTCAATGGCGTTGATCGCTTCTCGCCGCAGCAGTTGGCGAATGCTCGCCGGGCGTATTACGCGTGCATCAGTAACGTCGATTACAAACTCGGCTTGCTCTTCACGCGCCTCCGCGAGCTGAACCTGCTCAAGAACACGTGGATCATCTTCACATCAGACCACGGCGAAATGCTCGGCGACCACCACATGGGCGCGAAAAGCGTCTTCCTCGAGCCGTCGGCCCACGTGCCGATGCTCATCCGCCCGCCCGGCGAATGGAACGACGAACCGCGCGGCGGCAGCACCGACGACCGCCTCGCGTGTTTGGCCGATCTGCTGCCGACGATCCTGGAAATCGCCGGCGTGACCCCGCCGGCGGATCTATCCATCGACGGCCTGAGTATGCTCGGCGAGAAACAGCGCGACACGCTCATCGGCCAATGCGGTCCGTTCCACGCCGTCATCGAGCGCGAGTGGAAATACCTCTTCACCGAAGCCGGCGGAAGCGAGCTGCTGTTCAACCTCGCGGATGATCCGATGGAGCAACGAAATCGCCTGAACGATCCGGCCGCCGCGCCGGCACAGAAGCGATTGAAGGACAAGCTGATCGCCGCGCTAGCCAAGCGCGTCCACGCCGCTGCGGCAGGTGGCACCTTGCAATCGACTCGCCCCGAACGCTCCCGCGCCGAGATGCGCCGCATCGCGTGGCCGGGCTTTCACTCGCCCAAAGATCACGAGTGCGACCTCCTGCACTAGCCTCTACTTGCATCGCAAGCCCTGACTGAAGGCCGAGTTAGAGATTCCTGTTGAAGTTTCGATAGTACGTTATATCATTTTGGTTTAACGCTCTATCTATGGCCGCCACACTCAAAGAAATCGCGATGCACACCCAGCTCTCGCAGCAGGCGGTCAGCCAAGTGCTGAACGGCCGGGGACGGATCGCACCCGGCACCCGCGATCGAGTCCTCCGCGCGGCGGCGGAACTCGGGTACCGGCCCAACGGGTCTGCCAAGGCGATGCGCTCCGGCCAGTTCGGCGGGATCGCGCTGCTCCTCAGCAGCGAGAAGGGTCGCAGCCATTTCCTCAACGGCCTGATGGAAGGCATCCAGTCCTCGCTCGATCAGCACGACCTTCACTTAGCCGTCGCCGCCCTCGCCGACGAGAAGCTGACCGACCCGACGTACACGCCGAAGATTTTGCGAGAGTGGATGGCCGACGGGTTGCTCGTCCACTACACCAACCACGTGCCCGCGGCGATGGTCGACCTCATCGGCCGATTCAAAATCCCGTCCATCTGGCTCAACACCAAGGCCGACGCCGACTGTGTTTACTTCGACGACCTTCGCGGCGCCCAAACCGCCACCGAGCATCTGCTGTCGCTCGGCCATCGCGACATCGCCTATGTCGACTACCACAACAACTCCTCCGACGCCGAACTGCATCACAGCGTGGCCGACCGCCGCAACGGGTACCTGCAGGCAATGAACGCCGCGCGACTGCCGGTGCGATTGATCGGCGAGGACCGTCCGATCGCGGCCGGCGAACGCGCGCCACTGATCCGCGAATGGCTGAGCAAGTCCGATCGCCCCACCGCCGTCGTTACGTACTCTCCGTGGACGGCCCTCCCGCTGCTCTATTCCGCGGCGCAGCTCGGGCTCGTCGTGCCGCGGGATTTGTCGGTGGTCACGTTCGCCGAGGGAATTTTTCAGGACGCCGGCGTGGCCGTCACGTCGATGCTGCTGCCGGAGTTTGAACTCGGTCGAGTCGGCGTCGAACTGCTGCTGGAAAAGATCAAAGACCCGGCCACGCCGCTCAAGCCGCGCCGGCGAACGCTCACCCTTTCGCGCGGTGAAACGACTGCCCCGCCGCCGTCCAAGTAATCACGAGAAACTAATTCATGAAGAACAAAACAGAACAGTACCGGGTCGTCGTCTGCGGCGGCGGAATGGCGGGCGTAAGCGCAGCGATCAGTGCGGCAAGACTCGGCGCGAAAACCTGCCTCATCCAAGACCGCCCGGTCTTCGGCGGCAATTCGTCCAGCGAAATCCGCGTCGTCCCCAACGGCTCCGCCCGCTACCACGCGTACGCGAAGGAAACCGGCATCATCTCCGAGCTGCTGATCGAAGAACGCGCCCGCAGTTCCGAAACCACCATGGAAAACGGCGGCATGAACAGCGTGTGGGACATGGCGATCTATGACATGGCCGTCAGCACGCCGGGGCTGACGGTGCATCTCAACACGTCGGTGACGGATGTGGCGTTCGATAACGGAGAACCGTCGCCGCGCGTCGAGGCCACTCCCGCGCTCGGCTATCTGCACCGGCCCGCGTGCAATCCGAGCAAGCGGCTCGCCGCCGTCCTTTGCCGCGTCGGCCATGCCGAAACGATTCTGCGGATTGAAGGCGACGTCTTCATCGATTGCACCGGGGACGGGCTTGTCGCGGATCTTGCCGGTTGCGAGTGGCGCATGGGCAGCGAAAGTCGCGAGGAATTTGACGAGCCGCACGCACCGGAGGCTGCATCAAAAAACACGATGGGCAGCTCGATCCACTTTCGCGCCCGCGACACCGGCAAGCCGTGCCCTTACACCGCGCCGGCCTGGGCGGTGAAGCACGACAACGCCGACTTCTTCTACAAGCGAGGACGCGTGCCCGATCGCCCGGAAGGCGGTTTCTGGTGGATCGAGATCGGCGTGCCGTGGGACACCATCCACGACAACGAAAACATCCGCCACGAGCTCACCCGCCACGCACTGGGCGTGTGGGAGTGGATGAAAAACCGCGACGAGAAGCTGAAGGCGCAAGGCATCGATACGTTCGCGCTCGAATGGATCGGCCAAGTCCCCGGCAAGCGCGAGAGCCGCCGCATCATGGGCCGGCACCTGCTGACCGAGCACGATCTGCTGAACAAAACGCCATTCGAAGACCAGGTAGGATACGGCGGTTGGTACGTCGACCTCCACACCCCCGGCGGGCTGCTGGCGGAGCACAGCGAGCTGCTGCAGGCCGGCAAGGCGAGTGTCGCCTACCGATCCGGCGCATACGTCGGCCCATACGCGATTCCGCTGCGGTCGCTGATCGCCAAGGACGTCGACAATCTGATGATGGCCGGCCGCAACATCAGCGTGACGCACGCGGCCCTCGGCTCCGTTCGCGTGATGGGTACCTGCGCCACCATGGGCCAAGGCGCCGGCACGGCCGCGGCGGTGGCGTGCAGGCATCGCGTGAACGTGGGCGATCTACCCGAGAAGGTCGACCTCATGCGCACCGTACAGCAGGAACTGCAGAAGCACGACGCGTTCATTCCGGATCTGGTCGTTCACGACCCGGCCGACCTCGCACAGCAGGCGACTGTTGCCGCAAGCAGCACGCACGCAGTGACGGGCGTAGAGCCCGACGATACGTGGCTCGATGGCGGCATTGATCCGTGGCGAAATCACCCATCGCCCGCGCAAGGCGGCGAAGATTTTCTCAAGCAGCGGATGGCCCAGTACATCGGCGCCTCCACATCGCACATCGACACACTGCAGGTCTGCCTGACGAATACCGGCGAGCCCACGACAGTTCGGGCACGGCTGTTCTCGGTGGACTCGATCTGGGATTACCGCGACGAGCCCGACGTGAAATACGCTGAAGCGATCCTGCATATTCCGTCAGGGGAAAAGCAGTGGATCAGCTGGCCGGTGAACGCGATCGTAAGGCCTGGCGGATTCGTGCGCCTCGACTTGAGTGCCAACCCCAATCTCATCTGGCATCGTTCCGGCCAGTTCATTCCCGCCCACGTGGCCGGCGCTGAGCCTGATCCCGGCAAGCTTCGCCGCTACCGGCAAGGCGTGACACTCTCGTACCGCATCGCTCCGCCGCAGCAGCCGTTTGCCGCCGAGCAGGTATTGACGGGCGTGACGAGGCCGCACAAGGCGGTGAATTCCTGGCGATCCGATCCGTCCGCCGCGATGCCGCAGTGGGTCGAATTGAGTTGGCCGATCGCAAAGTCGGTTTCGAAAGTCGATCTCACGTTCGCCGGCTCGATCCTGCTCGAGCATCGCGCGTACCCTCCGCTGTTTCGCGATCCGCAGTGCGTGCGCGATTACACGGTTCAAACATTCGATGGTGAGAAATGGGTCGACGCCCTCACCGTCACCGGCAACTACCAGCGGCGGCGGTGCCATGAGCTGGATCGACCGCACGTGACCAAGCGATTACGCGTGATGATCACCGCCACCAACGGCGATCCGTCGGCGGCAATCTATGAGATTCGCTGTTACGAGTGACCGCGTTCAGGAAGTCGATTGACTTCGAATAGAAAGGCGTTGTCATCCCGAGCCTACTCGGGAAGGATCTGGAATCGATCGACCGATGACGCAGATCCTTCGCGAGTACGCTCAGGATGACAACTTAAAAGCCTGTAGCGTTACGGCATCACATCAAACCGCTTGGCCGACATCGCGGGGAGTTCGACGGTGACTTCTCGTCCTTCCACGTGCTGCGGCGGAAGCTGGCCGATGCAGAAGCGGTCGACGCCGCTGTATTCGTACGCGATGCAGTCCTGGGCCTTCACGTCGCGCTTGAAGGTGAGCTTCAACTTCGCGTCTTTGGCCACCCGCTTGTTCACGAGGACGAACGAGATGCGCCCAGTGGCCGAGTCCTTCGCGGCGTGGATCGATACGTCCTCGCCGTGGTCGCCCGTGACGGGCAGGTATTTGTCGCCGAAGGCGGTGTGCTTGCCGTCGGGGTTGCGGAACAGCTTGTACGCGAAGTACTGCGGGCTGTTGGGCGCGGGGAAGAACCAGTAGAACGCCAGGTCGAGCTTCTCCCGCGCGAACACGCCGAGCAGTTCGATCTGGGCGATGCCGCCGGACACGTCTTTCTCGCCGCCGAATGCGTACTCGCCGAGCGCGAGCTGCATGCCAGGGTTGGCTTCGTTGATCCAGTCGCGCAGCAGCGGGATGAGGCGGATGACCTTGTCCGTCTCGCGGCCCATCCATGATGGATCCTTCCACGTCGGGTCCCACATCACGCGGGTTTCCTGCACGCGTTTTTCCATCGTGGCCGGGTCGTTGGGTTTGCCGCCTTCATAGATGTTATTTTGCGGATAGAAGTGCACGTCGAGAATGTCGACCAGCTTTTGGCCGGTCGCTTTTTCGTGCGCATTGAGTTGCTGCATGTACCACTTGAGCAGCGGCACTTTGCCGTGCGCGGTGTAATCCGGCGGCGCGGTCCAACTCGCCTTGCCGGAATCACACTGCTGCGAGTCGAGGCCGGAGTAGAAGAACTCCGTCCAGCCCCACGCGGTTGGGCCGGCGATTTTTACGGTCGGGTCGATCTGCTTGAGCAGCGTGGCGACGTTTTTCGTGCGATCCCACAGCTCGTCGTACGAGCAGCCGGCCGGGTGCATGCCGCGGTGGGTGACGTGCCAGAGGCCGGGCTCATTGTCGAGCGCGACGAACTTTACACCGCCGGAGTCGGCCCTGCCGGCGCCGAGGTCGTTGACGATGTACTTGAGCATGTTGGCCTGCTCCTGCGGCGACACTTCCTTCGACGCGTCGTTCGGATCAGACTCGACGAACTCTATGATCGGCTTGCCCTTGGCGTCGGTCCCCTTCACGCGGCGGCCGTTGCCGGCGGTGGGATGCTTGTCGGCCGGCTGAACCTTGCCGGCCCAGCTTTCCTGATCGGGGTACTTGGTGGTGTCGAACCCGACGGACGTGCCGTCCTTCGCCACGCGGCCCATGAAGGGGATCGATAGGTACGACTCGAGCGACGCCTTCTTGTTTGCGCTGAAGAACGTCGTCATCCAGTCTTTGTCGGGCGTGGTTTCAGTGCCGTCGTTTTCGAAATACCAGTCTGACCCTTTGGAGGAAAAGCCGGTCTTCCAATCGTGCGGCGAGATCGGATTCCCGCCGGCGCGCAGGATGGTGATACCCATCTCCGCTGCCAAATCGCGCTTGCCCATGGCCGCGCCGTAGATGTACGGGCTAATCGCGGTTCCCTCGGCCTCGAGATCAATGGTGGCGGCCACCTCAATCGCATCGGCCGCCAAGGGCTTCGCGCCGCGTTCTTCAGGGAGCGTCACCCACAGCTTGTGCGAGCGTACGGGGCGACTATCGAAACCGATGTCGTCGATCAGCACTTGGATCGACCGCTCCGCGCCCGACCAGGTGTTGATGTCGATCTGCCAAGCAGTGGTCGGATCGAACTCGCTCTTGTCGTCGTACAGGTCGGCCAGCGGGATGATGATTTCGTGCCACGCGCCGTCGAGCGCATTGGGCTCGTACGCGGCCACGTCCACTTGAGATGACTGCTTCTTCGTCGACGAACAGTTCAGGCCGACGTTCACCGCGCCGCTGGTATCGCCTTCAATGACGACTTTCATCCAGAAAGAGAAGTTTTTGTACGCGGTGATGTCGGTGCCCGCGTTATCCGGGTACCAGCCGAACCAGTTCCAGCCGCCGCCGATCCACTCCTTGCCTTTGCCGCGGAGCATGACCGATTTCTTGCCGGAGTGAGCATCGGGCCCACGGGCGACGATGGTGTTGGTGCCCGCCTGCGGGCCGACCCAACCCGCGCCGCGCTTGGCGGTTTCGCCGTCCCACACGGTGAGCTTGCCTTCAACGGCCGCCGGCTGGGTAGCAGGCGCCTGCGCGAACGACGGAGCGGTCACCGCGATGTAAGAGCCGATGGTCGAGAAAACTAGAACGCCGCCGAGAAGCAGTCGATGCCGCATACGCTCACGCCTTTTCGCCGGTCGTCACAGGGAGAGATCGGACCAGCGCGACCGCCTGAGCGCCGGCCGTCAAAGATGTTCGCATCGATCGTTACCGAGCGATTGTACGCTTGCGACGACGCCGCGCCAGCAGCCCGCCCACACCCAGGCCGAGCATCGACAGCGAGGTCGGCTCGGGCACCGAGGTGAAAGTGACCGCCACGTCGTTGGCGACCGCGCCGCCGTCGGCGTTGAACGCGTAATCGACGGTGTAGGCGAACAGTCCGGTCATGAACGAGGGAGTGAAGGTTCCGTTCACCGCGTCGGTCCCGTCGTTGAGCACGATGACGATCGTCTTCGACGGCGACACCGGACCTTGCGGGTCGCCCGCCAGCTTCAGTTCCAGCGAACCGCCGATCGTTACGTTGCCCTGAATGGCGATGGTGTCCGACGAATAGATCGTTACGCCGCCCGGCGTGGTGTACGCGACGGTGGAGAGGTCGACGTCCGCCACGTAATTTGACGTGCCGGTCATGGTCAGCGCACTTCCCGTGTTCTTGCTCACCGTGAGGGTGCCGATGGTGCCGTCGTCGCCGCCCGTGATTTGACCACCCGAGCCGATCGCAACCGCAGCGTTGATCGTCCCATTGCCGCCCAGCGTGCCGGCCGTATTGACCGTGTAGCTGCCGCCGCCGGTGTGCGTGCCGTTGACCAGCAGCGTTCCGGCAGTGACGGTCGTCGTGCCCGAATAGGCATTGGCGCCTGACAGGATCTGCGTACCGCCGCCGGTTTTTGCGACCGACAGCGAGTTGTTCCCCGTCCCGATGCGGTCGATGATCGCCCCGCTGAAAGCGTAGCTGCCGTTCCCGCCGAGGGTGAGCGTGCGATTGCCGATGCTGATGACATGGCCTGCCGTCGTCGGATTGCCGCTACCCACCTGGTTGGTTAGGCCGAGCGTGTTGCCGACGACGGTCGCGGTTCCCGGGGTACCTGTGCCGTCGCTCAATCCTGCAATCGTAAGGCTCGACGTGAGTTGGTTTACGTTGCCCGATCCGCCACCCGCTTCGAGGAAACTGGAAAGATCGAGGAACGTTCCTCCGTTGAGGATCACTGTGTTCGAAGCCGAGAGAGAAGACGCCGTCGTGTTCCCGGTGACGCGGAGTTTGCCGCTTCCGATCGTCACGGTTCCGCCGAACGTGTTGCCAGTTCCGAGCGTGAACGCGGACGTCTCTACGCCAAGGCTGGTCACGTTGAACGTGACATTTGCGTTGGTGGAGGGCGACAAATCCTTCAGCGAACTGAGTTGCACGAGCGAGATATTGCCCGCGGTCAAATTAAACGTGGTGTCGCCGTGGATCGACGTATTACCCAGAAAGGCCAGCGTATGAACGTTGTTGGTGAGCGGACTGAGCGTGTAATCCACCGAGGAGCTTAGAATATCAATGTTGTTAGACGTCACCGTGAAGCCGCGGCCGCTGCCGGTGCCGCCGTTTCCGTTGCTCCCGGAACCTTGCGTGTTGGTCCCTGAGCCGAATGAGCCGCCGTTCACCGTGATGTTTCCCAACGTCACGCTGCCAAGACCGTTGTCACCGCCGATGAAGAGCTGGCCGCCATTGGTCAGGGAGATGTTTCCTCCGCCGGCGATGAACGGGGTCGTGCCGGTCTCGTACACCCTCAACTGCCCGGTATTACTTACGGCGATCGGCGTATTCCCAAATGCGTAAGGATTGCCCGATAACGTCCACGCGAAACCGCCGTTGATGACAATATTCGAAGCACTGGTCGACGCGGCCCCGTTGAACTGCATGTGGCCGCCGCTGATGACGATGTTGCCCGTAAACGCCGTTTCGGGCGTGGTCGAGCCGAAGATGACGTTTCGACTGCTATCACTGAGATTGAGCGCGATGTTGCCCGTGCCGGAGACCTTGGAAATCGTAGGATTCGCAAAGATTCCGTCGATCGTGAGCGTGGTTCCACCGTTGATGATCACGCCGCCGGGCGTGGTGAAGGTCGAGACGTTATTGATCCCGGAAAGTGACAAATTATTGTTCAGCGTGATGGCGCCGCCAAACGTTGTGTTACCGCCAAGGAACGTGCCGATTTTGATCGCCAGCGTATTGTTGCTCGATCCGGCGACTGCCGTAACGTTGCCGGCGATGGTAAGGGAGTTCGTGGTCAGGAGTGTCGCATCGACCGAACCGCCCGTGTCGCCGATCGTGATATTGCCGCTTCCGACTTCGTTCGTGGTGGCCGCCGAAACATTCCCCTGAAGAATGGACATTCCCCCGCTGAAGGCAGACCCATTACCGCTGATCGTCAGCGTTCCATTGCCCGTCTTCACGATCGCAAGCTTGCTCGTGCCGTCGGTCAGGTTACCCGACGCTGTCAGCGTGACGGCGGGGGCAATGATCGCCGTCATCACGGTGGTATTCCCAGCGCCGCCATTGGCGGTGACGCTGGATGCCAAAGTACCGGCGGCACGCCCGTCCAGCGTGAAGTTGCCCAGGGCGGAAATCGGCAAGGTGGTGTTCGCCGTGACAGCCGACACGAACGCCAGCGTACTGCCCGCGCCCAGCGTAATGGTGTTGGTCCCGTTGGTCTGTGTGGCCGCAATTTCAAGGGTGCCGAAGATGGTCCCGGGCGAAACGCCCGCACTCTGGTCTGCGGAATACCGGAGGAACGAACCGGCGACTACGCCTGTTCCACCACCGGCGATGCTCAACTTGGTCAGGTTCCCGCCTGCCACCTGAACGTCCAGCCGACCGCCCGACGACAGGTTGATTGCGCTGCTGTTCGTCAGCGAGAGAAGCTTGCTAATCGCCAGGTTGCCGGCCAGTACATTGGTCTGACCCGTAAACGTGTTGTTGCCGGCGAAGAGTACCGTTGCCCCCGGGCTGTTCAGCGTAAACGCAACGTTGCCGCCCTGATTGCCGTTGGTGATATTGCCCGTGAACGTCACGTTGCCGTTGGAGGTTCCATCGCCGGTCACGGTGAGCGTCTGGGTGTTGCCCGCGGTTGCGGATCCGAAGACGCTGAGCGCCGACACCGTCATATCCGTCGCCGCGGTGGAGTCACCGATGGCGAAGGTGCGGCTTCCGTTCATGGAAATGTTTCCAGGTCCAAACGTCGAGTTTCCCGTCACGGCGGTAAAGCTGACGTTGCCGTTCAGCGTGGTGGCGCCAGTCACGTTGCCGCCACCGCCGAACGCGATTCCGCCTGTGCCCGTCACGAAGGTCGACACCGAAATGGTGCCGGAAACCGCCGTTGCCGTGGAACCGGCAACAGTCAGGTTACCACTCGTACCAGAGAATGTGCCGCCGCTGCTCACTGCGACCACGCCGATCGTTTCATAGAAGTTTTGCAGGTTGGCGCTACCGCCGCTGTTGACGATGATGCTGCCCGTATCAATCGTCTGGTTGCCGGCAAGCCACTTAAGGATCGAGCCCGTCCCGCCAACGGTGGCGTTTCCGCCGATCGCGTTGAAACGGTCGGCCTTGCCGAGATCTACTTCGCCAGCCTGCACGTCAAGCAGACCGGTGAAGGTATTGTTGCCCGATTCACCGCTGCCCAAGCGGAGGATTGCGGTTCCGAGCTTGGTGATCCCCGTGTTTCCGTTGGTTTCGGTGACGTTGCCTGTCACGGTCAACGCGCTGTTCACCGTCAACGATCGCTGCGAATTCGCCGCCGCGGTGAGAGTCACCGCGCTAGGGAGGGGCGAGGCGTAGCTGGCGTTGCCGTTGATCGTGATGGAGCCCGTGCCGACGGTCCCGGACTCGCCAAATGTCGCGTCGCCGGCAATGACGACGCGGTTGGCAACCGTGAGTGTGGTCGTCCCGCCGAAGGTGCCGCCGTTGATGGTAAACGTTCCGTTGCCCAGAGAGCCGCTGGTGAAGTTGGTACCGGTGAATGTATTGGAATTAGCGCTGATCGAAAGTTTGCCCCCGGCACTGAGGGTCACGCCACCGGAGAACGTGCTCGTGGAGGTGCTAAGCGTCAGAACGCCCGCGCCAGACTTGGTGATCGTGCCGCCCACGCCGATGACTTTCGAACCGAGAAATGCGTTGTAGCTCGCATTGCTGAAATTCAACGCGTTCGTGCCGATCGTCAGATTCCGATTTCCGGCGGTCGTGCTGAAAATAAGATTCCCCGTACCGGCGCCGCCGATGTTCACGTCCGACGTCGTCGTGAACGACAAATCGATAAACGACGCCGTGCTGCCGATCTGGTTGATCGAAGCAGCCGTTCCACCGCTGGACACGAGCGTGAGACTCGGCCCGCCGGTCGCGCTATTTGCGAGGGTCACATTTCCCGCGCCGGAGTTGTTTAGAATCAGGCCATTGACCGTAATGGCGAGGTCGTTGGTAGCCGTAAAGGATGAAGCGCTCGAGCCGTCGAACTGCAGAATTTCGCCTACGCCGGTGGTGGGTGTGCTGACCGGATTCCAATTGCCTGCAACGCTCCAATTCCCGCTGGCGTTGAGCGACCAGGTATGAGTGGGGGCGGCTTTGGCTTCCTTCGCTGCGTAGTGAGCGCTGACCACGCCGACGACCGCTGCAGAAAGCGTCACCGCCCGGCGCAACCTGCGCCGAGACTTGTTCGTGAGGTCCGACGGCGACGACAGTTTCTTTGTGCTCTGACCCATTTTCCACTCCTCGCAATGAACCCATTCGCAGACAACCCTGACCCGCATTTTCTGTACAAACGATGTCGAACCTTCTGAAATAAAACGCCGCGCCGTCTACTTGGCCCGGTATGGCCCGATCGTGTCGCCAGAGTCGTAAATGAACGGCAACACGCGGGTCGGCAACTTGCGTTGCGGATCCTCAATCTTCGCGGTCAGCATTTCGACGGCCTGCTTGCCCAGCTCATGCTCCGGGAGGAGCATGGTGCTCATCGAAACGCCGATATCCCCAAACATCTGATCCGAGAACGTGATGATCGACAGATCTTCCGGCACACGCAGTCGGCAGATCGTGGTGGCGGCCAGCAGCACCGGAAGCGCCGTCCACGGCGAGTAACACACCACGGCCGACGGACGGTCATCGCGCGCGATCCACTTGGCGGCCTGCGCGATTCGATCTTTCGGTTTCAGACTTTCGGTTTCCCAAATCGCTTTTGGCTCGAGCGACGCGGCCTGCATCGCATCGGCGTAGCCGAGGTAGCGATGGCCGACGCTGTAGTGCGCCGCCACGTCGCCGTGTGAGTTGTGATAGTCGACGTAACGAATGCTGCGATGCCCGAGTTGCAGCAGCATTTCGGTCGCGGTGCGGGCGGCGGCGTAATCGTCAGGGCGGATCGCGTCGTCGGCGCGGTCGGTATTCAGCCAGATCGAGGGAATGTGGTGATCGGCGATCAACTCGATGAGCGACGCAGGAATGTGATCGGTGTAGTTGATGAGCAGGCCGTCGACCATCTGCTGGCGAACGATTTTCGGAATCTCGCCACTGGTCAGTTTCTCGTCGGGCAGCGGGCTGATCGACAGGTGCATGTCGCCGCTCACGAGGCCTGCCTGAATTCCTTCAAGGAGTCCGATCGGAAGATGGCTGCGATCGGCGTTGGTGCTGAGGAGCAGTCCGACGCCGTTGAAGCGGCCGCTACGCATCGCACGGGCGGAAGTGTTAGGGCGGTATCCCATCTCGTTTGCGGCGGCGAGAACGCGCTGGCGGGTGCTCTCTTTATACAGGTGTCCGCGGGTGCCAAGGACCTGCACAACCGTGGGGACGCTGAACCCGGTTTTCCGGGCGATCGAGCGTAAAGAGACAGCTCCCGCATCTTTCTTCATCACGTGAGGAAGCATACTCATTCCGTGATGAAAAGCAATTGTCAAATTAATTTGCCCTAAACCCCTGTCCCCACCTTATATTACGACGAAATCCACCATCAGACCGGGCAGAAGGGCCATGGCGAAACTAAAAGAGATAGCCGAAATAACCGGTTTATCCGTTCCAACCGTTATCCATATTCTCGGTACACGAGGTCACCTGTACCGCGAAGCCACTCGTCAGCGCGTGCTCGCCGCCGCAAACGACCTCGGCTACAAACCCAATGCCTCCGCCAAAGCCATGCGAAGCGGTCGCTTCGGCGGTATCGGATTGTTGCTGAGCACCGCCCGCAATCGCAGCGATCTGCCGATGGAACTGCTCGAAGGCATCCAGGAAAAGCTCGGCCTGCACGATCTAACCCTTTCGCTCGCTTCGCTTCCCGATCAGAAACTGACGAGCGAGACATACCTGCCGAAAATATTGCGCGAGCTCGCCGTCGACGGACTGATCGTGAATTACACGCATTTCATTCCTGCCGACATGCTGAAGATCATCGGCGAAAACAAGATCCCGGCCGTGTGGGTGAACACCAAGCATCCGGTCGACTGCGTGTACACCGATGATTTTGAAGCGTCGCAGCGCGCGACCGAAAAACTGCTTGAACTCGGGCACCGTCGAATCGTGTATGTCGATTTCCAAACCGTCTACGGCGAAAAGAACCTGCACTACAGCGTGGCCGACCGGTTCGGCGGCTACAGCGCGGCGATGAACGCGGCAGGCCTCAAGCCGCGCGGCGTGTGGCGCGACGAGAAACTCTCGCCGGCCGAGCGAACCGCATTGGCGAAGGAACTGCTGCAATCGCCCGACCGCCCCACCGCGGTGGTCAGCTACTCGGCGTGGATGGATACGATGCCGCTGATGATCGCCGCGCGCGACCTCAATCTCGAAGTGCCGCGCGACTTGTCGATGATCACGTTCAGCCGAGACTTGTTTGACGCCTGGGGAC
>Ga0070665_100003293_pt1 | contig 17316 bp, 14 predicted proteins | sample KBSS13metaG_FD_65862 | JGI IMG/M metagenome (GOLD analysis project Ga0070665, IMG submission 65862) | Switchgrass rhizosphere microbial communities from Kellogg Biological Station, Michigan, USA - KBS S1-3 metaG | ecosystem: Host-associated > Plants > Roots > Rhizosphere > Soil ...
ATCGCCGTCCGGATGATCCAGGACGATCACTTCCGCGGCGCCGAGGACGGCGCAGGCGTCGCTCAACTCGCCGATGCGGACACGTCCCAGGTCGCCGTCAGGGACGAGCGCGGGATCGCTGATCGATCCCGCCTCGCCATGCGACGCGCACACGATGACGACACGACATCCGGCATCGGCCAGGCGGGCGAGTGTGCCGCCGCACGCCAGGGATTCGTCGTCGGGGTGCGCGAAGATGCCAAGCACCGTTCGGCCCGCAAGTGGCAGCGCGCTAGCGTCGGGCACGATGGGCCTCCACGATCCGGGTGTAGACGGCGAGGTACTCGTCCACCATGCGTCTGGTGCCGAAGCGGGCCACGGCGCGTTCGTGGACTCGACGCCGATCGAGATCGAAGACGCGCGGCAGCCCGTGGATCATTTCCTCGAGGTCGCTGAAGATCAGCCCCGTCACCCCTTCGTCCACGACCTCGCGCACCGCGCCGCGGTCGAGGGCGACCACCGGCGTGCCGCACGCCATGGCTTCGGCCAGCACCAGCCCGAACGGCTCGCGGGCCTGAATCGGGTAGACCAGCGCGCGGGCGCCGCCATACAGCTTCACCTTCGCGCGAAAGTCGGCCTCGCCGAAATAGACGACACGCCGGCCATCGACGTGCGGCGCCACTCGCTCGCGATAATAGTCGTCTTCGGCGGCGGCGAGAATCAGCTTGATGTTCAGGCGCTTCGCAATCTCGATCGCCTGCAGCGGGCCCTTGCCGTCGGTGAAGCGCCCGAGGAACAGCAGGTAGTCGTCCGGCGTCTCCTGAAACGCGAAATTGTCGGTGTCGATGCCGTGCAGCACCGTGCCGACGACGTTGACGCCACTCAGCAGCCGTTCCTGCTCCCTGGAAATCGCCACGAACGGCGCCTCCGGGTACCGCGTCCACAGCTGCACCTCGGCCGGGCTCGGCGAATGGTGCAGCGTCTGCACGATCGGCGTTCGGCACAAGCGGGTGAAGGCGAGCGACATCGGGTAGTAGGCCGCCTCGTAATGGATGATGTCGAACTCGTCGGCGCGCTCGACCGCGGCCGCCAGGTTCAGCATTTCATAGAGCTCCCACGGCCACATCTGGTCGTCGTGCCAGTAGCCGTGCGGGTAGGTGCCGACCAGGGTCGCCCGGGTTTTCGAGTCGGCCGTGGCGAACAACGTCACGTCCTGGCCGCGGCTGACCAGACCCTCCGTGAGGAGCGACGTCATCGTCTCCACCGAACCCGACTTGGGCGGAGGGATCGTCGTGGCTACCGGCGCGATGTGCGCGATCCTCATCGGGAGCATGCCGTCTCCAGCAGCGGCGGCAGGACGACGCGCGCATCGAAGTGCGCGCGTGCGACTTCGGCGGCCCGCTGCGCATGCCGATTGTAGTCGCCGTTGATTTTCGCGATCCCCTCGAGCGCCTCGCCGACGCTCGAGAACGCGAGCAGACCGTCACCCGACGGCAGGTGCGCCGTCCAGCCCGTGTCCTGCACGAGCGCCGGACGTCCGGACGCAAGGTAGCACTCGGTGCGATCGCTGAACCAGCCGGATCGCGACGACACGTACGTGTGTTTGGCCACCCCGAACTCCGCCCTCGATCCGTGCACGAACGCCCGATACGCAGGCGGCGTTCGTGACACCTGCATGGCGTCCACGGTACTCCAGCCGTGCTGTCGAAGCAGACCCTGCGGACCGTTGATGGCCAGCTCGAACGGCTGTGTTGTCTGCGACGGCAGGTCGATGAACTTTATGAACTCCTGATCCTTGTTGCCGCCGACGTCGGTGAAGCTCTCGATCTGCCACGTCATCACCGACGTGAAATGGTTGCCCGGCGCCGCGCTGGTCTGCCAGTCGTCCATCGTGATCGGCTGCCAGGTCTTGTGCCACGTGAACGCGCCGGTGGGAATCGTCGATGCCGGTGTGCCGATGTTCGAGCCGAAGGTGAACAGGTGATCGAAGCGCTGAAAGAACTCGACGTACCACGGTTCCGCCTTCGCGATGGCGAGTTGTGTGAAGGCCGGATCGGAGTCGACGAACACCTTGTGCGGGATTCTCGCGTACTCGTCGCGCCAGAACCACGATCCGCCGGAGAGATTGATGAACAGCTCGGCGTCGGCCGCGTAGCGCCGCACCTCGTCAGCGGAACGTCCGTGATACGAGCCGTCGTAGTTCACGAACGACCAGCGGTCGCCGAGTCCGTACGGCTCAAGGGCGTTGTGGATGTACGTGGTGCCGTAGGAGGGATCGGTCGCGCGCGTGTTCAGCACCGGATCGTAGACGCACTCGCCGGTGTCCTCGATGTAGAAGACCTCGTGCCCGAGGGCGCGAAGCCCCAGCAGATACATGAGCGAACACCAGGTGACGCCGCCAAAGGGATAGCGGGCGATGATGCCCGCGAACAGAATTTTCATGGTCGCTTAGGCAGGACTGGCAGGATGGGCTGGACGGGCAGGAGTTCCCCTCCAGCCTGTCCCGCCCTTCCGGCCTGTCCCGCCCCAATCGATCATCGCTTCGCCGCCTCGATGAGCTCGTCGACGGTCTCCGGATCGTCGAGTGATTTCCCAACCGACAGCCGCGCGCACATGCGGCGATAGAGCTGGCTGGACTTCAGCAGATCCTCGTGGCGGCCCTGCGCCGCGATCTCGCCGCCGTCGAGCACCAGGATGCGGTCCGCGTCGCGGACCGTGGACAGCCTGTGCGCGATGACGATCGTCGTGCGGCCGGCGCGCAGGCGGCGCAGCGCGGCGAACACGATTTCCTCGGAGATCGAGTCGAGCGACGAGGTCGGCTCGTCGAGAATCAAAATCGGCGCGTTCTTCAGGATCGCCCGCGCGACGCTCAGCCGCTGGCGTTCGCCGCCCGACAGGCTGCCGCCGGCCTGGGCGATTTCCGTCTGATACCCGTTGGGCAGCCTCGAGATGAACTCGTGGGCGTGCGCGGCGCGCGCCGCCTGCTCGATCTCCTCGTCGGTGGCGTCGAGGCGGCCGTACCGCAGGTTGTCGGCGATCGTCCCCGCGAAGAGGACGGGATCCTGCAGCACGATCGCGATCTTGTCGCGCAGCGAGCGGATGCGGTATCGCTTGACGTCCACGCCGTCGATGGTGACGCGTCCAACGGTCGGATCGTAGAAGCGCGGAATCAGGCTGACGAGCGTCGTCTTGCCCGCGCCGGTGAGGCCGACGAGCGCGATGACCTCTCCCGGCTTCGCGGTGAAGCTGATGTCGTGCAGGACCCGCGAACCGTTCGAGTACGTAAAGCCGACGTCCTCCACGCTTACATCGCCTTTGACGTCGACCGCGTCGATCGCGTCCGGCGCTTCCACGGTCTCCGGCACCAGCGCGAACATCGCGCGGACGCGCTTGGTGCCCGCGAGAGCGCCTTGCAGCTGACCGGTCGTGTGCGCGATTGCCGAGAGCGGACCGTAGACGGCCGCGAGATAGCTGATGACCACCGTGAGCTGACCGATGGTCAGCCGTCCCGTCATCACGTAGTCGCCGCCGACGATGACGACGAGCGCGGTGCCGAGAATCGTAATGGTGCTCACGACCACGGAGAACAGCGACTGCTGCCACGTGATGGCGATGCGCGCGTCCATGGTCGTGACGCCGTTGGTCTTGTAGCGCTGCAGCTCGTACGGCTCGCGCGCGAAACTCTTCACGAGCTTCATGGCGCCGAACGTCTCGTACAGCCGGCCGAGCAGCTTCGCCTCCAGCTCTTTCACGCGCTCTTCGCGGTTGACGAGCGTCCTCGTGTAGAAGCGGAGGCACAGATACAGGAACGGGACAACGGTCAGCGACAGCAGCGCGATCGTGACGTTCATGTAGAACAGCCAGCCGAACATCACGGCGAGCGCAATCGTCGACGTCGCCAGCGGGAACAGCCCGCTCATCACGAGATTCTCGATGGCGTACGCGTCCACGTCGACGCGGTACACCGCATCGGCGGTGCTCGTCGTGATGTGATGGTTGAGCCCGAGAGCGGTCAGATGCGAGAACAGCTTGCCGCGCAGGTCGTAGACCATCCGCTGGCCCGTGTCGACCTGCACCTGGGTGCCGTAGGCTGAGACGAACTGGTTCACGACCTGCAGCACCACGCCGACAATCACGACCGAGATGAGCAGCACGAACTGATTGCCGTGAGTGAACGTCGTGATCCACGGCTGGATGCTGGCGGGAAATGATTTGCCTCCCGCCGACGCGGGCGTCAACACGTAGTCGATGACGATGGCGAGCGGCCAGGGTTGCAGAGCGCCGAGCACGATCTCCGAGACGAGCAGCACCGAGAGCAGCGCGACACGGCTGCGATACGGGCGCAGGTACTCCAGCATCCAGCCGAGCAGACCTTCGGTCGCGCTGACGCTCTCGGGGTCCTTCGTCGGTTCCGTCATCCGCCCACCCTCCGTGGAGGCGTCACCGGCCGCGGCGGCACCAGGTTCGGCGCGATGCGCGGAATGATCAGCGGGACCACTTTGTCCTCGAGCGAGTCGGCGACATAGAGCCAGCCGCGTTTCGGTCCGGACGCGGCAAAGGCGACGCGCGTCGGCGCGCCGAACGCCTCCCGCCCCTCGTCCGTCAGATCGCGGACGATGCCGTCGGGACCGACCGCGCGGACGCTCTGGTTGTAGAAGTCGGCGATGAAAATCGTCACACGGCCGCCCGGTTCGTTCACCACGGCGATGCCCGCGGGACCGGCGAATTGCGCGGCGGTAGCGGGGCCGTCGTCGCCGCTGTGCCCGTAGGCGCCGCTCCCGGCCACGGTGGTGATGATGTGCGTCTTCGCGTCGACCTTGCGCACCCGGTTGTGGTGCATGTCCGCGATGTAGAGATCGCCGGTCTTGGGATCGAGCGCGACGTCGCTCGGCATGTTCAGGTGCGCGCTCGTCGCAAGGCCGCCGTCGCCGACGTTCAGCGGATCGCCCGGAACGCCGTCGCCGGCCACCGTGTGAATCAACCCCGTCTTGGCGTCGACCATGCGGACACGGTAGTTCAGCGTGTCGGCGATGTAGATGTCGCCGTTGGGCGCGGCCGCCACCGCGCTCGGCGTGTTCAGCGCGGCTTCGGTCGCCGGTTTGTCGTCTCCGTCGTAGCCATTCTCGCCAGAGCCGGCGATGGTGGTGATGATTCGGGTCGGTCGATCGACGCGGCGGATGCGGTCGTTATGCGAGTCGGCGACAATCAGGTCGCCGTCGGGCGCGATCGCGACGCCGTCCGGCGTGTCGAGCTGCGCCACGATCGCGGGGCCGTTGTCGCCGGAGAAACCGGTGCCGAGCTCGTGGCTGCCGGCGACCGGCTCGATCTTGATGTTGTTCGGATCCACGCGGCGGATGACGTCGTTGTTCGAGTCGGCGATGTAGATATCGCCGTTGGCCGCGATCGCCAGGCCTCCGGGGGCGTCGAGCCATGCCTCCAGCGGCGAGCCGTATTCGCCCGAGTATCCCTTCTTGCCGCCGATGACCGGACCGATGGCGGCTTCCCGCAGCATGAACGTGCTGGCGCCGAGCGTGACGATCATCAGCACGAACACGAACGTGCTGCGCAGACCGTAGGTGCGAAGCAGCGACGGTGCGATGAGCGGTGCGCGCGCCGGGCTCGACGGCATGGCCACCATGCCGTTGCCGAGCGTCACTCTCGAAATCCCGCGTCGCACGATGGCCGTCGCCTGCGCCGTGCGCCAGAGCACGCCGGCGATCAACGCGAGCGTGAGCGTCGACACGACGGAGCCGGCGATCCGCCAGTTGCGTACGGTGCCCGCGGCCGCACCGGCGAGCAGCGCCGCGCCCGACGTCGCGCCGGCCAGCAGCGCGCCGCCGATGCCGAGCGCCGCGACGATTCCGAACGTCGTGGGCCGCAGGTGCGTGCTGATGCGGACGAGCGACTTGCCGCTCCCGTGCTCTTCGACGAGCGCCCGCGTGTCGAGCCAGGCCCAGCGGCCGACGAGCACGCTGACGTCACGATCGTCCGACCATCCCTCGTCGATTTCGATCGAGCGCACGGCGCGCGAGCGGTGCAGCCAGTCGGTGAGCTCGGTGAGGACGCGATCCGCCGACGTCCAGGTTTCGCTCCAGAACCGATCCTCGATCACGTTGCCGGAAATCAGCAGGAGCGCCCGCCACGCCTCAGCGAGCGAAGGCCGCGGTCCGCGGCTGGTCTGCGGCTCGGCCGATGGCACGGCGACTTCGGGCGGCGCCAGCACGCCGCGAATCCGTCCCCGAATCCGGGCGAACGGCTGGATGAAGTGCAGGTACGCCACCACCACCCGGTACCAGAGCTTGCCGCCCGACAACGAGTCGACGTCGGACCGCAAGGCGTACGCGATGTTCTTTTCGATGGTGGCGGCCAGGCCGATCACGCCGCTGCCGAGGAGCAAGTACGACGCCCAGTGATGCTGGCGCGTCGCCGCCACGCCGAGACCGGCGAGCGTCAGCACGAACGAGAACACCTGCCATCGGATCGAGTGCGGCAGAAATGCGAACGGGTGCACGTCCGTCCGGTAGACCGACGGGAATGCGGCCGTGCCCCAGACGCCCGCGTTGATGCGCGTGCCCCAGAGCGATCGCACGAACGGCAGCGGGCTGTAGATGCGGCCGCGCCACAGCATCCGTCCGTCGAGAAACTTCTCCGGATGGTGCGCCATCAGCCAGGTTTCGCCTTCACCGTAGCCGACCTGCTGGCGCCAGTACGCCTTGACCGACGAGCGGTGATGGTGCCAGACCAGCGCGGATGACGCGAAGCCGATCTTCCAGCCGCGCGCCTGCAGCCGCCAGCACACATCCACATCGTCGCCGGCGCGAAGATAAATCGGGTTGAAGCCGCCGATCGCCAGCAGCGCATCGCGGCGGAAGGCCATGTTGCAGCCGGGGACGTGCTCGGCGATGCGGTCGTCGAGCAGCACGTGGGTCGGCCCGCCAGGCGCGCGAGCGATGCACTGCGCGATCGGCGGATCGTCCGGCGGCACGACGTTGGGTCCGCCGGAGCCGACGACATCCGAGTTCAGGAACGGTTGAACGAGGAACGTCAGCCAGTCGCGATCGACGCGCGTATCGGCGTCGGTGTAGGCGACGATCTCGCCGGTCGCCTCGGCCAGCCCTACGTTGCGCGCCGCGCTCAGACCCGCGTTCGTCGTGTCGATGACCCGCACCTTGGAGAAGCGGTGCCCGATTTCGCTCGTGCGATCCTTCGAGCCGTCGTTGACGAGGATGATCTCGTAATCGGGATACGTGAGCTGTTCGAGCGACCGCAGGTTGTCCTCGAGCGTATCGGCCGCGTTGTACGCGCAGACGACCACCGAGACACGAGGCCATGCACGCTGACGCTCGGGTGAGAACGGCGCAGTGTCGAACGCGTCAGCGACGGCGGCGGCGGCCGGTTTCAGGCGGCGGCTGTGATCGACGAGCCCGAACTTCCAGTCCTCGACCGGATGGCCGCCCCGCCACCATTCGTCGGTCCACGCAAATGCGATCGCGCCGCACGCCCCTTCCTCGAAGGCGACGCGGATGTGCATCGACGTGATCTCGGCCTGGTGCGCCTCGCCTTCGCGAATGCTGTCGGCGCCGGCTTCCGCCAGCAGCAGCGGCTTCTGCCCCGCGATGTGCTGGAGCCTCGCGAGGTACGCGCGCAGCTCGTGCTCGCGGTGCAGGTACACGTTGAACGCGCAGATGTCCAGGAACGAGAGATCCAGGAATTCCGTCGGGGGGAAATTGACGTAGGTGAAGAGGCTCTCAGGCGAGACGGACTTGGCGTCTTCGTACAGGCGCCGGAGGAATCGCTCCACGCGCATGCGCCCGTGCCAGCGCACGACGCCGGGTGGAATTTCGTTTCCCAGCGCGAAGGTGAGCACCGCCGGGTGATCGCCCAGCTCCTCGACCTTGGCGCTGATGTCGCGGCTGATCGCCCGCATCAGCGCGCGGTCGTCGAGAAACGCGACGTGCTGCGACCACGGCAGGCCCACCATGACGCGCAGGCCCTCGCGCGCGGCCGCATCCAGCAGATCGCGGCGCGGCGGCGTGTACGTCCGGACCGTGTTGACGCCGAGCGTCGCCATCTGGCGAAAGTCGGCGGCGATTTGCTGGAGTGCTGGAAACTGGTAGCCGTCCGCGTCGGGCGCGAAGGTTCCGTAAGTGACGCCTTTTACGAGGAACCGATCGCCGGCTACCTCGTCTGCGTTCTGCGCCTCCGCGCCTCGTTCGAATTCAGCCGCACTGGTATCCCCGCGTGGCGAGGGCCGAACGCGCAGGAACTTGCCCTCGGTCACGATGCGCGCACTGGAGGGCGTGCGCGTTTCGCGCCGGATCCCCGATTCGGCCTGAAAGGCAGTGCTCACAATAGACGTGCCCAGCCCACGTGGCGGGACAAATACCTATTGTATCAGTCGCTTGGCCCGCCCTGAGCCCTGTCGAAGGGCCAGCCTGAGCGCCGTCGACTGGCCACTCTCCCTGAGCCCGTCGAAGGACGGTTTATCGGTCGATCTTGACGCTGCCGCTGAAGGTCTTGAAGCGGAAGGTCCCGCCGTCGCCGCCGCCGCCCAGCTCCGCCTTGATGGCTCGACGGGTCGAGCTGTGCATCGTCAAAGGCATTTCGGAGTTCAGGCGGCCGCTGAACGAGTTGAACGTGACGGTGCCCCGGGCCGAGTCCGGCACGTGGAGCTCGATGCTGCCGCTGAAGGTGTCCACGTCGATGGTTCGGCTGGCTTCCCACGACTTTTCGCGGATCGTGACCGGCCCGCTGAAGGTGTGCGCCTGGATCGACCCGGAAACATCGTTCAGGACGAGGGGGGATGAGAAGCCGTGCAGGCGGTGCGACCCGTCGACGCCGGTAACGCTTACGGGTGAGCTGAAAACCGACAGGTCGAGCTGCGTCTGGCGCGGCACTTTGATATCGAAATCGGTTTCGACGATATGGTTGCTGCCGACGAAATCCCACCAGCTATGGTCACGTTGGTTGGCGTCCACCACGACGACGTTGGAGCCGGAGGTGTGGATGTCGAGCTTGATGCGGTCGAGGCGATCTTTGGTGGCCCTGCGAACGGCGTCGATCACGATCTCCGGCCGATCCGACGCCGTGATGGTGACCCGTCCCGAGAAGTTCTTGAGCCGGAGCGTGCCGCCCGGCTCCATCGGGAGCGTCCGGCTGACGTGCTCCGTGTCGTCGAACACGCTCGGCGTCGCGAGTGCGGGCGTCGCGAGCGCAAATACGGCGAAAGCGGCAGCCAGTGTGCGCATGCAGCGTTGGACGGGAAAGGGGCACTCAGAGTTCATGTCAGGGTTCGGGGTTCGAGGTTCAGGGTTCATGGTTCAGCGTTCCCGTGTAGATCGCCATGCCGACGACGGCGTCGACGCCGAGCGCGTGGAGGTCGTCGATTTCCTTGCGCGTGGTGATGCCGCCTGCTGCCGTCACCCGGCGGGTGGTCGCGGCTCGTATGGCGGCAATCGCTTCGAAGCTGGTGCCGCCCATGAGGCCTTCCGTGTCGACGTGGGTATAGAGGAATTCGTCGCAATACGGCTCGAGCGCGCGCACGGCCTCGACGGCGGTCAGCGGCAGCGTCGTTTTCCATCCGTGAATGACCACGTGGCCGCCGCGGCTGTCTACCGCGGCGATGATGCGCTCGCGGCCGATGCCGTCGCAGAGCGACTGCGCGAAGGCGAGATCGGGAGTCCCGCCTCTGAACAGCGAGGAACCCGCGATGATGTGTTGGGCGCCGGCGTCGAGCACCTCTCGGGCGCGTTCCACGGTGCGGATGCCGCCCCCGACGCGGCACGACAAGGACCCGGCAATCTGACGGACGAGCGCGACGTTGTCGCCACGCCCCATTGCCGCATCGAGATCGATCACCTGCACCTTGGGAAACGCTGCGAACTTTCGCACCCACCGGAACACATCGTCGTCGCGGATCGCGAGCTTCTCGCCCTGGACCAGCTGTACGACTGCGCCGTCTTTGAGATCGATCGAGGGGATCAGCATGAGTGACGACACCACCAAACGAACGAACGTACAGATGGAACCGCGGAGCTCGCGGAGCACGCAAAGAAAATCTTCTCGGCGGTTTCATCTTGTCGGGCCTGCGGCGTGATCATCGGCTACAGGCGCACGGGGATGCCGTGCTGTCGAAGGTGCGTTTTCAGGCTGCGCACGCTGGTCTCGGCGTAGTGGAAGATCGATGCGGCGAGGGCGGCATCGGCGCGTCCTTTGGTGAAGACCTCGACGAAGTCGTCGAGCCCGCCGGCGCCGCCCGAGGCGATCACCGGGATCGAGACCGCGGCGGACACCGCCGATGTGAGCGCGCAATCGAAGCCGGCTTTCGTGCCGTCGCGGTCGATCGACGTCAGGAGGATTTCGCCGGCGCCTCGGGACTCCGCCTCGCGGGCCCACTCCACGGCGTCGCGTCCGGCATCGGCCTGGCCGCTCCGAGCGAAGACCGAGAAGCCTTCCAGTCCCGCCGCCGCCCGTTTCGCATCGATCGCAATCACCACGGCCTGACTGCCGTAGCGCTCCGCGATGCGCGTGATGAGCGTAGGATCCGCGAGCGCCGCCGAATTCAGGCTCACCTTGTCGGCTCCGGCGTCCACGGCCGCCGCCGCGTCGGCCTCGGTGCGAATGCCGCCGCCGACCGCGAGAGGGATGAACAGCTCGCGCGCGACCGCGCGGATCGTGTCGGCCAACGCGCGCCGCGCCTCGAGCGTCGCCGTGATATCGAGGATCACGAGCTCGTCGATCCCCTCGCCGTTGTACCGCCGCGCGAGCTCGGCGGGATCGCCAGCGGACCGAAGGCTGTCGAAGTTGACGCCCTTGACGACCTGCCCGTTGCGGACGTCGAGGCAGGCGATGATTCGTTTAGAGAGCACGGGGGCCCTCGAGCGTCCTCATCCCGCGAGCTCCACGAAATTGCGGAGAATCTGCAGTCCGACCTCGCCGGATTTCTCGGGATGGAATTGAACGCCGCCGATGTATCCGCGTTGGACGACGGCGGCGAAGGCTTCGCCGTGCTCCGTGACGGCGACCGTATCGCCCGTCACCGGCGCGACGTAGCTGTGCGTGAAATACACCTGGGAACCGTCGTCCACGCCGTCGACGATCGACGTGTCCCGCTGGAGGGCCAGGCTGTTCCAGCCTACGTGCGGGATTTTGATCCGGTCCGCCTGAAGGCGGACACTACCGGAATCGTCGTCCTTGTTTCCGTCATCGCCGTCGGTCGTGTCCGGCTTCAGCCGGACCGTCTCCTCAGTAGTGTCCGGCTTTAGCCGGACCGTCCCGAGCCGGTAACATCGTCCGGCCAGCAGGCCGAGGCCTGGCAACTCCGGCGCTTCGTCGCTCCCCTCGAACAGCCACTGCATGCCGAGGCAGATGCCGAACAGCGGTCGTCCCTCGCCCACGCGGGCGAGTATGGCCTCGATCCACTCGCTATCCAGCGCGCGCGTCGCGCCGAAATGACCGACGCCCGGCACGATGATGCCGGCGGCGTCGGCGAGATCTGCCGGCGTCTGCGGCACGAGCACGTCGGCGCCAATCGTGGCCAGCGCCTTCTTCACCGACGTCAGGTTGCCGGCCTTGTAGTCGATGAGCGCGATCACAACAGGCCCTTCGTACTCGGCAACATGCGTGCAAGCCGGCGATCCTTGGCCACGGCGACGCGCAGCGCGCGCGCGAACGCCTTGAACACGGCTTCGATCTTGTGGTGGCTCGAACGGCCGTAGAGCACCTTGACGTGCACGTTGGCCCGCGCACCGATCGCGAAGCCCTCGAAGAAGTCGTGCACGAGCTCGGTCTGCAGATCGCCGACCCGAAGCGTCTTCACCTGGAGCTCCACCACCGCGTGTGGCCGTCCGCCGAGATCGATGGCGGCAACTGCGAGCGTTTCGTCCATCGGCATCACGAAATATCCGGCCCGGTTGATGCCGCGGCGGCTGCCGAGCGCCTTCGAGGCCGCCTCGCCGAGGGCGATGCCGAGATCCTCGACGGTGTGATGCTGATCGACGTCGAGATCGCCGCGCGCGTCAACCGTCAGGTCGAATGCGCCGTGGCGCGCGAACAGCTCGAGCATGTGATCGAGGAAACGGATTCCGGTGCGCACCGTGTAGCGTCCCTTGCCGTCGAGGACGATCCCCAGCTTGATGTGCGTCTCGGTCGTCCGGCGATCGATCAGCGCCTTTCGCACAAGACCTCTTCGATCACCGCAATGGCCTGCTGTGTGTGACTCACGATGCCCGCGGCAATCCGGAGCGAACCGGAGCACCCCGGCTCGGTCGAGCGATCGCGCAGGTAGATGCCCTTCGCGAACGCTCCTTTGACGAGCGCGTCCGTCCGATCGCCCGCGCGGACGAGCACGAAGTTCGATTTGCTCCTGATGTACGTGAGCCCCAGCCGATCGCAGGCGGCGTACAGCAGCGCCTTCGACTCGTCCACCTGTCGGAGATAGCCGTTGAGGTGATCCAGATCCTCGAGAGCCGCAAGAATCGCGACCGCGGCCGCGACGTTCACGCTGTAGACAGGTACCGCTCGCCGAACGGGATCCAGAGTGACCGGGGCTCCCACGAGGCAGCCGATGCGCAGCCCGGCGAGGCCGAACGCCTTCGAGAACGTCCGCCCGACGATGACGTTCGGGAAGGCGCCGAGTTCGGGAATGAAGCTGACACCCGCGAACTCAGCGTAGGCCTCGTCGACGAACACGACCGCCTCCGGCGGAACTCGCCTGGCAATCGTGCGTATGGCGTCGAGCGGCATGTCGACGCCGGTCGGATTGTTCGGGTTCGTCACGAAGACGACGCGCGTGTTCGGAGTGATGGCGGCGAGAACTTCGTCCAGGGGAAAGCTGAAGTCGGCGTGCGGCATCACCTGCACGAGCTTCCCGCCGGCGACCGCCGTGTCGAAGCGGAAGATCTCGAACGCGGGCTCGGGCACGATCGCTTCCAGCTGCGACCCGCCAATCGCGGCGCGCAGGTACGCGACGGCGACCGCCATGATCCCTTCGTCGAGACCGTTGACGAGCGTGATGGCCTCGGTCGACACGCCGAGATACTTTGCGACCGCGGCGGTCGCGGCGGCGTAAGGCGGGTAGAAGCCGATCTGATCCGGCCGAAGCCGCGCAAGCGCGTCGATGACGCGAGGCGAACAGCCGCCCGTGTTCTCGTTCTGGTGAAGGCGCAACCCCTCGTAGAGCTCAGGGGGTTTCTGATAATGACTCATGGCTTATCGCTGATGGCTAATGGCTCAATGGCTATGGCAGATGGTCATCGTTACAGTTCATCGGCGCCTGGGCCTGGATCCGTTTCCCAGGCGTACCTCAATCGATTCCGCGTGCGCCTCGAGACCTTCGGCACGTGCGAGAGGGAGGATAGTCGGCGCCAGGCGCGCGAGGCCGTCGCGCGTGAGGCGCTGCACCGACATCACCCGCACGAAATCCGCGGCCGAGAGTCCGCCGCGGAAGCGCGCGGCTCCTGATGTGGGAAGCACATGGTTCGACCCTGTCGCATAGTCGCCGGCCGCCTGCGCGCTGTACGGGCCGATAAAGATCGCGCCTGCCGTCACCGGACGTTTGACCAGGGCCTCACGATCGACCACCAGATGCTCAGAGGCCAGGCGATTGGCGATTTCCATGGCCTCGCTTGCATTGCGCGCGACGATCACGGCGCCGTTGGCGCCAATCGACTGCGAGACGACGCCGCGTCCCGCACTCCGCGCCGCGACGGCCTTCACGACGCGGTTGGCCAGGGCACGATTCCAGGTGACGAACATCGCGCGCGCGTCGGGATCGTGCTCGGCCTGCGCGACGAGATCGGCCGCAATCCAGTCCGGCCGTCCGCCGCCGGCGACCACGACGATCTCTGACGGTCCCGCATAGAAGTCGATGGCGCATTGCCGGGCGATCGCGGCCTTTGCGGCGGCCACGTATCTGTTGCCGGGGCCCACGATCTTGTCCACTCGCGGCACGCTGACCGTCCCGAACGCGAGCGCCGCGACCGCATGTGCGCCACCGATGCGATAGAGCCGGGTCACGCCGGCTTCGAGCGCCGCCGCCATCACCGCCGGCTCCGGCCGCGGACAGCAGACGATCACGTCAGGAACGCCGGCTACGCGAGCAGGCACGGCGGTCATCAACAGGGAAGAGGGCAGCGGGAAGCGTCCGCCCGGCACGTAACAGCCCACCCGGTTGAGCGGCTCGACACGCTGCTCGATCGTCACGCCGCGCGTGACGGTAAGGTCGAAGTGCTTCGGGATTTGCCGAAACGCGACGGCGGCGATGTTCGAGGCGGCGGTTGCGATCGCGCGCCGCACAGCTGGATCGACCCGTGCCGCGCCTTCGCGCATCTCTTTCGGCGTCACCTCCAGCGATCCGGTCACGCGATCGAACCGTTTGGCGAAGCGGGCAAGCGCACGATCGCCGCCGGTCCGGACCTCGTCCACGATGCGCTGAACGCGGCGTTCGAACGGACGATCGTCGCGCTCACGCCGCGCAAGCAACCGATTGAGGGCCCGTGTATCGCTGGCCTCGACGATTTTCATTCACCCATCCTGCCTGTTCTGCCCATCCTGCCCATCCCGCCTATCCTGCCCCTCCTGCCTGTCCCGTCCCGCCTGTCCTGCCCATCCCGCTCCACTAGAGCACGATCTTATTGAGCGGATATTCGACGATCCCCTGCGCGCCAGCCGCCTTGAGCTTCGGGATCAGATCGCGCACCGTACGTTCCTCGATGATCGTGTTCACCGCGACCCACTCCTCATCGCTCAGAGCCGAAATCGTCGGGCGCTGGAGCGCGGGCAGCAGCCCGAGCACCGCGGGAAGATCCGCGCGGCGCACGTTCAGCATGAGGCCGACGCGTCCTTGCGCCTCGATGGCTGCCTTGAGGAGCAGCGCCACGTTCTCGAGCTTCGTTCGCTTCGCCGGATCGGCCAGCACGGTGTTGTTCGCAATGAGCTGCGTGTTCGACTCCATCACGACGTCGAGGATGCGGAGGCGATTGGCCCGCAGCGAGGAGCCGGTCTCGGTGACTTCGACGATCGCGTCGGCGAGCATCGGCGGCTTAACTTCCGTTGCGCCCCAGGAAAACTCCACCCTGACGTTGACCTGCTGCTTCGCGAAGTACGCGCGGGTGGCTCGCACGAGCTCGGTGGCGATCGTCTTGCCTTCGAGATCCTTCGCCGATCTGAACGGTGAATCTTCCGGCGCGGCCAGGACCCACTTCACTTTTCCAAAGCTTTGCTTCGCGTAAATCAGGTCCGCGATGCTCGTGAGCACGCCGGTCCTGCCGTCGCCGGCTTCGTGCTCGGCAATCCAGTCCTGGCCGGTGAGGCCGGCGTCAAGGACGCCGTCCGAGACATAGCGCGCCATTTCCTGCGCGCGAATCAGCATGCACTCGATTTCGGGATCGTCGATCGACGGGAAATACGACCGCGAGCTCACGTAGATGTTGAAGCCGGCGCGTGCGAAGAGCTGGACCGTCGCGTCCTGCAGCGAGCCTTTCGGAATACCGAGTTTAAGTTTCATGGTTCGATCTTCGACTCAACACAAAGGACACAAAGGACACCAAGGAAAAACACTGGACTAACCTTTGTGACCTTAGTGTCCTTCGTGTTGATGCAGGGTTCGAAAGCACGTCCGAGCGCCCGTGTGGCACACGTTGCCGTCGCCCAGACGTTTGACCTTGAGCAGCACCGTGTCGTCATCGCAATCGACGAGAATGTCGACGACTTCGAGCTTGTTGCCCGAGGTCTCGCCCTTCATCCAGAGCTTGTTGCGGGTCCGGCTGAAGAAGGTCGCGAAGCCGGTGCGGCGCGTTTCCGCGAGCGCCACGTCGTTCATGAAGCCGACCATCAGGACTTCCGAGGTGTCGGCGTCCTGGATGACGGCCGGAATCAGTCCGTCGAGTTTTGAGTAGTCCATAAATAAAAAACCCCGCCATGCGGGGCGGGGCTTCGTAGTCGCTGGTGTTTGGTCTTCAGTCGCTAGTCCAAAACCGGATCACGCCGCTCCCGCCGGCTTCTCGCCGTGGTGGAAATGATGGAGGCCGTGATGGTGAACCGTGAACATCGAACCGTCAGAGTATGCGATCGGGAATTGGCGTGTCAACGGCGTCGTCCGCCTTTCCGCGGCGGCGCGGGCGCTGCGGTGTCCGCCTCGCGCGCGATCATGACTTCGGTCGACTTGACGATCGCCAGGGCCTCGTCGCCTCGTCGAAGCTTCAACTCGTCGACGGCATCCCGCGTAATCACGGCCGTGAGCGTCTGGTCGCCGATGCGCAGGCGAACCTGCGCGAGGAGTCCTTCGACGCGGACCTCGTCCACGTAGCCGCGCAGCTGGTTTCTTCCGCTCAGCGAGACGATGACGCCGACGCGCTCCGAGCCAGCGGGCCGCGGCGTGGGAAGCGTGGTGGGCGCCAGCAGCCGATCGACTTCCGTGTCGGCGATGCGATGGTGGCCTCCGCTCGTGACGCGCGTGCGCACGCGTCCCTCGTAGATCCAGTGCTTGAGCGTCGAGTAACCGATGCCGAGCCGGGTCGCGGCCTGTCTGACGGTGAGCAGTGTCATAGCGTGAAGGCTTGGAGCGAGCAGACGATTCAGCTCGAATCATATTAAACTGACCGGCGGTGAACGCAACGCAGGTATCGCTTGACGGGGTCAAGGCGCGCCGATGGCTGCGGCTCGCCGCGTGGCTTTGCGCCGGATTCGTTGCCGCAAGCTGCGGGCCTGCGCCTCAGCCGCCGGCACAGCGCGGGCGCGTGCGCGTCGCGGCGGCGTCCGACCTGAACGCCGCGCTCACCGGCATCATCACGCGTTTTGGCGCGGCGCACGACGTCGACGTCACCGTGTCGTACGGATCGTCGGGCAGCTTTTACGCGCAGCTGCTCAATCAGGCGCCGTTCGATGTGTTCCTGTCGGCGGATGTCACGTATCCGAATCAGCTCGCCTCGCGCGGGTTGACGATCCCGCAGAGTGAGTTCACGTATGCGTTCGGGCACCTGGTCCTGTGGACGCCGCCTGCATCGCCGCTCGACGTGGAGCACGACGGCCTGCAGGTGTTGAAACAGGCTTCGATCGCCCACGTGTCGATTGCCAACCCGGAGCACGCGCCGTATGGGCGCGCGGCTGTAGCCGCGATGCAAGCGGCCGGCGTGTACGATGCCGTGCGGCCGAAGCTGGTGCTCGGCGAAAACGTCGCGCAGGCGATGCAGTTCGTCCAGAGCGGCGCGGCTGACGTCGGACTCGTCGCCATGTCGCTCGCGCTTGCCCCGAACGTCAAAGGGAAAGGCCGCCTGTTCGAAGTGCCGACGAACAGCTACCCGCGCGTCGAGCAGGGCGGGACGATCCTCAAATGGGCGG